>ERZ1292630.955-Hain-H41-02um-R3-955-length-29109-cov-25_pt1 | contig 27357 bp, 25 predicted proteins | sample MGYA00564408_ERZ1292630 | MGnify/ENA primary metagenome ERZ1292630 (study PRJEB36523, sample SAMEA6512641) | groundwater metagenome | collected 2019-01-08 | study: AquaDiva: Metagenomics assemblies of 32 groundwater samples
ATTCTATCACTTTTGCTTTGAAAAGGGGGAGGGGTTTGTGCAACAGACTCCTTACATCTAAGTTTTCCCTATCCTTCTTCTCCCTTATTCTGGTGGAGAGGGGGGATAGACCCTTTCCATCCTCTTTTCGAGTTAAGATGTACTCCTCCAGTTTGTCTAATATAAGGTCGCCTGACGCATTTCCCATGGCATGTAGGGCTGCGCCTATGGCCCCCATGACGTTGTAATGTTCAGGGATGACAATATCCTCTTCCCTGCATCCCAGGACCTCCCTGAATGCCTTTCTCATGCCGACGTTTGCCGCCACGCCTCCCTGGAATGCCAAAGGAGTCCCGAACTCCCTTCCCTTCCCGATGGTGCCCTTGAAGTTCCTTGCAAGGGCCATGCAAAGTCCACCCACTATGTCATATTCGGGTGTCCCGATCTGCTGGAGATGGATCATATCGCTTTTTGCAAAAACGCTGCACCTTCCTGCAATCCTCGGCGGATCGGCAGATTTAAGGGCAAGGGAGCTGAATTCCTCTATGGACAGTCCCAGCCGTCCGGCCTGCTGGTCAAGAAATGCGCCTGTTCCTGCGGCGCACACGGTATTCATGGAAAAATCCTTGATTCTTCCCTTTCCATCATCATGCTCAAGGATTATCAGCTTGGAATCTTGTCCCCCTATCTCTATAACCGTTCTTATCTCTGGGTGAAAAGAAAGGACTGCACTCCCGTGGGCCACTATCTCGTTAGTGAAAGGTGAGTCAATAAGTGTAGATATGAGTTTCCCAGCTGAACCTGTTACACCTGCTCCGCTGAAGCCGACAGGGAACACAGATCTGGCGACCTTCATCATCTCAAGGGAAACAGACAGTGGTTCGCCTTTTGTCCTTGAGTACTCTTTGTAAAGGATATTCCTCTCATGATCTATTACGGCGACCTTCGCAGATACTGAGCCAACATCAATGCCTAAATATAGACGTTTTTTCTTCATTATATTCCGTCTCCTATTCATAACAATTAGCAGGGAAGGAGAGGGTTGTCAAGGTATGGTGATAACCTAAGGTGCTTCAACTTCAAGCCTGTTCACTACTCCTGTCAGAAACATATTTTAATAAAACTCTTTGACCTTGAAGCCTTTCACCTTAACGATACCCTTATAAGCTGTTGTCAAAATGTCTTGACAATAGGTTAACACGCAGGTTAGCATAAATAAAAATGAAGAGAGCAGGAATAAGATGTCATTTGATGCGGTTGAATCGGAGAGCGGGGATTCCCCGCAGCTTGCTTAAAGGACTTCAATGATAAAAGCAGCGATTATCTATCGAGGTCTTAAGAAACAGTCTTGATACGGCAGAACGGTTGCAGATTTAATATTAGCGTTAGATTTCCTCAGCGTCCTGGTGAAAAAAGGTTTTTTGGGGATGGTCATGGCAGAAACGAGCAACATAAAGAACATCGGGCTCCGCGGCGTTAAGGTCGCGGACACCAGGATCAGCGACGTCGACGGTACGAACGGCATTCTGATTTACCGGGGATTCCCCATCGAGGAGCTGGCTGAGCACTCAACCTTCGAGGAGACATCCTACCTCCTGCTCCATGACGACATGCCCACGGTGAGGGAACTGCGCGAGTTCACGGACGGGCTCAGGAAGGTTCGCAGTCTTCCCGCCTTTGTTCCCGAAGTCCTTGCTCATTTACCGAAGGGCTCTCTGCCAATGGATGTGCTGCAGGCCGCGGTCCCGCTGCTTGCAATGGACGACCCCGACCTCGCTGACGATTCACGGGAGGCAAACCTTCGGAAGGCCGGCCGGCTCATCGCCCGCGTGGCCGCTGTGGTCGCTGCCTGGCACCGCATCAGGAACGGACAGGATATCTTGTTGCCGGACGACGGCCTGTCCCATGCCGGAAATTTTTTGTGGCAGCTCCGGGGGGAAAAGCCCGACCACGAAACAGCCAAGGACCTCGATACAGCGCTGATCCTGCATGCGGATCATTCGTTCAACGCTTCGACCTTCGCCTGCCGTGAAGTGACCTCGACGCAGGCGCATATGTACGCAGCCGTCGCAGCCGGTGTGGGCGCCCTGTCCGGAAGCCTTCACGGCGGGGCCAACACGCTGGTGATGAAGATGCTTGACGCGCTGAAGGGAGAGCCGGACGTTGCGGCATGGGTCCGGCGGGAGTTGGACAGCGGCAGGAAGATCATGGGCATGGGCCACGCAGTGTACAAGACCACCGACCCGCGCGCGAAGTTCCTGAAGAACATGTGTTTCCGTATGGGGAAGAAACTGGGCGAGGACGACTTGTGCCGCCTGTCCACGCAGATCGAGGAGACTGCGGTCGCAGAGTTCGCGAAGCGGGGCAAGGCCACGATCAAGCCCAATGTGGATTTTTTCAGCGCACCGGTTTACCACATGATGGGGATCCCGGGCGACCTGATGACGCCGCTCTTCGCAGTATCGCGCATCGCGGGTTGGGCGTCTCACATCATCGAGGAGAAGTACGGTGACGCCCACGGCGGAAAGCCGGCGTTGTACCGTCCGTCGTCGGAGTACACCGGGCACTACTGCGGCAAGGAGGCCTGCACGTATACGCCGATCGAGGAACGCGTGAGACCATAAGCGGTTAAGAAGCACAGGATTATGGTAATACAATTCTGCACGACAAAGATCAGATTATTATATATTACGAAGAAAAGAAATAACTTTGTCTCTGGATGTGTTTGGGAATCCTCATGTAGCCACTTTGTTGGTATCGTTTTCTAATTTGCGTTTAATATTGAACAATGCCTCTAAAAATACCCTGTCTATCAGCGGTGTTAATATATATTTAAGTACTCTTTCCATAAGATGAGACGGTAGATGATACTCCATTTTAAAAATGACCTTAGTTCCACCCTCCACTGGCTGAAGCCAATAGTCACCGTGACTTTTGATGCCGCTAATTGAGCGCCATGAAATATGTTTTGGTTTTTCTCTATGCACAAAGACTGAGTACCACTCAAACCAAAGTCCGTTTATGTGAGCTTTCCACTTATATCTATTCGGCCTAAACTTTTTTACATACGTTATTAAACTGCTATATTTTGGAAAGTCCTCTACCCTGCTAATAAGGTCAAATACATCTTCCGGCTTCGCTGCAATCTTTATTGTCCTTTTAATAATTGCCATTGAGTGTGTGCTAACTTTAGTTGAAAATTAGGTAGAAGCGGTTCCAGGTCTCAGAGGATATTGGTTTCGCTGAAGACCAAACATTAAGAAGAAAGGAGCCGCGTATGAAGAAGTTAGTACAGAACATAAGAAAAGTCAAAGGGTTGAAAAACTGAAATACGTAATGAAGCGGTTTTGTCGGCGATGGGGATTGGGGTTGTCCCTACATTTTCCTATGGTATAATTTTAAAAGGATGCTCTTTGTGAAATATTTCGAAAGAGGAGGGAAAGGATGGAGCAAAAGGGAAGGTTGACCATGAAAAGGGAAGATGCGGGAAGGCTTCTCAAAGAACTTGGCGAGGAGTTGCTCAGGACAGGGAGATTAACCTATCCCTCTGAGTTTGGGGAGACCAGGGATATCTCCACGCCGGAAAGTCTCTACGTGGAGGTAGAGTATAAAGAGAAAAGGGACAAGAAGAAGTTTGAGATAGAACTTGAGTGGTATGATAGATAAGAGATTAACGAGTAACTGTGGATGGATTCAAATTCCAGCGAATCTATGGAATGCGAACCCGTCCGCAATTACGTTATGGGTTGGCTGAAATTGCAAAGATAATTATGGATACGGTTGTTTTGATAATTTCATGCCGGAATATTCGACAGACATCTCCTATCCGGCAAAGACTGTCATCTTGGCTCCAAGGCTCTTATGGATCTCATATAAAGGAGTTCTTTTTATATCCAACATCCCCTCCCTTTATACCCTTCGCAGTGCGTTGTCCAGGTCCTCTTTCAGGTCATCCACATCTTCTATCCCTGCTGAGACCCTTATCAGGGAATCCGTGATGCCGACCTTTTCCCTTTCTTCTTTAGGTATGGAAGCATGGGTCATCAGGGCAGGGTGTTCTATCAATGACTCGACGCCGCCAAGGCTCTCTGCCAGTGAAAAGATCCTGAGGCCTTCTAGGAACCCCCTTGCCTCTTCCAACCCCCCGTCTATCTCAAAGGAGATCATCCCTCCAAAACCCGACATCTGCCTTCTTGCCAGTTCATGCTGGGGGTGGCTCTTTAAGCCCGGATAGTATACCCTTCTGACCTTGGGATGGGATTCTAAGTAGCCGGCAATATCAATGGCATTTTGACTGTGCCTCTCCATTCTTATGGCCAGGGTCTTTATCCCTCTTAATACAAGATACGAATCAAAAGGGGAAAGTATCGCGCCTATGGCATTCTGGTTGAATTTTAACTTGCCGTACATCTCCTCGTTATTGAGCATTACAGCCCCGCCAACGGAGTCGCTGTGGCCGTTCAGGTATTTTGTAGTGCTGTGGACAACAATGTCTATCCCGAAATCAAGCGGTCTCTGGAGATACGGGCTCATGAAGGTGTTGTCAACTACCGTCAGGATCCCCTTCTCTCTGGCAATATCGGCAATTCCCTTGAGGTCGCAGAGCCTCATCAAAGGGTTTGTGGGGGTCTCCAACCAAATGAGCCTCGTATTTTCCTTTATGGCTCTTTTTATATTTTCTTTATCTCTTGCGTCAACATAACTAAACTCTACGCCAAAGTTCCTGTTGAAGATGGTATTGAATAACCTCTTGGTACCCCCATAAAGATCGTCAAAGACTATGACATGGTCTCCAGACCTGAGCATGGTCATGCATATAACGGTCTCAGCTGCGAGTCCTGAGGAGAAGGCCAGTCCGAACCTTGCATTCTCAAGAACTGCCAGTCTCTTTTCCAGGGCATGCCTGGTGGGATTCCCGCTCCTTGAGTATTCGTAACCTCCTGTGGGCTTCTCCACCTCTCTCCTGGCGAATGTGGAAGAAAGGTGGATTGGTACAACCACGTCACCGGAGCCTCCCTCCTTCAGATTAGGTTCCTCACCAACATGGATCGCCTTTGTCTCGAATCTCATAGATACCCCTTTTCCTTCATCCATTCATCATTAAATATCTTGCTCATGTAGTTGCGGCCTGTATCAGGCAGGATCACCACTACAACCTTGTCCTTCAGGAGGTTCTCGCATATCTTCAGGGCTGCGCAGACAGCCGAGCCGCTGGAGCCCCCTGCCAGAATACCCTCCTCCCTCACAAGCCTCCTTGCCATTAAAAATGAATCCCTGTCGCTGACCTGGATGATGTCGTCCATCACATCGAAATGCATCGTCTCGCAGAGCATGTCCTCTCCGATACCCTCCACCATATAGACATGGGACTCAATTATCTTTTTATACCTGAACCAGTCGTGGTATATGGAGCCTATGGGGTCAACCCCAATGACCTTCACGCCAGACTTCTTCTCCTTGAGGAATTTGCCCACGCCCGATATGGTCCCGCCAGTCCCTGCCCCGGCCACAAGATAGTCTATTTTACCCTGGGTCTCCTCCCATATCTCAGTACCTGTTGTCCTGTAATGGGCCTCCACATTATCCTGGTTGTGGTACTGATTAACGAGATAGGAGTTTGGCGTTTCCCTGACGATCCTCTTAGCCACCTCATAGTAGCTCTCAGGGGAGTCAGGCGGGACTGCTGTGGGGCATATGACAACCTCGGCGCCATAGGCCCTAAGGAGGTCTATCTTCTCCCTGCTCATCTTGTCAGGTATGGTAAATATGGCCTTGTAATCCTTGACAGCCGCATACAGGGCGAGGCCTATCCCCGTATTCCCTGATGTGTTCTCCACTAAGGTCCCGCCGGATTTTAAGAGGCCTTTCTTCACAGCCTCCTCCACCATGTATATGGCCATCCTGTCCTTCACGCTCCCTCCGGGGTTAAAGAACTCGATCTTTGCCAGAACCGTTGGCTTTATACCCTTTGCAACCTTATTCAATCTTACCAGAGGGGTATTGCCGATAGTTCCGAGTATGTCGTTATGGTATTTCATATAGCACCTCCGCTTTTTGAAAGTATATCATAATGCCCTTAAAATGCCCGAAGCCACCAGGAAAAGGTCATATTGAGCTTAAGAATTGATTGATCCGCCGTATATCCTTTTACAAGGTTTCACCCTACCTATAATATTCCCAACTTGTTTTTGAATGAGGCCATTATCCATTCTTACTTTTCTGAGATGCTCGCCAACGGTGTTGGGATTGACAGGGTAACCGGGGCGTGGTAAGTGTGTCCGTGGGGTTTTACAGATAAATTCAAGTACCCTAAAAGAGCAACGAGCCCATGCAACTGCAAATCCGAATAGCCCTCTTTGGCCGCACATGCCCACTTGCCGAAAAGGTCTGAAAAGAGGAGGAGCAGGACAGATACCTTTATAAGCTTGCCCATCCGAGCTTCTTTTCCCTCTGGGAGCAGTCGTAACATAATCCTTCAATGTTCACCAAAGGGGCCGCACACCTTTCACATTTACCAGCACGCAAGCGGATTAGCAGCTTTTTTTCATACATCGGCTCGATTATAGTTAAGGAAGTAACAGCCCTTTCAGGGCATACGCTCACGCAGAGTCTGCATCCTATGCACCTCATGGACTCAAAATCTATTCCGGCCTCGGAATCATGCCCGTCATAATAAAGTGAGAGGGCCCCGGTGGGGCAGAAGGTGACGCATCTCCAGAGACCACTGCACCCGTTGCACCGGCTGCCTATCTCTTTGTCATAAAAGGGTAACGGGACATCGCAGTAGACCCCTGGATGAAACTCTCCAAGTCCGCCAACAAGCCTTAGAAAATCTTTTCTCTTCTCAGGGACCGAACCGCGGCCCCATCTCTCCGGCTCAATCGCTTCGTCAGTTACAGTCATAAACCTTTTCAGTGTGGATCCCAGCCCTCTGAAGACCTCCCTTCTCGTATACCCCTTTCCGTCAACTCCGTTCGTCACTTCAAGATTAATGATGCGGCCTCTCTCCCTTCTTCCAAAGACCGACATAATACCGTTCGCGGTTTTTAGACTCCGCAGGGCGACATCTCCACCAGGGCTCTTTTCGCAATTGTTACAGGGGCCTGAGATGAGTTCCAGATCGGTATTTGCCTTGGACATAAGGCCTGCAAGGATGGTGTAGTCGAGCATTCCTAGACATGGCACATCCTTGCCCTCTACCTGTACCATTGAGCATCGGATGCGAACCGGCCTCCCCTCAGAGACTCCACTTTCAATGTCTTGTTTGTGTCCGGCATCAAGGCTTAGAGCGTCAGTGGGGCATATACTTGTGCATATGCCGCACCCATCGCATCTATCGGGATTTATCTTAAGCGGTTGAAGCTCTATGGCTCCCTTGGGGCATGCATCCGTGCATTGGTGGTATGGGTACTCCTTGAACAGGGAGTGAAGGCATGCCTCCGGTTGGATATCCAAGTATGGATTGTCTTTAGGGTATAACATGGACTTTCCTATGCGGATGCGGAGGCGAGGTATTCCGTCTCTGAATCCAGAAATTCCCTGGCAAAGGATGAAGCCTCCCTGTAAAATGGAAGTACTGCAGCAGCCCCCACGTTGCTCAGAAAAGGCCTGTACCATCTGCCAATGTGGGATTTCAGAAAACCCCTCTGAAGCTCCTTTTCAGGCCTTGCGGTATGTTCATCATCACCCTCAAGAGCGACAGCCTCCCTTTCGCACAGATGCCCCATGAATTCGAGTTCTATGGCAAAATGATCCGGGAGCAAGGATATCCCCTCAGATATTGTAAAGCCGGCGTTCTTATAGAAAAAAAAGGTTTTAGACGAGGCCTCACCTCCGAGCTGACCCTCCTTGCCGGTTTGAACCGATTCATAGGGTGAGAGGAGCCTTCCGGGTGACATGAGGAAGAGGGATGCAAATTCAACGGCGAGCTCATCTATTAGCTCCCCTTCTCTCCTGCTCAGCAGATCTTCAAGGAATGTAAATCCGTGATCCCTTAAGGCATCAATGGATTCCCTTTTCTTCAATATGTCGAGGAACTGTTTGTCTACCTCCCTCATAAAAAACCGGGATATGAGAGAGTAAATATTCCCCCTCGCCTTTGCCTCATCTATTGAGGAGCTATCCATTGTCATCACCGAATCATCCATTTACCGATTCCCCTTTCTGCCGCTATTTACAACCCTTTATCTCTGGTTCAGGGGGCACTGCTCCCTCCTTGCGCCTGAGTACCTTGCCACTGCGGTCGTATTGAAAATCTGGCCTACCCTCACAACTGCCTTCGAGTTTCCTTCCGGTATTGTACCAGGCGGAAATCCCACCAACCATATTGATTACCTTCTTGAACCCCTTTTCATCGAGGTTCTTGCAGGCATCGAGGCTCCTCCTCCCAGTCCTGCAGTATACGACGATGGTCGCCCCCTTGTCGAGTTTACCGTACTCCCTCTGCAGGGTCGAAGCAGGGACGTTTATGCTTCCTGGTATCCGGCAGTCGTTGAATTCATAAGGCTCCCTAACATCGAGAAGAACGGTGCCCTTTTGTTCCGTCATGGCCTCGATCTCGAACACCTTCGCATCAATACATGCAGCAAAGAGAGGACCTCTTGTTAAGAGAATAAAAAACAGGGCACCTAAGAGTGCCCTATTTATAAGACTGGAAGACATAGTCATCTAATGTCCCTTCTTTGCCCCGGCCTTTGCTTCGCCCTTTCCAGGCGCCCGGCGCCTGAAGTTGGGCCCGACATAAGAGTACGACAGGGTTTCCTGATAGGCCTTGACGGCCGCCTCTTTGTCAACCTTGTAGTCCTTGTACTTGTCTCCAGGCTGGGCTTTTTCTACAGTGACTACCGTGTCATACCACCCCTCAGAACCGCCTATGGGGTCTGTTGATACAGGTATGATGTAGTTCGGATGCATCCCTGTGTCCTTCCAGAAGACCTGCTCAAAATCAGCGTCACCGGACTCTGCCCATTCCGGTTTCTCCTTTAGTTTGAGGGTGGCAAGCCTCCCATACTCCCAGTGGCCGAAAGAATTGGAGATGGCGACGACTTTTGGATTTATCCCTTCTGTAACAAAGGCCTTAGTGACAAGGTAACCTATCTTTGACGTCACCCTAACCAGGTCCCCGGTCTTTATCCCCTTCTTTTCAGCTAACTTAGTGTTAATCCACATCGGGTTATTGTGGATTATCTCCGCCAGGTATTTCTGGTTTGCGGTCCTCGACTGGACATGGACGTTCCACTTGAAGGTTATGAGTACCAGCTCGTCCTCCTTCATATTCTCATGGGCAGGGATCGGCTCGTAGTGGGGAAGGGGGTTGAACCCGTATTTAGCCCACTCCTCCACATAGATGTTGATCTTCTTGTCATGCGTTCCGAAGCCGTCCTTTTTGTGCAGGTTGTAGTCAGGCTCCGAATCCACAGGCTTTGGAGACCAGACCCCGTTCTTCTTAAGATACTCCCACCCGCCTGCCTCCTTTACACCTGGGACGCTCTCTGCCATGTATTTGATGTAGTCCTCGGTCGTTCCGTACTCAAAGTATTTCTTTATTCCCCGACTACCGTCAGCATCAAGATGCTGTGTCACCAGTTCAAGGACTATGTCCCGATAGCTCTTGACCTCGCCAAGAGGCTTTATCACAGGCTGCCTGATACCTACCCAAGGGGTCTCAATGGAGGAAGGCATGTTCTCTATGTCGAACCTCTCAAGATACGTGGTTTCAGGGAGGATAAGGTCTGAAAGGGCCGTGGCCTCGCCCATGAATGTGTCCATTGAGACATGGAATGGGATCAGTTTTTCATCCATGTAAAGGTCTGTCCAGGTATCACTGTCAGGCATGGAGTAATTTCCGTTGAAGTAATGCCTCATATATACAGACACCTTCTGGCGCCCCTCCTTTATCATATGGGCGACATGATGGCTCACCTTGTGCTCCGCAAGAGGGTATTCATGGGGATGGGCCAGCTCGCTCTTTTCCTTCGGAGCAGGCGGCTCCGGCTGGGGATGCTTATACCCGAAACCCCTGGGGAGGCAGTAACCCCCCTTCTGTTCTATGTTTCCTACAACGACGTTAAGCATCATGGTGCATTTCTCGCTGTAACTTCCGTTCGTATGTTTTGCGGGTCCCCTGTATGTATAAGTAGTGCATCTCGGGGCTGCAAGGGCAAACTCTACAGCGATCCTCTTTATATCCTTTGCAGGGACGTTGCTTATCTTTTCAGCCCATTCAGGGGTGAACTGTTCAAGATATTTGGCCAGCTTGTCGGACGGGTAGTTGGTCCATTTGTCAATGAACTCCTTGTTGTGAAGCCCCTCCTTCATGATGACGTTGCACATGGCCAGTGCCACGGCCCCGTCTGTTCCAGGGAAAATGGGGTACCACTCGTCCGCCTTCCCTGCCGTATTGCTCATGCGGGGATCAAAGTATACGAGCTTGGCATGGTTTCCGACCCTTCCTTCCACCACCCTCTGGACGTATGGGTTATGGAAGTAAGATGCCTCATAGATATTTGCGCCGAAGATAAGCATATATTTTGTATTTGCAAAGTCAGGGGTCTCTATGTCAGGCCCCCAGGTTGGCTGCATACCTATCTTCTTGCTCGATTCGCATATAGAGGTGTGGTTAAGTCTTGTGTCTGAACCGAGGGCATTCATGAAACGATTGTCAAAGCCGAACCAGCGGTTCCTGCCTATATGGAGGGCTATCTCGTTGGGGCTCCCCTTCCCCTCCTTTGCCCTGTCAAGCACCTCGGCCATCCTCGATGCAAGCTCTTTATAAGCCTCATCCCAGGAGACCCTCTTCCATTTCCCTTCCCCGCGCTTGCCGACCCTCCGCATCGGATAGAGGATCCTGTCAGGATCGTACAGACCGTTGGCTCCGGCAGCACCTTTCCCGCATAGCTTCCCCCTTGTTGCAGGGTGTTTCGGGTTCCCTTCAAGCTTTACAACCCTTCCATCCTCTATATAGGCAAGTCCGCCGTCCTCTATATTGCACTGAAGGCAGGTATAAGGGACTACCTGGGTCCTTTCGGCAGCGGTTCTCAGGTCTGCTCCCTTTCCTGCCTCCTGAAGCTCCATTGCCTTTAAAAGCCCTGGAGTCATGGCTGCTGTGGCCCCTACTGCGCCCATCTTTAATATGTCTCTCCTGCTAAATTTTATATTCATTGTCCTACCTCCGGTTTAAGTTAATGGCAGCATCTGCCCGCCCGAGACAATTATATACCTGAGGGCAAATACACCTATGAGAACCAGAACAGATGCCAATGCCGCTATTCCCGGACTAATCCGGCCTTCCTTTTTGGCTATAGAGCTGCTCCACAAAAGGAAGATAGGTATTAACAGGCCAACAACTATAAGACCGCCCCAGAACAACATTGCCATGTCTCCGCTTGTTATTACCGCGGCGGCCTGTCTGCTCATTGGTGTGCCGGTATAAGTAGTGAGAATAAGAGATATAACCATAATGAGTTGCAATATAAGCAGGACGGCATTAGTTGAACCCAGACAGGAAAGCTCCTCTTTTCCTTCTCTACCAAGGGATATAATCAGGGACGTTGTTGCAATGGCGGTTATTCCGGAAGCGGCAATAAAGATAGGAATTAATATGCCATTAGACCATATAGGCCTTGCATCCGTCGCAATATTAAGGGCAACTGCGGTATATGTGCATACTCCCAGCGCTAAGACAGATCCTAAGCCGAGGATGATACCCTTTGAACCCTTTACAGCCTGGTTTCCCATCTTTAGCATGATATTTAGAACCGAAAACAAACCTAGTCCAATGAGAACCCAAGTCCCCCATGTCAGCGGAGCTGTCATGCTGCCGCGAAAGAGGAGCGTAAAGAAGCGTTCGGGCCTGTCGAGGTCCGCAATGAGTATGGGTACGTCTATGAGTATGGCAAGCAATGCCAGATAGGAAGCAACTATCGCCGTTTTTTTGTACCTTTCTTCATTAAATAAAGAAGCAGCAGCCGAGGTTATAAATGAGCCGCCTGCCAGACCGCTCAGAAAGAAGTGGACTACTATCAGCATACCCCATGGTTCCACCATGTGAGGAACATTGTATGTTACTATTGCGTTCATATTGCCTCCTTCCGAGCTTCTCTCTGAGTACCTGCCACAGAGGTCACCCCTCCCCTCTCTTCCTCGACAGACTCGTCCAGGCCGATATAAAAAACAGAAGGCTCATTCCCTGTGGCTGGATTAAGCTGCTTTGCCGGGTTCTTTGCAAGATACCGGGAGATTTCACTGTTCGGGTCGTTCAGGTCTCCAAAGGTCCTTGCCCTTCCGATACATCCCTGAACACATGAAGGGAGCAGCCCCTTATCCACCCTGTGGACGCAGAATGTGCATTTGTCCGCGGTCTTTGTAACAGGGTTTATAAAGCGGGCATCATATGGACAGGCAGTTACGCATGAGCGGCAGCCTATACACTTATCGTTGTCTATAAGGACTGCCCCATCGTCCCTCTTGTAAGTAGCCTTTGTCGGGCAGACCCTGTAACACATCGGATGCTCGCAGTGGTTACACAGCCTTGGAAGGAAGTTCCTTCTGACATTCGGGTATGTCCCCTTGTCAACGTACTTGACCCATGCCCTGTAGACACCCACAGGCACCTCATTCTCAGTCTTGCAATGTATTGAGCAGGAATGGCATCCAATGCATCGTCTCAGGTCTATCACCATTCCATACCTGACACTGTTTCCGGCCCCCTTTTTCCCTCCGGTATAATATTCATCGTTTTTATTCATAGGTACCTCCCTGAATAAGCTATGGATTAAGGGGTAAGGATTATAGGATTAAAGCAATCCTTGGCCTCTACCCCTTTCTCCCTATAATCCTTGACTCTTTTATTAATACTCCAGTTGCAGCCTAGCGAATGCCAGTGTGACGTTATTATCTTTTGCATTGTTGCCGGTCGCATCGTTCTCTTTCGGGAGCATCGCATAATCAAGTCCTGCTTCCAGGTTCAGGTTCTTCCCCAAGTTGTATTTCCCCTGCACATACAGGTCTGTGCCGATGTTCTTCTCTTTGCCAGATGGGGCATCCTGGTGCTGGAATAGGCCAATTGCCGCATATCCGGAAAGCTTTTCTGTAATCGGAAAGTCTGCCTTTGCCTGCAGGGTCATCATTCCCATACCCCCACCGCTACCACTGGAATATCTGGCACCGTCTATGTTTACTGGAGTATCAATTCCCGTATCGGTAGGCCCCTGGATATTTAATTTGCCAGTGTACCCCCAATAGCCTGTATGTTTGATGAGGGACATTGGGGTGATGAAGCTGTCCTTCCCATCCTTATCCCCAGAGGCGGTGAGGAACATGACACCAACTTTAGCTGCACCGGCAGGCATTATTCCTTCGAGCTTTATTGCAAAACCTGAGTTGTCTTTATCTGTAGCCTCATTCGTTCCGCTGTTATAAAGGATGAAGCCATTCACCTTTGCAATACCAATATCCTGTGAAGCTCTTATACCGACATAGTTCTGTATTACATCGGTCTTGCCGACCCCTGCAGCCACTACATGATAACCCGAAGCCCCGATGCTTCCTGCTCCGACCGGCACATCCACATCCAGCACGTGAGCATCTAAATCGTCATACTTGGTCGAGTCGCCTTCTTGAAGCTTGGCCGTAGCAAGCCTTATATCTGCATCCCCAATCTTCCCAAGATAGGCTAATGCAAGTGGATTGAAATCCCAGTCGCTGCTGAAGAGGGTATCTCCAAATTTATCGGATACAGGTACAAGACCGGCCACAATATTTCCTCCCAACTCATGCACTTTGAAGTTTATGAGAGCATGCCTGATAGCAACGGCGGGATCGCCGGTCTTGTCTTCCGGGTTGGGTGTATATCTCGCGTTAGATTGATTCCCCTGGATATGCCCAATATTGAGCTGCATATGCATCTTAACGTCTTCGTCTATCTTTGCATCCCATGTCGGCCTCCATCGAAGCCTTGCAGCCGCAGTATCGGCCCCTTCACTCTGGCTCTCTGAGTAGTAGTTGATCCTGAACTGCCCGTGGAACTCGCTCTCCACTGCCTTTGTTGATGATGCTGCACCAGTGATCAGCAACGCACCTGCCAAAACCGCAATACCTTTTCTCCTCATACTGTTACCTCCTCCTAATAAAGTATTTTAAATACCCTCTTTTTGAGAGCTTATCCCGGATTTTTTGTTTGTCAAGTAAAGATGGGAACTTTTTTTCAAAGCCCTTTTCATTGACTCAATCTGAACATTCGGTATAATACCGGGACTGACAATAGGAGCATCTTTACAATGGCCAAGACAAACACAGTATTTTCCTGCCAGACATGCGGATACCAGGCGCCAAAGTGGCTCGGTAGGTGTCCTGACTGCGGTGCATGGAACTCCTTTGTTGAAGAGGTGTTTCAAAAGGATCGCTCCATAAAGAAGGGGCTTGAGCTTATCAAACCCCAGCCTCCAGTGCCTATATGCGACATAGAGGTGACAGATGAACACAGGATCCAGGTCGGTATAGCAGAATTCGACAGGGTACTTGGCGGAGGGATTGCCAAGGGCTCCCTTATATTGATAGGAGGAGACCCAGGCATTGGCAAATCGACGCTTCTGCTTCAGGCCATGGAAATGGTAGCATCCCAGGGCCTTCCTGTGCTTTATGTGTCGGGTGAGGAGTCTGCGAGACAGACCAGGATGAGGGCAGAGAGGCTTGGGGTGAAGGCAAAGGACCTTTTTGTGGCGGCAGAGACATCACTGGAGACCATACTGGAAGAGGTCAAAAAGCTGAGGCCGACACTCCTTGTTATAGATTCGATCCAGACCATATTTACGACCGAGATAGACTCAGCTCCGGGAAGCATAAGTCAGGTAAGGGAGTGCGCAGGACGTCTCATGCAGCTCTCCAAGGGGACCGGTGTATCGACCTTCCTCATAGGGCATGTCACAAAGGAAGGGGCCATCGCAGGCCCGAGGCTCCTGGAGCATATGGTTGACACTGTCATATATTTCGAGGGAGAGAGGGGGCACGCATATCGTATCCTCAGGGCAGTAAAGAACAGGTACGGCTCAACAAACGAGATAGGCGTCTTCGAGATGACAGATTCCGGGCTTAAAGAGGTCTCCAATCCATCCGAGATATTCCTGGCAGAGAGGCCGTTGAACGCCTCCGGGTCTACAGTCGTGACCTCATTAGAGGGAACGAGGCCAATCCTCGTAGAGCTCCAAGCCTTGGTGTCGCCTACTAATTTTGCAGTCCCGCGCAGGACAACCATAGGGGTTGACCATAACAGGGTCTCCCTTCTTGTCGCTGTCCTTGAAAAGAAGGTGGGACTGAACCTGATAGGTCAGGATATCTTCGTAAATGTTGCAGGTGGCGTTAAGATTGATGAACCTGCCGTTGACCTCGGCATAATAACAGCAGTAGCATCATCCTTCCTCGACAAGCCGGTAGACCCGAAGACCGTGATAATCGGTGAGATAGGGCTGACCGGGGAGATCAGGGGAGTGGCCCAGGCTGAACTCAGGGTCGGGGAGGCCGCAAAGCTCGGGTTTACAAGGTGCATCCTGCCTTCAGGGAACAAACTTTCTCAACGGATTGACGGGATAGAGATCGTGCCTGTCGGCACAGTACGGGAGGCCATGGAAGTAATGTTTTGAACTATGTTTCATTTGTGAAAAATAAAACCTAAATCCTGCAATGGGACGCAGATAAAACAAATAGGTAGATAAAATATAGGTGTCACCCAAAAGGTGGATATCTGTTTTTGTTTAAGTCTTTGAATTATCAGTGCAAATCTGTGTCGCTTAGAAGCGCCTACTTTTGGTTATCTGCGTCCAAATGCTTTTTTAGGTTTAAGGATGAGGGATGAAGGCGTTGGGGAAATGTGCTTTTACGACTTTGTCAATTTAACTTTTATCTTTTTCTTTTTCAGGTAATAGATATTCCCCTCGTTTTTCATAAACCCGGCCCTGAAAGCAGCCTCGTCACCTTCTCCAAAGTATATATCAACCCTTCCAGGTCCTTTAATTGCCCCTCCGGAATCCTGGTCAAAGACGAGGGCTGAAAAGGATATTGTTTTGATGTTCCCGTCTTCTCTCTTACTATCAGGTATCTCAGTTTCTATATAAGCCAGACCATACTTTGGAAAATGGCCGGAATCCGCGGCTATGGAACGGCCGGGTGTAACTACAGCCCCGCTGCTTCCGAATGGACCGCCGGTATCCTCTTTAAAAAAGACGTAGCTTGGATTCTGGTTGAAATAGTGATCTACCTTTTCGGGGCGCCTTTGGAAATAGTCTCTGATGGCCTCCATTGACATTTGTTCACGAGGGACCTCGTTGTCTGAGATGAGTTGCCTCCCGATACTCACATAGGAAAATCCGTTGTTGTCTGCATAATTCAGCCGTATCCTGCTCCCGTCCTGCATCTCGACTATCCCTGAACCCTGGATATGGAGGAAGAAAAGGGCGACCTTGTCATCAACGTACAGGAGAGGGGTTTGTTCAAACCCAAGTTTGTTTTCTATCTCTTCACGTCTGTAATACGGGACCAGCTCTCTTCCCTTTACTGCACCTTTGACCTTTCCTGATTTCCCAAACTTTTCAAGATCAACAAAGATCAGGTCTTCAGGCAGACCGTAGACCGGGTATTGGTAGCGTTCGTCCTTTTCTCTGGAACCATAAAGCAGAGGGGTATAGTAACCGGTAAACAGAACAGAACCTGTTTTTCCTCCCCGATAAAAATCAAAATTCTCCTGAACGAATCTGCCAAAGTCAGGGCTGTCAAAACCGGACAGTAATGTCCTCGTAATGTCAGCCACTTCTTCATAGTAGGCCCTCTTCTCTGCCGGAAGATTGTTGACAGCCAGTACCCTGTCAAGGACATCCAACTGTCTGAGGCACGCCTGCCTAAGCCCTTCCTTGTCAAAGCTGTCATGGAAGTGGACGGATTTCGTGAGTTTCAGTTCTGGATAATTAGAGTGGCCAACTACAAGCCGTTGGGCGCATGCAGAAAACAGGAGGGACAAAAGACAAATAACAATCTTTGTTGGACGCTGATTTACGCTGATTATCATGATTGCTTTCTTTGCTCCGAAAATACCTCTTTACCCCATCCCCACCCCCACCCTCCCCTTGAAGTGGAGGGAATAATAGAGTCTCCTCTCCTTCAGGGAGAGGATTAAGGTGAGGGTGGGGTTAATACTCCTCTGCGTCTCTGCGGTAAAGTTGCTTTTATACTTTCATTCTGCTATTTGCCAGTCCGGCATCCCGTTCATATCAAGGCCGGACCTCTTACCCATCTCCAGGTAACTGTGGCCGAGATGGGCTATCATGGCTGCGTTATCTGTGCAAAGAGGTATTGACGGATACAAAACGTTTATGCCAAATTCTCTACCGGCCTCTCTCATCTTATGCCGGAGCCTTGAGTTTGCAGCCACTCCCCCGGCCATTACAATGGTATTTAACATGTTTTCCCTGGCTGCCTTCACAGTCTTATCCACCAGCATGTCAACCACTGCTTCCAGGTATCCGGCGGCTATCGCATTAAGGTTCTTTTCAGCAAATGATTTTCCTTCTTTGTGGACAAGGTTTACAAGAAAGGTCTTGAGACCGCTGAAGCTGAAGTCGTAAGGGAGATCCTGAATATTAGCCCTTGGGAATTTAATCGCCTTTGGATCGCCTTCTTTAGCTAGCCTGTCTATTATTGCCCCTGCAGGATAACCAAGGCCTAATAGTTTTCCAGCCTTGTCCAGGGCTTCCCCTGCCGCATCGTCCCTTGTGGAGCCAAGATGCCGGTAACTTCCGATGCCATTGACTATGTATAGAGAGGTGTGCCCCCCGGAGACAATCAGGCCAAGGTATGGAAACTTTACTTCTTCTTCAAGGAGAATAGCGGTTATATGCCCTTCGATATGGTTTACACCAACCAGGGGGAGTTTTTTTGCATATGCCAGGGCCTTGGCGAATGATACGCCGACGAGGAGGGCGCCGATCAGGCCTGGTCCCTGGGTGACTGCTACCCCTTCAACGGCGTTTATAGTGAGCCCTGCGACTTGCAGGGCCTCATCGACAACGGGTAGGATCATCTCCAGATGCCTTCTTGCTGCAAGCTCAGGGACAATCCCCCCGTATTTGTTATGGATGTCGATCTGGGATGAGACTATATCTGAAAGGACTTTTTTGCCGTCAAATACAGCGGCGGCAGTTTCGTCACACGATGTCTCTATACCTAGAACTATCATCTACCTAAATATGTCCCCCGACTATTATCTCCGGTATCCTCAAGGTCGGCTGGGCATCTGACACCGGAGCGCCCTGACCGTCCTTGCCGCAGGTACCTATTGAAAAGCCCTGATCATTGCCAACCATGTCTATCATCCTGAGGACTTCTGGACCGTTTCCTGTAAGGGTTGCACCCCGGACAGGTTCCCCGATGCTCCCCTTTTCTATGAGATACCCCTCTGTCACCTCGAAGACAAAATCCCCGTTCACAGTGTTTACCTGTCCTCCACCCATCTTCTTGACAAACAACCCTTTTTCTACTGATTTTACTATCTCTTCCGGTCTTCCATTGCCGGGCGCTATCAGGGTATTGGTCATCCTTGGTATTGGCTGATGCTGATATGACTGCCTTCTTCCGTTACCTGTAGAGGTCACACCGTCCTTCATTGCGGTCAGCCTGTCGTACATATAACCCTTGAGGACACCGCTGTCTATCAGCACCCTTTTTCTGGATTCTGTGCCTTCATCGTCGAAGGCAAAAGAGCCGCGCTTTCCAGGGATGGTAGAATCGTCAATAACTGTTATCAGCTTCGATGCTATCTGCTCCCCAATCTTCCCTGTATATACGGAAAGTCCCTGCTGTGCCAGGTCTGCCTCAAGGCCATGCCCTACAGCCTCATGGACCATAGTCCCCCCGGCTTCAGAGGAGAGTACAACCGGCATCTTTCCTGCGGGCGCCATCCTTGCGGAGAGCATCATGATACCTCTCCTGCACGCAGTTGAAGCAACCTCCTCAGGAGAAACGGCATCAAATATCTCGAAGCCGGCATGGCCGCCTACGGGTTCATATCCGGTCTGGACAACATCTCCATCCGCTGCCACCACCTGGACCAGAAACACAGTCCCTACCCTACAGTCTTCGCATAAGAGTCCTTCGGAGTTGGCAATGGTTACCTCCTGGAGAGAGTCCCTGTATATAACGGCTGCCTGCCTTATCCTATTGTCATACCCTCGCGCCGTCCTGTTGGCCCTTTCCACGAGCCCTGCTTTTTCTGTTACAGGTATATCCCACGGCGTTTTTTTTATATCAAACCTTATAGACGCCTCTTTTTTTCTAAGATCCATAACAGTCGCATTGATGTCGCCTCTTGCCGCCTTGGCGGCAAATTCGGCCAGCGAAAGGAGGGACCCTTCAGAGAGGTCATTGGAAAAGGCATAAGCAGACCTCTTGTTGAATATCACCCGTATGCCAGCGCCGCTGTCTATCCCAGATATCACCTTTTCAATCCTGTTGTCCTCGCAAGTTATAGAGGTGGTTATAGACCTCTCCACGAAGATATCAGCGAACTCTCCACCCTCTTTAAGGGCAGCCTTCAGAATCTTTTTAAAGTCTATATTTACAGACATGTTCCCTCTGCTTGCCTATTGCTTTTGATGTTCTTAAAATCCCCCTCAATCCCCCTTTTTCAAAGGGGGAACTGATTTTCCCCTCTTTGAAAAAGAGGGGTTAGGGGAGATTTTGTAAAATTGATGTCATCTTATCAATGAACACAAAGGATAGCATGATGAAGAAAAAATGGAAAGGGGGTATTGATTTTTCCATCTATATCGTCTCTAATGCAGACATGACAATGGAGCGGATATCTAAAGGAAGGTTGGGGGAAGATGCAGCAGCCACCTTTCTTACGAAAGAGGGTTACAAGATAGTTGAACGCAATTTCCGCTGCCCGCTGGGCGAGATAGATATTGTAGCCGTAGATAAAGGAGTGTTGGTGTTTGTGGAGGTCAAGACCCGAAGCTCCAATAAATTCGGGCTTCCCGAAGAGGCTGTGAATCGTAGGAAACAGCATCAGATGGCCAAGACCGCCCAGGTCTATATCTCAAGGAAAAAGCTGTTTAACTCACCTGCAAGATTTGATGTGGTAGCGGTGATTCTGTCAGGTGAGAAGATTGATGTGAGGGTGATAAGGAATGCGTTTGAGATTGGATAAAGACCGTGAGGAAAATACATCTAAATTTCCCTTTATTTAAAGAAGATTTTTGATAAATTGTCTTTGCAATAAAGAAAGAATTACCAAAGCAGATGAGGCTGGGGACATCGGTTACTGAAGCCATCCAGGTTTCTCTATCACTCCCAGACACAAAGACCAGAAAGAGGGAGATACGGGGCCTTCTGGAATGCTGCAAGGCCTTTGGGTTGAAAGAAGGGTTGATTATAGCAAGAGATACAGCCGAAGAATCAGAGCAGGACGGAATCGCCATTAAAATGCTGACGCTGTACAGGTGGTGCTGGAATAGCAAAGCGGGATGGGGCACAACACGTCCAAAGCCTTGTCTGAGGCTCCAGTGATTTGGATAATTATGTTGTTGGTATGAAAATTGGACTGATTACAGTTCGTAGTAGGGTGCGTCCCACGCACCAAAATGAACTACACCGCCGCAAGCGGACGGGGTAGTTCATTGCGTTTGCCCTGTGTTTGCCACTGACGGATATTGACAGGGATCTAACTAACGTGGTATAAAGTCAAAAAAGGAGGAAGCTATGGAGGATCTACGCGACGGGCCTGATTATCAGTCAATAGCAGAAAAGGCAGGGTATCGGATCAGTGATTATGAGGACAACCCTGAGCTTTGGTACTATTACAAGATAGATGATACCGGGGCAACGGTAATATATGGAGAGGACTTTCGCTGTCCTTTAGACGCATGGGAAGCTGCATGCGAGGATAACGGGTTAGCATGAAGCTAAAAGAGGACCGTATCAGATAAGCTATTGTCCTAAATGCCCGGCTTGTCCAAAAAACAAACAAGCCGGGCATCAGCTGAAAGGTGTTGTCGCTTGCGTCAGTTCCTTATAAAGAAGGACTTGGTTGCACTACTAAAGTCAATGCATATCTGGCGGCTTGGTTTGAATTCAAGCTCCTGTTCATATGCATAGTCAAACTGATCACGGGAGTCAGTGTCGCTCATTTTTATCTTTACCTTGTGAATCCCCGGCACCACAATAATCTTCTCGTATGCGTAAGCGGACCCTTCGGCCTTCAATCCACCGGCCGTATAACTGTTGGATATGACTTTTTCCCCATCAATCTCCACCTCTGCATATACCGGGTATCTCTTTCCAGCCTTTGCTGACCTCCCCCTCATATGAGGGGGAAGTTTCATAAGCTCTTCAGGTGTCAACTTTATTTCTTCCGCTATATGCTTGCCGCTGTGCTTAAAGCTGAACATCAGCATCGAGTCCTTCTGGCTGTAGAATGAATATGGATAATCAGAAAATATCAGGGTAAGGGCCGCTGGTATTGCAAGGAGGACGATCCCAGGGACCGTCAGCCTCTCCCTTATGTACCTGTGGACAGTGACCTTAACCTCTTTCTTGTCTTCCTTTATATCATTAGCAAACTTTCTGAGGTCTTCAAGGAACTCCCTGGTATGGATGGCAGAGAACCAACCACCCCTTATTCTTGCCGGATCCACAGCCTTTTTCCTGATGACCGGAGGTCTCGCGTTAAGGAGCCTCCCCTCTATGAACTGGTCTCCCTCCCTGAAGTGGCAGTCCTTTGCCTGGCAACCTGAGACAAATACGCCATCAGCGCCGGATTTCATGGCTATCTCTATCATGACAGGCTGAAGCATGGCCACGCATGGGAGCATCAGGACTTTGACGTTCGGCATCTCTTTAAGGGCCTTTGTGTCAGGGTCTATAAGACCCTTCATATCTACTCCATACCCGCATGCCACATTCAATATCCTTGGTTCACCTTTGGAATCGAATGACATGAGGTTTTTGATCTCCTTGTAGATCATCTCCTCGGTCAGGTCGGGTAGGTCTATTGCATGGAAGTCGCAGGCGCCCACGCAGAGTCCACAGGACGCGCACTTCTTCTCGACAACCACCGCTTCCTCTTTATATTGGAGACCATCGGTCCTTCTCTGCATCATTATTGCTTCGTATGGGCAGTCGTTGAAGCAGAGTTCGCAACCTACGCATTTAGAAAGGATAACCACCGCCTTTCCAGGATTTTCAGGCCGTATGAGCCATGGGAGGGCTGTTAATATGCCTGTCCCTGCAATGGTAAAGGCCCAGGCGCCCCAGGCGGGATAAGAAGCCAGAAAGGGGTAGAGGACAAGGTACCACCAGTCGATTCCAAACCTGGCTGCAAATACATTCATATCCGCTCTGCCAACGCTTGTGGCAGGATATGCAAAACATAGAAACACCAATAGAGTTGTAAGGACTATGGCCAGTTCCCTTGGAGGGTTAATAACGGGCCTCGATATCCTGATGACGTGCTGCCAAAGCAGGAATAGAGCAATGGTAGGCACTGCAAGATGGACAAATATTACCCCGATAAACAGGATGTTGGTAATAGTCTCATTGCTGATAAATGCCCTGGTAAGTGGCTCTCCCCATATAGGGATGAAGTCCAGGAATTCCGCAGACAGCCTGGCTATGAGTTGACCCCTCTGGTCCCACACCATCCAGTAGCCGGTGACACCCAACCCCCAGTAGATAAGGATAAGGGCTACCCCTGTTACCCATGCAACCCAGCGCCATCGGCGGTATCTGTCGTTAAAATATTCCCTGACCAAATGGACCAAAAGGGCGATCATGGCCCCGTCTGATGCATAGCGGTGAAGGCTCCTCATGAGCTGGTTGAACCAGTTCAGATCTTGCAGCGAATCGTATGCCTTTTCCACGCTGATGCTGTAAACGAACATCAGGTACAGGCCTGATATAAAGACTATCCATGTAAAGAGAAAGGCAATGGCCCCGAGGTAATACATCGGATTAAAACGCGGAGAAAAGACCTTGTTCAGCCAGTCTTCAAAGATCAGGAAACCCTTGTGGCCCACGGCCAGCGAACTGCGATACATAAACCTCCTCCAATAGTTCCAATTTATGAAGAGCCATTCAGATATATGAATGAAGCAATGCTATACCTGACAAAAAAGGTTGGGTATGATACGCATCATAATAGATATACATCATAATATTGACAATGATTATTCTTAAGTTTAAGATGCCCTTCATTAATAATAATGCTATGGACAAATTACAGCTCCTAAAAAATACCACCATCTTTTCGTCTTTATCACCCCCCGAGCTATCGGTTGTCTCGACCCTTTTTATAGAGGAAGGATTTGAGAAGGAAGAGTTCATATTGACGGAAGGAGATCCCCCGAACTGGCTTTGTATAGTCAAGGAGGGGAATATAAAGATGGTAAAACATTCCCCGTCAGGAAGAGATATGATCATGGCGGTGATGTCTGCAGGCGACGTAATAGGAGAGGTGGCAGTCTTTGACGGCGGGCCGTACCCTGCTACTGCCCAGGGGATGGGAAATGGGGTCATCCTGAAGATATCAAGGAGGGATTTTATCTCTCTATTGAAGAAGTACCCCTCAGTGGCGCTGGAGATCATAGGGGACCTGGGTAGAAAGCTGAGGGGCGCCATGAATGTGGCCAGGGAACTCCGAGGAGAAAGGGTGGAGGGCAGGATAGCCATGGTGCTCCTTAAACTTGCCCGGAAGCTGGGAACTCCAGTAGATGGGGGAGTGGCTCTGAGCATACCATTTACAAGGCAGGATATTGCGGATATGGTCGGGAGTACGATAGAGACAACCATAAGGGTCATAAGCAGGTTCAAGAAGGAAGGGATAGTAAGGGACAGCAAAGGGAAGATGACCCTCGATGTTAAGAGACTGGAGAGCATACTTAAGGAGATTGAGATCTAATGGATTTAAGAGATGTAAAAGTGGAGAACGAGCCAGGCAGATTAGTCTTCGCCTGGCTTTTATTTGCAGTATCAACGCTTGTCTTTGCCGGTCTGTTCGCAGTGCTTCTTGCATTGAGCAGGACGCCGTTAATTCAGGGAGTTTACTCAGGTAAGAACTTTGTCCGTGTGGCCCTTGTCGGACACGTAGACCTTTCCGTAGTCATATGGTTTCTTGCGTTCATGGCGATGTTGTGGGTATTGAGCAGTACTTCGTTGTTAAAGGCAAAACTGTTTTGCCCGATCCTTGGCTGGGCAGGCTTCTGGATTACTGTTGCCGGAACGATACTTCTGACCATGGCCACGCTCTTTGCAATTGGTGAACCGATATTTTCCAACTATGTACCCGTCCTGACCCATCCGGTGTTCTACATTGCGCTTGTTCTTGTAGGCCTTGGTATATTCCTTACGGTCATGAATGCTTTCCTTACGGTGATTAAGGCGGACAAGACGTCCGGGCTCCCTGTTATTACCTTTGGGATGCTGACAGGAGGGGCTGCTGTTATCATAGGACTGCTCTGTTTCGGGATAGCATATTTTCTGATCCCTGAAGAAATTGCGCCTGGTATATCTCTTGACCCTGGTCTGTATTTTGAACGCCTCTTCTGGGGCGGAGGCCATATCCTCCAGTTTGCAAATACCATTGGCATGGTCACAGCGTGGCTCCTCCTTGCCTATCTGACCCTGAAAGACATCCCTCTTGGAAGCGACAGAATGGCAACCCTGGCCTTTGCCTTTTATGTCTTGTTTATCCTTCCTGCGCCGTTCATATTCTTTCAGACAGATATAAACAGCCAGACTTACAAGGACAGCTTCACGCATCTGATGAAATACGGCCTTGGCCCTTCCACCGCATTCTTTGCCATATGTATTGTAAGGGGGATGATGAAGCAGAAAAAGGAGGACAAACTGAATTGGGCCGACCCTGCATTTTCGTCCCTTGTGCTGTCCATGTCCCTCTTTGCCCTGGGAGGCGCTGTTTCCCTCTTTATCCAGGGCAGCAACCTGAAGGTCCCGTCCCATTATCACGGAGTCATTGGCGCTGTAACCACTGCATTCATGGGTCTCACATACTACATAATCCCTCTCCTTGACAGGAAGGTCTGGAGCCGGAAGATGGCTAAGTACCAGCCCTACCTCTACGCGTCAGGGCAGGCCCTCTTCGTCCTTGGGATGTTCTGGGCAGGAGCACTCGGGGTGCCGAGAAAGACCTACGGAGCGGCCCAGAACCTTGACTCGATGGCCAAGACGGTCGGCATGGCCCTTCAGGGGATAGGCGGACTGATTGCTGTAATCGGCGGAGCCTCATTTGTGTTGAATGTGCTGGCATCGCTCCTTGGGAAGAAAGACACAGAGAAAAGATAAAGCTAAAACTATCCGCAGATTACACAGATTCCACAGATTTAATGATTTAATCTGCGTCGCTTAGAAGCACCTACTTCTGCAATCTGCGAAATCTGTGGATGCGATGTTTTGGCGTCTGTTATTAATATTAGGGAATTAAGGACGCGTAAATTATGATGATTAGGGTATTACTTATTTTTTGCTCAATGATGGCGTCTTCTTCTCTTTATGCCGCAGAGCCGCTTTCCGTTGGAGCGATATTTCCGCTTAGCGGCAAGTTTGCCGCCTTTGGCAATAAGGCGCTGCAAGGGGCCGAGCTGGCTATAGAGAGGTATAACACTACCGAGGCAGGCAAGAAAAGGCCTGTAAGACTTTTGATAAAGGATTCTAAGGGTATGCCAAAAATGGCAGAAAAGGCGGTTGCTGAGTTGAACGTGGATGGTGTGGATGCGATTATCGGCCCTATCCTGACGACTACTGCAGATGCTGCAGCTAAAAAGGCCCAGGAGCTCAAAATCCCGATAATCACCATGACCCAGAAAGAAGGAATTACAGGTATTGGCGGCTGGGTTTTCAGGAATGGGATGACCAATGCCGCGCAGGTCAAGGGCCTTGTTGATTACGCCTCCAGACAGGGGGTAAAAAAGGTCGCTATACTTTATCCTGATAATCCGTTTGGACGGGAACTTACCATAGTCTTTACGACCGAGATGGTCAAGCTCGGTGGGGAGGTTGTCGCTTCTAAGGATTATAAGGAGGGACAGACAGACTTTGGCCCGGAGATAAAGGCATTGGTTGGGCCGGAATTTTTAGAAAAGATGAAGGCGTATACCGAAGAGAGAGAAAAGGAGTTCAAAGAGGCGGAAAAATCCAAGGCCAAGCCAACGCCCACATCCGAAATAGAACCAGTGGAGGAGATGGAGAGGCCAACCCCTGACTTTGACGCAATATTCATCCCTGATTACGCTGACAGAGTGGGCCTTATCGTCCCACAGCTGGCCTTTTATGATGTGAGGGATGTGAAACTTCTGGGTATCAGCGGCTGGAACTCATCAAAGCTGATAAATATGGCAGGCGATTTCTTAAGTGACGACGTGATGATTGTGGACGGCTTTTTCAGCGGCAGCCCCAGACCACAGGTAATAGATTTTGTGGGAGCATACCGGAAAACCTTTGGAGAAGAGCCGGGGATAGTGGAGGCTCTGGCCTATGATACGATGGGAATTGTCCTTTCTTTAATTCCTGAAGGTGGCGACTCCAGGGACGGGATCAAAAAAACGATACTTAAAATCAAAAATTATCAAGGGGTCTCAGGGAATATAACCTTTTCAGGAAGTGATGCGGAGAGGAGTTTTTTTTATCTTACAGTAAACAGAGGGGTCATAGAGGAGGTGACCGGTCATTGAAGGCAATTCTGTTCTTGACAAAAGAACCATTTATAAAATAAAGTCCAAGTTCAATGATATTTCTAAGTTGCTGGATATGTTCGCAGCTTGGAATATAAAAGGAGGTATCAGATGAAAAGGATCGCCCTGTTTTTGGCTGTTGTTGTGCTTGTTTCTATGCCTTTGATGGCCCAGGAGGCGGAAAAGAGTGAAGAGGCCGGTAAAACCTATACAGTAATAAAGGGGGACACCTTATGGGATATCTCCGGCGTATTCCTGAAAGACCCGTTTAAGTGGCCTGCTATATGGGAAAAAAACCCAAAGGTCAAAGACCCCCACTGGATATATCCAGGGGATGTATTAATAATCCTGCCTTCAGGTGAGATAAGGAAAAAGGTGGTAGAACAGGCCGCAGAAGTTAAGCCGACGCAGGAAAAAAAGGAAGAGGTAAAAGAGCTTCCCAAAGAGGAGGCCCCTGCGGCAGTGCCTGTTGCTGAAGAGGTCCAGCCGATAGCTATACCTGTACAGACAAAGCAGACCATCCGTTACCCGGGAATAGAAAGAGTGGGGTTTATAACATCTAACGGAGAGTCTTCCTTAGGGAAGATCATTGACGCTAAGGAAGACAAGCTTATGCTGTCAACAGGCGACGATGTTTATATAGATGCAGGAG
>ERZ1292630.894-Hain-H41-02um-R3-894-length-30120-cov-7_pt2 | contig 27283 bp, 10 predicted proteins | sample MGYA00564408_ERZ1292630 | MGnify/ENA primary metagenome ERZ1292630 (study PRJEB36523, sample SAMEA6512641) | groundwater metagenome | collected 2019-01-08 | study: AquaDiva: Metagenomics assemblies of 32 groundwater samples
GGCCATCCCCCCCTTCTCTGCCGACACGGAGGGGGGGTTGCTTGAACCGGTGGACTCCGTTTGTGCCATTTGTATATCTTGCAGGAGCGCTCCACACGCCAAGCGACACGGCGTCCCGGGACCTGACCGCGACCGACTCCGTGACCGGGACCATTTCGGTCCGTCGAACCCGAAGTTCCTCGATTGGGGTCACGAGGAGCACAACCGCTACGGCGTCGGGGTCCAAGATCACTCCCTCTCGTGACGCAACGCAGTCGGCGTCTCGCCCGACGGCAACCGAAACGCCCACCGTGGCGAGTGGGACGGTTGAAATGAGTTCGAGCCGCTCGCCAAAAACAGCATCGCTGTCCCTCCACCCGACTCCCGCTAGCCCGACATCGTCACCGACGCCGACCGTGCCGTTCCCCCTCTCGAGCACCATTTCTTTGACGATGTCCGTTGATGTTTCGGCCTCTAAGAGCGGATCGCGACCGACGCAATCGTCGACGGCATCGGCGGACATCTCAAAGTCTCGCACCCAGTCTTCCGACCATACGAAATGGCGGACTGTTTCGAACAGCGAGCCGCCGACCGATACGGACACTCTCCGACTAACAGTGTCGCCGACCTCAACGGCGAGCGGGTCGGCGTCTTTGTCGAAGGAGGCATCGGCGACCACAACGTTGCGCGATTCGCGTTCCAGGACACTGCGAGCGGACACGAAGTCAACATCGGCGACCTTGTCGGAAGAGATTACCAAGAAAATCACGTATTCCGGCACGAGGAACCGAACCCACACCCGCTCGTCCGATGTCTCTCGCAGCGAGTCGGTGTCGCCCGTCAACGTCACGGTCTCGACGTCGCGCAGCGCGGATGTCACCTTGTCCAGGTCCAGTACCATCGGCGTGGTCGACACGGATTCACCTAGCTTCGACGTCTCCGCGTCCAAATCGTCGTCCTTGACTCCGGAGGCATCCTTGTCGCAGTCGGACACGTCTTCGCTGTCCTCAAGTGGTTCCACGTCGTCTAGCGGTTCGACATCACCATCGGCGACGCCGTCGCCTTCGAGCGACGCCACCAAGTCTTACAAGACGCTAACCCGAACGAAGGCGGCCGTCATGACGGACTCGCCGTCGGCGTCGGGGACTGGATCGCAGTCAGCGACCGTTTCCTGGACGCCGAACCCGTTGCGAACCGCCACGCGCACCGGCGACCGCACCTCAACCGAGTCGGGGAGCGTCAGCCCGTCTCCTGATGTCTCGGCCACCCGCACAATCACGCCGCCATTGCCAGCGACGACGACAGGGTCCCGGTCTGCCAGCGGCACGAGCGACGCGACGAAGTCGTACAAATCACCAACCACCTCCGTGACTGCATCGGTCACCTCGTCTTCCAGCCTGTCGCCATCGTGGAGCACCTCAACAACCCCAAGCACCTCGGCGACGCCTCGCATCACGACGACCCCCACGGTTTCGGTGACCAAAGAGCCGCTTGAGTCACGGTCGTTATCGCAGGACGCGTCGCAGTCGTCTAGCCGCAACACCGCTTCGCCCTCTGCGACGGAGACGCCGAGTTTCATGACGCCGACGGTGACCGCGGACGTGAGTGCGAGCCGCCCGTCGCCCTCATCGAGTGCCACCGGGTCACTGAGCCGTGATCCGACCCTGTCGCGGTCAATCACCGCTAGCGCCACGGCGTCGATTACCCAGTCTTTGCGCTTGACGAACACGGTGGTCGCGAAGCCGACAGAGACGGTGTCCAGGTCGACTTCGGCATCACCATCGGCTTCAGCAACGGTGAGCCCGTCCTCCAGCACGTCGGCGACGTTCTCCGTTGCCGTGACGGTGTCGTCTGAGATGTCGATGTCCAAGACCGTGTCACGGTCGCTGCGGGTAACGCCCAGCACATCATCCGCTCTGACGGCAACGATGCCCATCGCTCGAACGGAAACCGTGTCCACGTCACTGTCAGGTGGACGCGACACGCAAAGCCGTTCGTCGTCGGCGACCGCCTCCACGTCGGCGACGCAGTCACAAACCGTCTCGGCATCTCCGACTGCGAGCATCGTCGTCACACTCAGTGATACCATGACGCCCCCGCCCACGCCATCGGCTTCCCCGACCGCTTCGGGATCAGCGACCACCTCGCCGTCGGCTTCGCTGTCCTCGTCGTTGAGCGCTACAATGTCGGAAGACGCGACGATGTCGACTTCCCAGGCGCTTACGGACACCACCGAACTAACGGCTACGCCGGTGGTTTCTCCGACGAAAATGACACCCTCTGCCACCGAGTCGCCAACGGGGTCGCTTTCATTGCCCCCATCGGACACCTTTGCGGTCAGCGTCTCTCGGATATCCGCCTCGGCATCGGCGACGTCGTCGAACGAGGTCTCGAACACTCGCAGTCGCTCCCTGCGTGTGACCGCGTCGCGGAGCCAGAGGATTACCGCCTCCGCGACCGGGACGAGGACGGTTCCCGCGCCGCAGACAGGGACGAACCCCGCGACGGCCTCACCCACCCTAACGGATTCCCTGCGGCTCGTGCCGACGCCGTCGGAGGACATGACGTCTTCGAGGTCGCTCAGTTCGGAGATCAGCTCGACGGACTCGTTGCGCATCACACGCAGTCCATCGAGCACCTATTCCCTCGGCCGAAGCGCCACACCCATGCCACCACCGTCCACCACGATGGCACCGTCAATCAGTGGCTCGCCGTCGCTGCCGTCCGCGAGCCCGTCGCTTCCGTCGGCTACGGCAACAAAGGAACGGTCCGCGTCGAAGTCGCCATCTACGTCATTGACCTCCGAAGTGACCGCATCGCGGTCGCTTCCCGTCAGTGGGACGGTTTCGTGGACCTCGACGGCCACCATGTCGCCCACGGCCTCGGCGACCAGTACCACCTCGGCATCGATGGCGTCTGCGTCCAAGTCGTTCGGCGTGTCGACGAGCCCATCGCACAGCATGGCCTTGTCGTCGCCCTTCGCGCCCGACCTGACCTTCGTCCTGATCGTGGACCGCCGCGCGGCGACACCGGGCACCTGGGCCAACGTGGTGGCGTCGCTCCGCGTCGCGGCCCTCTCGGTCATCAACCCCACGACGGTATTCCACGTTGGGGGCATCCGGCCCGCCGCTCAGCGGACCCCGTTTGATATTGGCTACCTGACGTTGGAGGTGTCGCAGCGCGCGGCGGAGCAGTGCGCGCAGTTGTGGACGACGACGTGGCCGCTGCCGTCGTCCTTGTTCGTCTCTGGGGTGCGCCTCATCAAGCGGCTCCTCGCGCCATTTCCGCAGACCGACGTCGTCCTCGCGGACGCGGCGTCGTCGTCGTTTCGGCAGAATGCGGCAGAGTCGCTGCGATGGGGGAATACGGTTTACGAGTCCGCTAGCTGCGACGAGGCCGTGCGGCTGGATCTGAGCATCACCGGCCGCGCCGCGCTGTACTGGTACGACGTGGACGCCGCACGCGCCGTGTCGTCACCCGGGGCGGACCCCTCGTTGCTGCCCGGCGTGGCGGTCTCCCCGTTCCGCGCCGACGGGACGTCCGTGAGTCTCTCGCCGGCGTCCGCGGAGAGCGAGAGTGTTTCGAATGCGACCGCCGCGCCCGCCGCCATGAGCAGCACGGCCACCTCGTTCGCCGACCTAATCGTCGTGGCGTTCACGTTTGTGACGACCATCCGGTTCGCGCTTCACGCCGATGTCGCCCTGCAAGGCCGCACCGTGGCCATGGTGGCGGCGGCCCCCCGACGCTTGACCAGCGGGGCGTGGTATACGGTGCTCACCGTGGCGATCAAGCCGGAAACCTCGGCGTTATCGCTCAGTCAGTGCTCCTGGGTCTTGTCGCATTCCGCGGTGCTCGTTGGTAACGCGACGTCCGCCACCGGCACGATGTGCTCGCAGGTCACCGTCGATGGCACGGGTGTGCAGCTGACGGCGACGTTCGCGGCTGTGATCACGTCCTCGATCAGCCAATGCCGGCGGACCGTCGTGGGTTCCGTGTCGTGGGACGTCGTGCCACCGACAGGCGGGTCGTCGCAGTGCGCCGAAGAAACAACTTGCAACGGCCATGGCATCTGCCAAGATGGCAGCTGCGTCTGCTTTCAGTCGAGCTCCCTTGGCTATTGGGGAGGTAGCCGTTGTTCGACATGCGTGACGCCGTATGCCTTGCCGCAGTGCCGAGCGTCGACGGGTTGTGTGCCGCAACAAAGCTGTTTTCACGGCACGTGCCGAGCCGCGACGGGCGCCGCCGGCGCATCCGGCTCCTCCTCCACGTGCGAGTGCCACATGGACTCCGTCAAAGGATATTTTGGAGGTCCGATGTGCGACCGCTGTGCCAACGAGCGGCTGCTCGCGCCGGAATGTGTGGAATGCACTGACGGGTACTACGGAGCCCCCGCCTGCGACCGGTACTGCGCGCCTCCCGTGATGTCCACGCCATCGGGCACGCGCGTGTCCCCGTCGTGCAGCGGCCACGGCACGTGCAGTCAGGCCACCAACGGCGATTGCCAGTGCCTCCAGTCGGCGGCCGACGGCTTCTGGCGGGGTGACCGCTGCCAGGCGTGCGCGCCGCCAAACCGCGGGCTCTTCTGCAACGAGACGTGTAACGCCGCGACGCTGTGCAGTGGGCATGGCTACTGCCGGGAGGGGGACCGTGACGCCACCGCGGCGACCATTGCCATCCCCGATCCCTGTCAGTGCTTCGTCTCCGACACCGACGGGTATTTCGTCACCAGCAACGCTCGTAGGGCCACCAATCAGCGTAACCCCGCGACGCCGTCGTACTGCGATGCGTGCCAATCTGGCTACGGGGGCGCGGACTGCAAAACCAAGCAAGGCCAGTGCCGCGAGTTGTCGACGTGCTCCACGCATGGCCACTGCCACGACGACCAGTGTGGGTGCGATAATTCGAAGGCGCTTGGCTGGTGGGTCGGACAGCGCTGCGACACGTGTGCCTCTGATCCGCGAATCGGATTCTGGTTTGGTGCTACGTGCACGACGTGCCAGCCGGGCTACTGGCAAGACACGTGCCTCGCGCGGTGCCCGTTCAACAACTGCAGCTCGCATGGCGTCTGCCGGCAATCCGACGGCGTCTGCGAGTGTTCTTCGGCGTTGATGAGCAGCGCTAATCCTGGCGACAGCCTCGCTGGAGGCGGATACTTCACGGGTGAGGATTGCGCCCAGTGCACCATCGGCTTTGCCGGTGCGAACTGCGATCTGCCCTGCCAAGCGAATTCGTCGACGTGTGTCGAGGGCACATGCTCGCGAAGTGCGGGCTGTTTGTGCAAGGAGGGCATCATCGGCTCCACGTGCAACGACTGCCGGAGCGGCCGCCGCCGCCGCAGCTCGCGCCCGGACGGGAGCGGGGTCAATTGTTCGGCGGAGTGCGCGCCGATGCACTTTGGTGTCGAGTGCGAAACGTTTTGCGACCGTTCGACCACTTGCAGCGGCCATGGGGACTGCTCTTCAGACGGATCATGCCGATGCATCGACGCATGGGGCGGGTCAAGATGCGACATCTGTTTGGGCAGATTGTCTCTTGTGAGTGTGGATGTGACCAGCGTCGCGGTGGAGGAGGGGGCGGCCGCCGCGCCGTGGTTGACCACCGGCAGTCCCGCCGGGAGCGAGGCCGTACGCACCCCGACGGTGTCAACCAGCTGCACGAATCCTCCGGTGCCGCAGGGAGCCCCAGCCAATGTTGTGGCGGCAACCGCCTGCCGGGTTGGAGACTCCATCTTGGCACCGGAATTCAGCGCCGTGGCGACGGAAACGCAACTGGACGGCGAGCTCCGTGCCACCGTGATTGTTCGTTGGACCGTCCCGTTGCAATTGAGGCGCAGTGTGGGGCGAGGCGACGGTTCGTCCACCACGGGAACTGATGGGTTTTCGTGGTGCGACGCCCTACTGGGCGCGGCTACGGAAACCGCCGGGGACGGTGCGCGTTGTATCTTCGACGACTCCAACGCATTCCGGGTCGTGCTCGGCAACGTGAAGGCGACGCCGTCCACCGTTTACGTGCGCCTCAACAGTCTGACATCCGCAGGCGCTGCGTCATCACCCGCGGACTGTACCATCGGGCAGTCGGAGCTGCTCGCCGTGTCGGTCACGAGCGATACCGCGAAGCCGAATCTGAACGTGGCGGGCGGCCCCATTCATTGTTCGGTCGATGAGCGCGCGTCGGTGTTGGAGGCCGTCTTGTCCACCGACTACTGCGACAGCACTGAGGGCGGTGCCGCCGCCGAACCCGCCACGGTTCGGATAGTGGCGAGCTGCGGAGGCTACGTGGATCGTATCGTGTCCCTCGTTCACAAGGTCGTCAGTGCCAAGGCGCCAGCCACCGCCACCACGCCGGAAGTGACCTATCCGCTCAGCGGCTTGCCCGCGCTGCCGATGGATGGAGGCATTCTCGGGTCCGTGGTGCCGTGCACGGCGGTGCCCGTGGATGCCATCGTCACGGTGCTTACCCGCTCAGTGCATGCTCGACTGGGATACGATGTCGCTCCGGCGTTCAGCTGGTCGTTCCGCTGCCGCTCCCTCGCGGACTTCGACGCTCCGGACGGATCCCTCCCGGGGCCCGACATTCGTCGCTCCTTCGTCGACTGCGCCAGTAGTCCAGCAGACAACTACCTAAAACGACCCAGCGACGAGAGCCTGCGGGCCGCATCACCCAGTGTTCCATTTGTGTTGCAGCTGCGCTGGCCTTGCCTTCCTGTCGCGAGTGTCAACCGTTTTTCGCTGCCCGCAACGACGACGGGCATTTCTATTCTATGGAATGCCTCGTTCTGGGCCCCCAGCGTCGCGACGGCGGCGTCCGAAACGGTACTGCCTCCCACCGGCCTCACTACCGCGGTGATGGCGAGCGCCGAGACGACAGCCTTCAGCGCGGCGACCTTGCTGCCCATTTACAGCGTGCGCAGAGACATGAGCACAACCGACTTTGTGATTACGGGTGGGGCGGTCGGGAAAACGGCCACGCTGTCGCCTTCGGCCCCGTTTGAGGTGCCATGGAGCCGGCTGCCCGTTGCCCCCGCGGGCACGCTGCAGTTTCTCATCATCCGGGCCACCATGATGGTCGATCACGCGGCGCCGCTCGCCGTCGGAACAGCCCAGCAGCAGCAGCAGGCACAGGACCGTCCCTTCACCTTGCAACGGGCATGGCGACTTCAGCTTAACGCCGTCGCCCCCCGGGCGCCCGTCATCAGTGGAGGCTCGTTTCAAACGGTCTCGCTGCCGCGACAAAGCGCCGGCGGCGGCGATGTCACGGTGAACGTCGTCGCGAAGTGCGAGGACTGGCCCGACAGTGTTGTGCAATGGCGCTGCCTTCCCGCGCGTGAAAGCGATGGCACCGCGGGTTGCCAAGCGGGGGGAGCGGCGTCATCCGCTGCTTCCATTGGGAGCCGATTCGCGATCAGCAGTGGGACGGCATGGCCAACACTGCCATTCACTCTCGAAGCGCGTTGCCCCTCGGCCGCGGCACCCAACACCTGGACGACATCGCAAACGACCGTCAAGGTCGTCTGGATAACACCGTCCACCTCCACATCGGCCTCGGTCGTCGACGGAGCGGTCTCCCTTCGAATTGGAGGCCCCGTCGAACTCGACGGCCGCCGCACGTCGGCACGTTCGGCCACCGTCGGAGTCGGTGCGACTGGTGGCGCTCTCTGGGGGTTCCATGCTGTGATCGACGATTCGGCATGCCCGTCGCAGCAGCAGGCGGCCGCTTCGTCGATGTCGATTCGCTGGGTTCTCTCAGCCGTGTCGGGACCCCCTCCGACGCTATCTGCGGAGGCGGTATTGCGACTGCTGCAGGTCGCCGTCATGACCGACACTGCCGACGGAAGCACGTCCAGCGAAGACCGCCTCAACGCCGCCCTTCGGCGTTCCCCTGTCATCCTCGACAGCGGCCTGTGGCCTGCAGGTTGGCGTGTCTCGTTATCCGTCTCCTGCAACTGCAGCCGCCAGACCTCGAACACCCGCGCCACCGGCTCCGCGGCGACCCTATTCACCACCCCGGGGCCCAGTGTCAAGCTCGCAGTGGAGACAGACTCGTTCCCCTCCGACGACCGCCTACTGACGGGGACCGACGTCCCCCATTGGGATTTGTCAACCGGGTCGCTGCCCGAGTCCCTGTGGATTCGTGCCAGTCTCGACCCGTCGTCCGTCGTCTCGACTAGCGCGGTGTCGTTGTTCAGGTATCGCCATGTGATGACGGTCGTTGCCCCCTCTGCGGAGTCGCCGTGGGTGGGTCCGCCTGCCGACGACGGGTCCGGCGTGGATCCTCCGCTGCTGGATCTGTGCGCTGGGTGGTCTGCCCAAGCCGTTTGCTGGCTCACCAGCGATCAGCTGGCATTGACGACTCTGTGGATGTCGGCTCACGTTGGCCCAGGGACGTCGGTGGTGTTTTTGTACACTGAAGTTCAACGTCGCGATCCTTCGCGGAACGATTCCGCCACGCTGTCGGACGCGACGGTTGCTGGCCGCTCGGAGTTGCGGCCGATCGTGATCACCGTTGGCAGCGTCGCGGCGGCCACCATCGCGCCAGCCGTCGCCGCGCTCGAGAACCTCCTCACCGCGGCCTTACCCCCAGCGCTTCTCGGACCAAGTGGTCCGTCCGCGACGATGATCGTCAGACGCGTGCCGTCGTTGTTGCGCGATGGAGACGCCGAGAGTCTACGCGCGTCCTTGTCACAGAGCGGCCGTGCAGCCCGTCTGTCCGCCATTTCGAATTTCGTCGCCTCGACCGCCCCGACGCTCCGCAGCAGCGTCGCGGACGGCGTGTTGCGTGGTCGGAGTGCTTCCGGACCATCGTTGTCGACGGAGCGCCTGGACAATCTGACGAGAGCTTGTTCGGCGTTGGCTACGGCGTTGCTCTTGGTCGATCCCCTCGCGTCGATTACGAGTGCGTTGGTGCTCACCGCCGGCGCGGGACGAGTTTTTGAACTGCCAGCAGGAACCGCAGCAAGATCGGGATCGGCAAGGCGCCAGACGAGTGACAGTAGTGGACTGGCCAACGGGACGGTGAGCGACGTGGCGCCCCTCGTGGGCCTTGACGTCCTTCCTGAAGAGGTGCTCGCCGGGAGCACGGTAACACACGCGGCCACGGCCCCTGATCGCATCACGCCGGTGATGTCACCGCTGCACGTGGTCCACCCCTATGCATCGGTGCTCGCCAAATACTTCGTCGTGCCGGCAGCGCTGCAACAGGTGCTGGAGGGAACGGCCAGCGCTGTGGGCGCCTTGCTCGGCGGATGGGGCGACCACACTCGACTGTCGCAGGACTCCCTGTTCGATGCGCCTCTGTCGTTCGCCAGCGCGGGGGCAACCTTTGTGAGGTGCGGGTCGACTCTCGCGTGCACACTGCCGACCTATACCGTCGATGACGTGGTTGTCGATCAGCGGCCGGTCGTGGTCGCCACATCGGACCGATCGGGCGACTTGAGCGTCATCGTGGCAGGGGCGCTGACGTCGTCCACCGCCGCACCATGGCGGACCGCGCTCGGAGCCAAACCGCGCGTTGGCTCGCAGCCCGCTGGCGGATCGACGTCGAACAATACTCGATTCACGCTCGACGTCGGCGCCGTGGCGTTTTTGGTGTGCGACCGAACGAAAGCGGCAACGCAGCGTAGCCAACCCGGGGCGCCCGGGCGACCGGTGGTGCTTCGGGGCGACGCGCAATCACCTCTGCTCATTCCACGCCCAGCCGTGTCGAAAATCCCTCCGCCGCTATCTCCCATGCCGGACAACGGTGCAGCGGTCCCGCCGCCGACAACCGGAGGGGACACCGCCAACGCCGGGGGTCGAGCCGTGCGGGCGGCGCCGGATCCTGGCACGACCGTGGTCGTCACATGGCCGCGCACGATGTTTCCGCCTGGAACCAATGATACGTTGGCCGGGTCAGACTGGGTGTGTCTCGTCGGGGTCACGGACGAGGGGCTCCGCTTCGCGCCCACCGGATGGGTAGTCGCCAGCCAGATCGTACCGTGCGCGCAGCTCGCGAACGCGACGAGCGTCAACCGCACCCTGTCCGTCGTCGGCACGGAAGGGGGGAACGCCACCATGCGGGACGAGGCGCGGTACTTCGAGGGCCCGCTGAGGGACTACCTCGCGACTTCTTCGACCTCCGGCCTACTGCTGTGCTGCGAGGTGCCACTGCTGGCCCCCACACGGCCACTTTCATCACCACCAACGGCTCTCTCTTCGACCTCCAATGTGACGATGGTCACGACGACGGCCGCTCCGACGACGACCGCTCCCGCGTCGGCCCAGGCGCCATCCTTCTCCTACCTCGTGGTGGCCGTCGCCGATGCCCGAATGGACGTCAGCGCCCTGGTGGCGCAAGACTGGAAGAATCCCGACCCGCTCATCGACCCGCGGTTGTCGCGAACGTCACGAGATCAGATCACCGACGCGGACTTCTATTGGCTGCGGTATAGCACGCCGATTGTGACGTGGGTCGTGGCGCTCGTCGGGGCGCTCATCCTCTTCCGGTTTGACCGGCGTGTGAACCACAACCGTCTGTTCCTCGCACGCGGCGGGGCCGCTCGTGGCGACAACGAGGCAGTCGCTGACGCCACCCCGCTGGCAACCACCGGCACATCGTTTATCCCCTCTTCCTGGCTCCGGAATTACGTGGAGTGGCCACGCCGGTCCACTTTTCTCTTCGTCTTCTGCAAGTGCTCCATTGTCCTATCGCCCTTTCGACTGATCGGCATCATTGATCGGCAGCCCTCGTGGCACCGGTGGGCCACGCTGTGCTTCGCCGCGCTGGGCACGCAAGTCGTGCTGTCGTTTCACGATGTCGTTCCCGTCAGCGTCGTGGGAATCGTTTGGGGTCCCAATTCGCCGCCTCCGAGGGCTGATTTGGATCGTTGGCTGTTTGCCTACCTCGCGTGGGCACTCTCCTCCTGGATTATCGTGGCCGCGGTGCGCTGGTTACTGCTGGGCCCGGTGGCGCTCGCGTTCACCAGCGTGCGTTGGCTTCAGGGCACGGCAGTACCGGACGGGGAACCGGTCCCATCATCGGCATCGCCGGTTGCGCATTCACCTGCCAGTTCACCGCATCGCGGCAAATCCTACGACGGAACAACCAATTTGAAAGCGACGGCACCATCAAACGACACAGCCGATCACCACCACGGGGAGCCAGAGGATCACTATCCCATCGTGTGGTTTCGTAACGGCGCCGTGACCTTGATCGGCAGCGGAGCGCGGCAACGACGAGACGATGAAACAGCGGGACGAGGAGGAGGAGCAGGAGGTGAAGCCCATCGCGCCAACGCAACTGCCCCCCCTACAGCCGTGACGGGCCAAGCCGAGAATTCAGCCGTTCTCAAACGGCTGTTCATCGCCGAGTGGTTCGTCCAGGATCGCCTTGTCGACGCGGTCATCGCCCACGCGTACTCGACGGTCGCCGCCCCCGATGCCCGTCGGCCGTCCGTGCCCGCGCGCGTCTTTCTTGCGCCGGACCGCTCCTCCGACGTGACGGGCGGGGATACCGACGAGGCCGCGTCCGCCATGTCAGACGATGAACGGGGCTTCGACAGTGTCCGAGAAGACGATGTCGTGGTTTCCACAGCGGAGGGGAATCGAGGTGACAATACGGGTCGATCAGGCCTCGCCGCGCCGTATGGTGGGGGCTCGCAGCGCACGCCCGCGACTACGAGACCTCACCATCAGGACGAAGCGCGTCCAGCGCGCTACAACCGCAACGCACCGACCAACCAGAAAACGTCCAGGTCCTTGCAGTACGAGGCCCCGAGCTTTTCGTATGACAACGACAATGACGACGACGATGAAGCACTATTCGACGACTTGGACGATGACGTTGCCGCATTTGTCGATGCGGTTGATGTTGCGGCTGGCTCCGACGACGACAGCGACTCTGCGGCCAGCGGGCCTGCGTCGCATCCGGCCGCGGGACAGCCGTGGTTGAGCGACGCTGAGCTGCTCTTTTGGCGAGAGTACATGTCGGCCTCCGTTGCCGCCATGCGAGCGGAGGCACTCTGCGACCCGTTGCTGCAAGCGGCGCTCGAAGCATTGCTCGCGTTCCACGACGTGCCGTTGGCCCTGTCCCTCGTGGGCATTGCCCTCGTCAGACGCTGCCCCGAAGTCTTGGCCCTTCGAGGGCGCAGCGATCCGCCATTACCAGCGCGCAAGACGTCTGCCAGTGGGGGCGGCGCAAGCCATCCGGACCCCGGGCTCCGGTGGCTCCAACGTCCTTCGCTGTGGCTCTACACGAGAGTCGACGGCGGTCCGGCCGCCCCTCATAATGGCCTATCGCGCGACGTCCCAGCTTTCCTCGCCACGCACGCCGATCCAACGTCCCTCGCGTCCACTCACCACCCGCGAGATGTTGCGTCGCCAGTGTCGTCCGTCAAGAATAAGAGGGCCTCCGACTGGGACGAGTGGGATGGCCCTCCGATGCCGTGGTCGCAAGGGATCGGCGGTGGCGGTGGCGGTGGCGGAGGCGGCGGCGGTGGCCGGCCGCTTGCAGCTGCTCCGTTCCCTTCCATTCGGCACTTGATACGGTGTGCGGTCACGTGGTCGCTGCAACCCGGCTCCGCGCCGCGGACGCTGGTGTCCCTGCTGCGTCCGGAGTGGTCCGTGCGGCTCGAAGCAAAGGATGCGTCGACGTCGATGGCCGCCGACGAGATCGAGCGCCTATGCGAAATCGTGCTGCTCGTCGCAGGGCTGCAGGGGGTCGATGGCAGTCCTGAGGGGGCTTCTATCGCCGACGACTGGTTCCAACTGGGCGCCAATGTGAGCCCTCCGAATTGGGCCGTCACCAAACTACCGGTCCAGGAAGGTCGCAACCATCACACCACCGCGGAGGATCTGCGAGAGACGCCCGTGGAGGTGCTGAAGCGCCTGTGGACAGCATCGACGACCCCTCCGTCCCATCCCGACGATGCACGAGGCCTCGTGAGGGTGGAAGTTTCGCGTCTTGGCGTCGTCGACACTGTCGTCGAAGCCGCCGATCGCATCGAACTACCGAGCGTTCGCAGCCTCCCCGTCGCCTGTGGGTACGGAACGACGGCCCGTAACCACCACAGTAAGCACGAACGCTCCGCTGACGTGGCGAGCGGCGCGTTGCCCGAGGTGTCGCTGCAGCCCGAATTGAGCGAAGACCTCGCGAGTTGTTATGCCGCCACGGTGGAGGCGGCGTTAAGGTTGCCGTGGCTGCCCGCTGCCAGCCCAGTTCCGCAACGTGCGGCTGGGGGCGTCCTTCCCAGCGCCTTGTTGGCCTCCACCCTCACCGACGTGACGGTGAAACGCGTTCGGCAGCAGGTTTCGTATGTCCGACCCAAATCGGATGCGGTCTCCATCGACCGCACACGGCGAAAAGTGGAGAAAATCGCGGAACGCTTCTGGGTCGAATTTCGTCAATTTGTGCGCGGGCTGCTTGTCGTGGAGGATGACCATCTCATCTCTGGTGCACAGGTGGCCGACGGCCAGCCCCGCGATGAGCTGCCGTCTCAGGAGACGGAGAGACCGGTGGCTGGGGATTCCGATGCATTGGCCACCTGCTTTTCGGTGTCAATGTCACGCCCGGTAGCCCGGCTCGTGGTGCTGCAGACCATGGCCGCTGTTTTGCGCCAGCTCACGAACAACAACAACGCGCCAGAAATGTCGTCGCCCGGCAGCGAGAAGAAGAAGGTCGATACCTTTGCGACAGTCACAACGGACCACACCAGGTGGCTGCGCTGCATCGCGTTCAGTGTCACGACCATGTCACGACTCACACCCGTGAACCAAGCGAGAGACACGCCGGACGACCGGATGGCGCGCCGTGCACCGCTGCCTTTACGCGAAACGCAGATCCAACCGGAGATCGCCAACAGCGCGTGTCGCGTTGGCGGGATGCTTCCAAGTTCCCCTGTCGCTGGCGGTTGTGGCTCGGCGACCCTCCAAGACTGGATGGCCTCACCCCATGGCGGGAGGGCCCGCTACCCATGCGCCATCGTGAACCCCGGCTGCGCCAAACTCAGTGCCGTCGACCGGCTTGCCCTGCATGCCGCGAACGGCACGCCCATGATGCCGTGGTCGGCGCTGCCCGCTTCGTCTCCCGCCCGCACGTGCTGGGTGGTGCGGATGGGACACGACGCGGGAGGACCGTGGGAGGACCAACTCTCATTGATCATGGTGGACAGACAGCCGATTTCTGACACGTCGCGGGGACTTGACTTGCGCGGGGCGCGAAAGATACAAGTCGGCGGTTGTGGACTGGAAGGTGCCGGATTTCAGCGCCAGCTCATGGGCTGTGAAGATGTGGACCAAATTCAGCAGCCGCCCCCGCCAGCGCACATCGTTCGTCAACTCGGGCAGAACGTGAATTCGGCCTCTGGGCAGCCCATCACACCGCCAGTGGCTGCGGCAATCGATGCTGTGGACTGCCGACGCGTGTCGCTTAACCACGGGGCGGTTTGGCTAACGGTGACCCGCCCGTGGTGCGTCGCGGTGGCCTTGCTGTTCGTTGCCTTAGGAGCGTCGGTCGTGTTGTTCTTCTTCTCGCCGGTGGATCCTCTAGTAGTGGCGCCTGCCGCCACGTCAACGGTGACGCTCTTCGACGTCGCCCATCGCTTCTCTCTCTTAGATCGAGAGCGGCAGAGCCGGGAATTCGGGAGCGGCTTTATCCACCCGGCTCGCTTCGGCATTGACACGGCGTTGGCCTTCGCCTTCGTCATCACCTTCGACGTCGTCATCGCAGCGCTCATCGCGGCGTTGGTGGCCTTCATTCCAGGCCTTCGCAACAGATCTCGCGTCTGGAATAGCTTGTTGTGACCTCCCCTACCTTTCCCGTCTTCGTCCTACCTCCTTACACGTCTGTCTCTCTCTCTCTCTCTCTCTCTTCCATCTCATCCGTCTCCCATCAAAGCCTTATTTGCCGCATCGCAAAAGAGTGTCCCAGCGTGCGACCCGTTGCAACAATCACAACTCATCTACAGAGGCTCTCTCCAATCGAGGTCTTTTCTGTCGAAATAGCCTCCTCCACTAATGAACGAACCCCGCGTCGCCGTGGCGGTCCGCATTCGGCCGATTCTCCGCAGCGGCGGCAGCTTGATGCATCAACAGGAGCGGTTCGAACTCGTGGCCGCCAAACGCACGGGCGACACGTCGCTGACGCTGCACGACGAGAAGCCAGATGACACGTGCCGGACGAGCGTCTTCACATTTGATCACATCTTCGAACAAGAGAGTACGCAGTTGGAAGTCTACGAGGAAGCCGTGCAAGGTCTGGTGGACGTCGCGCTTCTGGGCCAGAGCGCCACGGTTCTCGCCTACGGTCAGACCGGCAGCGGCAAAACCCACACAGTGCTCGGTGACGCCAAGCCCAATCCACTGGAGGACGACTTGCTGACGCCGAATAGCGGTCTGTTTCTGCGCGTCCTTGGCGATTTACTGATTTATCGCCGTCGTGTCGCGAAGCGCCTGCACGTGGTGATCCTGCTGTCGTGTGTGGAAATTTACAACGAGCAAATCCGCGATTTGTTTGGCGGTAAGGCGACGGAGGCGCCCCCGCCAGTCAAAGTGATCATGACGGACGAGCTCGTCTACATGCCCCAGGTGACGGTCAAGGAGGCGACGAGCCTGCAGGCCGTGTTCAGCGAGATCCAGCTTGCCATCTCACGCCGGCAGAGTCGCAGCACCGAAGCCAACCAAACCTCATCACGGTCACACTGTTTATTTATGATCGAGATCCTACAGCGGTCCGTCGCTAGTCCGGCGCCCACGATCGAGCAGTACTTAACGTTCTCGAAGATGGAGACGTCGAGCAACGGCGGAGGCTTGCCGCGGACGTCGCCGACCACGACGGCCGGGTTGGCGAGTGGGTCACGGCACGCAACGGTCACCCCCGGTACGCCGTCCGTGCCCCAGGGACGTTCGGGGGCCGTGACGCCAACAGTGGCGCCGAACAACGAGGCCATCGCCGGCTTTCTTGGTAGCGTCTGGCAGGTGCCGGGCGAGGAGCCTATTCTCGCGAGCAAGCTGGTCATCGCGGACCTTGCCGGCTCCGAAAAGACGTCGAAGAGCGGCGTGACCGGGGATGGCCTCGCCGAGGCGACCTCGATCAATTCCTCACTGACGGCGCTTGGCAACGTGGTCCATTCTTTGTACGAGGGGACGTTCGTTTCGTACCGCGTGTCGAATCTGACGCGGCTGCTGAAGCCGAGCTTCAGCCACCCAAACAGCCGCGTGTTGTTACTGGCACAGGTCAGCCCGACGCAGCTCACCTTCGACGAGTCGCTGAGCACGTTGCACTTTGCCAACAAGGTCAAGCAGATGAAGGTGGTGACCACGCAGGGCGTGGACGTGGAGCGTTTGACGAAGACGTACCTCGAAACAGAGCGAGTCGCGGAGTCTCTTTTTGCCGATCTTCGAGTGTTTGCGAAGGAGCACGACGTCGGCCCGTGGTTTCCACGGCGGGGTGACAAATTAGGGGGCCCGTCGCATCCCGTCTATCGAGTGATGACCGTCCCCGCGAGAAAGAAGCAGCTCGAAGCGAAGGACCGCCGGCCTTTCCTTCAGGAGTGCGGTGCCCTCGACATCGCCACCGCCCAACGAGCCGCGTACACGCAGCGAGCTCAGGACGACATGACGTCGTGGTTTGCGCACCTGTCCTCCATGCTGGCCCGGCTCGTTCGCAATGAGGTCGACGTTCACGTCGGCTTGCAGCGGGAACAGAATGAAGCGCTCAGAATAGAGTCGTTAGAGTCGCTGGACATTGGTATGCAGTCGGTCGTCCTGGAATCCTCGCTCGGCATTTCTCAGATCACCGGTGATGAGGACTTGGAATGGACGTCGTTGCAGGTGGCGTTCACGGCCGCCGTGCTCACGACTCAACGAGAACAGCGAAACACCCTGGAGCTGCAGTACGTCGAATTGAGTCGCAGGCCGCTGCCGGTGGTTTCCAGAGCCACCGCCGCGGACAGCGGGCGCTTCGCGGAGGATTTGGCCTACAGCGTGGCGACATGGCAGCACTGTAACGGAAAGCGCTTCCACGATGCGCTCCTGGACATGCGCGATGCCCAGCATGCGTTTTTGTTGCTGCAAAGCGACGCGCTGCGGATGCTCGCCTGGTGGCAGCGGCAATCGTCTTCCTGATCGTGTCGCGCGTTGACGCGGGAGGGCGACGAAAGAGCGTGAAAGGCGCGCGACGAGTGTGACCCCACCCCCGCCATCGTTGCCGCAAGTTGTTCATTATGCCCTTTTTTGGTTCTCCTCTCCCTGCTTTTTGACGGCAGCTTCCACCCCTTCTCCTCTCCACTCTTCCGAGACACACACAACGCTCCATCTCTCACACACCGATGTCACTAGCTGCGTCGCACCAACCAGCCGCGACCGACGAGGATTCATCGAGGCCGCAATTTTGTGTCGAACCACCGATCGTCGTCGACTTTGTTCACGGTAACTTACGGAGCCGCGCGTTGCTCGTGGCCAGCAGCGCGTTACTCGCCTTTGTCGTCACGGTGTTCATCGTGCTCCAATTTTCTGTGGACGCGCCGTCATCCCCCACCATCCGCTTTTGGACGCCGCCCGCTGCCTCGCAGACCTTCGGGGTGGCCTTTTCGCCCTTCTTTGCGCAAGTCGTTGCGCCCAACGGCATTGGCTTGGCCGGCGTCGCCGTCACCATCAGCGTTTATCCCGCCACCCCGATTCCCCTGAGCGTCCCTCTGAACGGCGCCATGGTACTCTCACGGGTCATCGACTGCTCGTCATTCTGGGCGAACCCATTCCAACCCTATCGACAGGAAAACGAGGCCATGTGCGACCCCGCTGCTCACGTGCCCAATGGCGTCGTGGGAAACACCGCGGTCACTGGCAGCGATGGCGTCGCGGCCTTCACGGGCTTGCTGGTCAACTATGGGCATCCCACATCGTATACGATTGTGGCGACGCACAACGCCCCGTTGGTCCCAGGCGATGTCACCCCGAACTTCGTGGTTACCAGCACTCGCTTCGCGCTCGGCGTGGACTCAAACAGTCTGGTCACGCCATTTTCGGCCGCGTTGGACTATGACCCGGCGAATCCGGCAGGCATCCAAATCGGCACGGTTGCCAATCCCACACCGGGACTTCCAATCTTTTTGTACGCCAATTTCACGGTGTCGGACTACGTTCAGCAGTGTGGCAACGGCACCGCGCCTTCGCCCATACTTGCGTCCGTGCTGTCGCTCAACTTTGGTGCGGTCGCGAGGCAGCAGGGGATCGTCGGCTTGGAGCTAGCCGATCCAGACTCCACGGACAACACGATCACGTCGACGAACACCTTTGCCGCCGGTCGGTGCATCTTCTACGACCCCGTTGCAAGCGTCGCGACCATCGCCTTTAACTTCCAGAATTTCTCTGTCACATCGGCCGCCGCGCCGAAAATTTTCATCGGCTTCTACTTCGCCGGTGCCGTGCTTCCGCTCCTCTTCGGCGGCCTGCACAGCAACGACTTGTCACCCTCAACGCTGCTGCCCCCGCTCGTGGTCGGCACCCCCGTGACAAACGTCCGCGTGAGCGCCACATCGGCGTCGATGACCCTCAACAATTCGTTGGCCCAGACTCTCGTGCAACCAGACCAGCGTGCCAAGCTCCAACAGTTTCCACAGCTCGGTGCTCTCTACAACGCATCCTTGTTCGTCATGGAGGCCACACCGCTGAGCCTCACCGCCACGTTGCAAGCGGCGGCGGCGCGTCAGCCGCAAGGGCGCCGGTGCTACGCCTCGAGTGTTGCAAGCATCACGTCCGTTCTCGACTTCACGGCAAGGTCCGCCAGCCTGTCGGCCGCGAATGTCCCCAAGACGCTGCTCTACACAGTGAGCGACCCATCCGACACGACGGGCGCCGCGGCGTTCCAGCAGCTTCAGTTTTCTAGTTCGGGCGCGCCAGGGTTCTACAACGTCACCGTCGGGTGCGACGGTGTCCGGTCCGCTGATTTCGTGGTCCTGGTGTGGTCTGCCGTCGATGCATCGCTCGCCTCCTGGGTCGGGGTCCAGGACGCCGATTCTCCCGCAACGGTGATCGTGTCCCAGCCGTGGCCCTCAATGCCTTCGGTGCGCGTGGTCAACAGCGCCGGGAGTCCGATTCCTGGAAAGTACGCGAGCGTCGATGCGCCCGGCATGTACGTGCAGTCGAAGTCGGTGCCCAGCAACGAAGACGGCTGGATCGCCTTTGAAAGCATCGTCGTGTCGGCGTGTTTCAACGCCGCGATTCCCACCGCGCGCGTCTTCACGATCTTCGTGGACAGCATTGCCATTGTTCAATTCCGTCGCGTCGTGCAGCTGCCGTTCGCCAGCGGAACCGATCCCGACGCGATCGCCAATGGCACCGCGGGGCCACCGTTGTACAGTGGGCAGTGCGCCGTCATCAACACGAACAGCTCCAGCGGGCCGGGCAGCGCCGCCATTTGGCTCTCCAACGTGGGCTACGCGGTCGGCATTTCGGCCTTCGATCTCAGCGGTGCGCCCGCCGACGCGACGGTTTCAGTCACGACCAGCGAGTCCACGCCGCTCATGGTGACCGGCACAGGCTTCGGTTCGTCCCGCACCACCCAAGGTCCCATCGCGGTGTACAAGGGGCAGTCCACCACGGTGGTCATCGGCTTCACGAAGATCACGCGGCAAACGTTCGCCACGTTGACGGTCAACTGCAGCGGCGCGTTGTTCGTTGGGATCGTGGCCGTCGTGCCGCGCATCGTGCACTTCTCGGTGGGCGACTCAACGCTTGGATTCACCCTTGGCGATACGACGACGCTCGCCGAGTGGCCCATCGCGATACAAGCGCGCCTCGTGGCCCTCCCGCGTTACATCGTGGACAACTTCGGCATCCGGTCGGTCGCGTCGCCCTTCGCGAACATGACCAACATCTCCGTCCCCGTCGCGATCCCGCAGTTTCAAGTCAAGCCCCTTCCCGGCCTCTTCGTCGTGATGGTCTACGCCGATGGCATCGCCGCCCCCACGTTCGCCAAGTCCATCGTCCCGGTGATCGCCGACCCCACGGTCACGGTGGTCACGTCGTGGTCCGGCGTGGGCTACGGTGGCAGTGGCCCCTGTGGCACGCCAGTCGTTGTGAACACCTCGACGACCGTCGCGACGACGGTGCAGCCTGCCACGGTGCTCCCCTCTGCCCAGCAGCCTGTCTTGCGCTTGTGCAATGGCACCGCCCCGCTAACCGGCTATCAAGTCTACGCCGAGCTCGTCCTTCTCGCCGGCGGCTCATCGTCTGGCAATGCGACGATTCTGCCTCAATTGTGGGATGCGACCACCGTTGGCGCGTCGGTGCTCAATCCGTGGGGACGCCCCGCGGACTTAGCCCTCGGTGGCGTCGCAAACTTTGACGGCTTCCAACGAGGCATGACACAGCCTGCGTACGCGGCGTATTCCAGCTACTCAGATGCGGACGGCCTCGTCAAGTTCTCCGCGCTTGGTTTTCTAGGAGGGCTGCCGAACTCCGCGTTTACGTTACGCTACGTGGTCACGCCAGCGGGACTTTTTCCCTCAAGCCCAGGAGCATTCGTGTACGACCCCAACCCGCTGCTACTGCCCGGCAATGGCGGCCTCAGTGTCACCGTGACCGTGCCGCCGTCATCGCAGCTGGCCTCCGGCGTGCCCACCAACATGCAAGTTGCCGTGCAGCGTGTGGATGGCGGCCTGGTTAGCGTCACAGCGATCTACCCCGTCGCGGGCAGGAGCAGCGACCCCGACTTACCAACGGACACGAACGCGATGCAACTGCCGATGGCATTTGGCGTGAACAACGCTCGCATCGACATCCGCGGCATAGCGTTTCCGCCGACGGCGCCACTCGGCACGTACCAGGTGAATGTCGTTGCCCCTGGCGTCAACGTGCCAGCGTCGCTCGTCACCGTCACCGGTTCCGCCTTCAACATCCCCGTCGCCATCGCCCCGAACCTGGTCGTCCGCGTTGGGCAGCCCTTCACCGCCGTTGTCAAGGTCACGCTGCCGAACCAGCTCGGACTCCCCGGGGTCCGCGTGTCGGCCCAGTTGCAACGCGGCTCCCGCTTCACGTGCAACTTTCCCGGCTTGTCACCGCACGTGACGCCGACGTGGGAGTGCGTTGGGTGTGGCTGCGTGTCCAACCCTAATCGAACGATCACAACGATCACGTCGAACTGCTTCAACTACTACGGATCCACCATTTACCGTCCCTCGAGTTTCCTGGAGCCGACGACGGCCACGGGCACCACCGGACCCGGCGGCACCGTCACGCTCTCCGGCTTAATCGTCGCGGCGGCGGCGCCCGGCTCTGGCTATCGGCTTTCGCTGAGCGTCATCGACGCCTCGTCAACGACCATCGCCGCGGCCATCCTGACCATGACGCACCTGATCGGTAGGAACACCCGTGAGATCCCGGCCTCCATTTTAGGCAACATGCCGGCGTTTATCCAAAACGCGGTCAAAGCTGGCGTCGGTGCCAGCAGTCAGTTGGCGCAACCATCGGCGGATAATTCGGTCTCGTCGACGTTGTCGTCCGCCGCGGACTTTGTCAGTAATCTCAACGCGTCAACCGTCGCCCGGCTCGTATCGAACCCCTTCGCCGCGCTGATTGCCAGCGAGAGAGGGGCTGGATCGGGCGGCGACGGCACGGCGCTTGGCACGTCGATCGACTTCTCCGTGATCCACGACGTCGCGTTCGTGTGCATCAAATCGCAACCTGTGCTGCCTCCTGGTAGCACACCGCCGCCTCCCGGAAAGCCACTGTCATTTGCAGGGCCGCCCGCCGCCGTCGTCAGGGTCATCGGCGCAAACAACACGTGGCTCGCGAACCGTAGCGTCGCCGTCGTCGTCGTGGAGTCCGCCAATCCCGACGAACTCGCAGGCCCGTCTGCGGTTATCGATCCCCGAGACAGCGTCCAAATTTCGGATTCCAATGGCCTCGCGACCTTCACCGCGCTTCACATCACGGCGGCCGCCCCTGGCACCTACAAGTTGGTATTCATCGTCGACGGCGTGTCTTCCCCGGCAAGTCAGCCATTCACCATCAACCCACCGACGTCCGTGGGGTTGGAAACGACCATGAAGCTCGTTGCCTTGGCCAGCCTCGTCGTGCTGGTTCCCCTGTTCGCGTCCAACGTGCCTGGCTCCGCACGCTGGTGGCCCGCGCCCGCCGCGGTACTCTGCCTGGCGCTGGCGTTCGTCGCCGGGATCATTGGCGACCCGCATTCCTTCCTGTACACGCAGGTGTCGACCCAAGGTACGGTCCCACAAGCCATCACCAACAGTGTTTACATCCGAGCGCACTTCCTGGCGGGATGCTGCACTGCCGTCGTTTGCGTCGTGCTACTCTTCGCACCCTTCATCGCCGGTTTCATCCATAGTCGCCACCGCCTGGCGTGGTTCGCCGGCGTCAACGACGAGCGCCGGGCCGTGAGGGCCTACAAGTACGCCAAGTGGCTCACGACGACCCGCGTCAAGCGCTTGTCACCCCAAGAGGTTCTGGAATGGCGGATTCACGACGAGGCGGCACATCCGAGCGGTATCTACAAGGCGAAAAGGGCGTTTGCGGGTTTCGTCAATAAAGTGTGCTGCGGCCGTCACGTGATGCACGACCCGCCCGCGACTCCCTTGGAGGTGCAGCTCTCCTCGCACCCCCACCCGTCGCGAGAGGTGGACCCCCCGCCGCTGCCCGAGCCCCCGGCGGACACGCGTTGGGATGACATGCCACCCAAGGTTTTCATCGTCGTCGGCCTCAGCTTCGTCGTCTGGTTCATCATGGTGTTGGTCTCGTGCTACTACTTTGACAAGGTACGAGAAATCCTGCGCATTGTGCTGTCGTTTTTGGCTTTGTACACCGGGGCGTCGACAGGGCCAGTCGCCGCGGCGTTAGCATCCGTGTCGCCGGCGTCGACCCAGCAGCTCCAGGTGGCCCTCGTGGGCGCGGTGACGTACCTCTTCAACACCCCGGGAGGCGCTCAATACGCGCCGCTGATGAACTTGGTCCCCATCATACAGCACGTCGACATCAACGCGGTCCTCGGCAACGTGGCCCAAATGGCGCAGTCCTTACAGGATCACTTGCTCGGCATGCAGGTGAGTGCCACTGTATGCGCGAGCATCGCGATCATCGCCACGTTCGTGTCGCTCATGCAGACCGTGCCCCAACTCTTGACGGACATTCGTCGGGGCGCGGCGACGATGCGTCCTCGACACGCCGCCGGCGGTGTCCTCATGCATCGCCTGGCGGGCGCCAACATTCTCGACTCGGACCGCTACGTCGGCTTGCACACGATGCACAGCGCGCTGCAGTTTTTGCTGACCTTTGTCGTCGTCATGATCATCTACCCATGTCTATTCATTCCGCAGATTCGTGAGGCTACGTTTCACGCGCTCCAGTCCATCTTCACCTTGGGTCTCGCGTCCATTTTTGCCTTCTTCTGCTTCTCGGTGTTCATCGTTAACAACTTCTTCGTCCACGGTTTGGTGATCCTGCGCAACGCGCTCTACTTGCCCTGGTGCGTGCTCGCCACCCTATGGTTCGTCTTCAATGCCATTTTCCACACGGCGCTGCGTATCGTCCTGTCCATCGTGATCGTGACCTTGACGTTTGCCCGGGTGGACCTCGGCGTGATGCCCATGCCGCTCCTCTTCCTCGACCTTGGCCACAAAGCCTTCTACAGCATGCTCACGGTCCATGCCCACATGGCCAACCCCCTCGTGTGGTACGCGGTCGCGATCTTGTTTCGCGACCAACACCGACGCGACGAGCGCCGCCGTCTCGTCCGCCAAGAGGGCACACCGAAAGGCATCGACGACGCGGCCAAGCAACCGCCCGCCGCCGCGGCAACGGCCACCTCCTCGGGTGTCCACCACCCCGCGATGTCGGTCTGGATGCCCCACATCCGTAACGCCGTGCTGGTGCAGGAGTGGGTGGAGCGCGGCCTCCCCCTCGCCATGTTTGACGCGGATGCCCTGGTGAACGGGACGACAAGAAATGTGACCCTCGGAGATAACGCAGCTGTCGAAATGAAGGTCCAGACGCGCTTCGCGCACGGTCGCACCGCCCTGGTCGCGCGCCGCTTCTGGCTCGCGTGGATCTTGCATCAGAACCCGTCGCTTCGCTCCATGCGCAAACACCGCTTGCCAAGGCCCGCCGCTTCCGGGGGAGCGCACACCCTCAGCGGTGACCACCACCAACACCAACATCCCAGTGGTGGATCCCCGCCCCCACGCGACGTTGAGGAGCGCAAAGGTGACGACTGCCGTGCTCACGAGGAGAAGCTGCTGCCGTCCGATGGCAGCAACGCGTAAAAAAAAGATTTGAACCTCTGCTGCAACTCTGTTTCCGCGCGATGCACAGATACAGGTTTTTTTCCCCCAACCGCGTCATTTCTTTTCACCATAGACCTGTGGCACCACCTTCAAATCGCTGCTAAAAGTAGCGCTCACACACGCATTACCCACCGAGGCCCATCCGTCGACGAAGCGCTTGAATGACAAAAAGGGAGGAAATGCCATTTCCCAGAAACGGCTCTCTCCCCCTCTCTCTCGTTCGCTCGTAGTACTTTCGACCTCTCGGACGTCTGTAGTAATTCCCCCTTCAATCCCTTCCCGGCAACTCGTACACGCACATACAGTACTGTACAACGTGCGTCGAAATTCGAATTTGGCACCATCCACTCGTTTGTTCCTTCCTTCCTGTACGGTACCGTTCCCCTTGCGTACGGGGCGTTCTGTTTTCCCCGAAGCTACGATAAGGGGGAAGTATCACCCACACACACGACCGCTGGCGATGACGAACCGCTCACCGGCATCGGTCGCCGTCGTCGCTGCCGTTGTGTTGATGGCGTTCACGCTCGCGGTGCACACCGGTGGAGTCGACGCGCGACTTCCCGGTGTCCCTGCGAAGTGGGTCGCGTTTCTCAACGCGTCCACGTCGGGGAGCGACAACAACGTGTTGTCAGGGAACGGCTACAGTTTTTCCACGGGTGACACGTTGCTGCTCACCGACGTCAACGGGACGTTGTACGCCATCGATGTGCAGACAGGGCAGGTCTTATGGGCCTTCAACACGTGGCCCGCTATTCCCGCATCCGTCGCTCAGGCACGACAGATCGCCGGAAACGACGCTACTGTCGTCGTCCTCCGAAGTACCGACCTTTGGGCATTTGCCACGCGCACCGGTCAACTGCGCAGCCACGTGACACTGGGGCCCAGCTTCGTCGGCCCAGGCAACGCGGCCTCCATTAACATGATCGCCACGCTGCTCCAGGTCAGCAATGCTCAGGTCGTGGAGATGCGCTCGGTGTCTTCGCTGGAGATCGTCTTCTCGTACAACAGCACCGCGCTGATGGGTATCGTGACGTGCGCGTCCAACGGCAACGGGGACGTTGTCGACGTGGCCCTTCTCGAGGGTTCCGCGATCGGGTTGGCCTTGCTGTACTACCGCAAGGCCGCGCCACCCGCGTCGAAGTTCTCCCTCCTGTACAATGTTTCTGTCCCGGGCATGAACACTCCGAGCTCGTGGGCATATCTGCTTCAATGCTCTTCGGCTCGCGGCGACGTGATCTATTTCGACGCGAGCACCTACGTCGCCCTCATGCGGTACAACCCCTCCCAACCGGGCAACGCCGGCCTCGTGTACTCGGTCGAGCCGTCGCCGCGCCGGAACTCCATGCCCCAAGGGTTCGGCTTTGGCGCGTCGGACACCCTCTTCTTTCACTACTCGAACCACGTGTCCGTGATGAACCACGCGTCCGGCACCGTATTGGGCCACAGCCACCAATTCACGGATGTGTCCTTTATTGACCATATCTTGGTGTACACAAACGCGTCATCCTCGTCCTCATCGACACTTCTGACGAAGGCGAACGCGTCCTCCGCCTTTGCCCTGGTGGGCATGACCATGAATGACGGGTCCTTCAACATCAGCGCGTGGTCGGTTCCCGGTCCGAGCGACGCCGGCGTGATGCCCCTCGCCTGGACGCGACGGATGGGTGCCTCTGTGGCCAACACGACGCGCACGACGCTCGGCATCATGGAAGGGAGCTTCGCGCCTCTGCCCGAAGCGGCGAAGCGGCAGCAGCTGCTCGTACCAACCGCGGAGGCCCCAGGGGGTCTGCCGAGCGGCTTCGAACTCTTGTCGGTTCAAAATGGTCGCACCGTACTCCAGATTGACGGCGGCGACTTGGTCAACTATGACTGGAAATCGTCGCAATGGACCAAGGACGGCGACTTGATCTTCGCCGCCGGCCGTGATGTGTTCCGCGTGACGGTCCACGGTTGATTCCACAAATCACCTCTCTATGTCATCGTTGGCAGAATGGTCGATAAACAATTTTTCTTGCCGCCCCCAGGCTGAGCCAGCTTACTTGGGCTTTCCGCTCGCAACAGGGACAGGCCCTCACACAAATCCTCGGCGGGCTCTTCATCCCTCCCATGGCGGTAATCTCGTATGAGGAGTAATATGCGCGAGGCACTTTCTTTCTATGCTCGGTCGACTTGACACCGTCGTTCATTGCCGGGTCGGGGGGACTCACGGGGATACGTCTCCGCTCCGTTTGTCGACCCCTTTTCGCGATATTCCCCCCTCGACAATAAACAGACCCCCTCATCTGTTCACAGGATGACCAAGGCCAACGGCCAGAACGCCGCCCGCCGGCTGATTCGGATCCGCCGCGGCGGCCGCTGGGAGGACAAGGGCTGGAAGAAGTCGCACACCGACAACGCCGCCAAGGCGAACCCCTTCGGAGGCAGCTCTCACGCCAAGGGCATCGTGCTCGAGAAGGTCGGCGTCGAGGCCAAGCAGCCCAACTCCGCTATTCGTAAGTGCGTCCGTGTTCAGCTCATCAAGAACGGCAAGAAGGTCATCGCTTTCGTCCCCAACGACGGCTGCCTCCACTTCATCGAGGAGAACGACGAGGTCCTCGTCGCCGGTCTCGGCCGCAAGGGTAAGTCCACTGGTGACTTGCCCGGAGTCCGCTTCAAGATCGTCAAAGTCTCCAGCGTCGGTCTGTATGCCCTGTACCGCGAGAAGAAGGAGAAGCCCCGCAACTAGTGTGGGCGGGAAAGCTTTGTTGTCCTACCTTTTTTGTTGTCGCACAGTTCGAGACGACATAACAATCGAGACGAGGGAGAGGCTCACTGCCATTTCCACTCGTCTGCTACCCACCCCACCATTTTCGCTCACTGGCTGTTTTGGCCGAGTCACTCCACGGGTGCGTGATCGTCCAATTCGGTCACAAAAGTAAACAACACTGCGCGGCCGCGACAATGACGCCTTCGCAAACGGATCTCAATGTCTATTGTGTGGCCCGTTTACTCCCCCCGCTAACGTACAGTGCTTTGCCCGCTGCGGGACTCGACACC
>ERZ1292630.1100-Hain-H41-02um-R3-1100-length-27278-cov-22_pt1 | contig 27278 bp, 33 predicted proteins | sample MGYA00564408_ERZ1292630 | MGnify/ENA primary metagenome ERZ1292630 (study PRJEB36523, sample SAMEA6512641) | groundwater metagenome | collected 2019-01-08 | study: AquaDiva: Metagenomics assemblies of 32 groundwater samples
AAAATCGTTTCGCTGCTTAGTTTGCAGCGAAATACTTTTTACGAGGGCATCAATCTTCATCACTTGCAAAAACCACCTGCCTATTATGGCCGCGCTGGATGATATGATGAGGATAGTCGGGCAGCACAACCCTTGATGTTCTCGGCATGAAACCACTTTACCTAAATCCATCTATTTATGTCAATAAAATAAATCTGTCCCCTTTTTCCCCCCTTTCCTTCGCTTTCCAACATTGAGTTTAATGTATATTTCTTTGTTTCCACTTCCATTATAGACCGACTCCAGCAAACGGGCGTAACTTTTTCAAGACCGGTAAAAACTTCATCCCCCAATAACCTGCCCTTGCCACAGAACTCCAGATGAGGCCGTAGTTTTTTTCGATTACCCTGAGTGACTCTGCAAAATCAAGCACAGTGCTGATCCCTCCAGGCATAGCGAAAGCCTTGAACTCTTCAGAATAAACAAAATTCACGCCACTTTTCATAAGTCTCTGGTTGAAGTCAAAGTCTGCGTACACATTGAAATTCAGATCAAATGGCTCTGCCGGAGACAGCGACTTGTTAATCAGCAAGGCCTGATGGTGCAGGCTGTTGTAAATTTTAAGACGAAACCCGGCGCTGGAATTAAAAATCAACTTGTCTTCTATAAAAACCTTCCCATAAATGACATCATCCAGCTTATATTTAGACATATCATCGGGTAACGATATTATTTTATCACCTGAACCCAGGTAAAGGATATAGCTATTTTCCTTTGCGACGGCCCAACCTTTATTCATGGCATCATATATGCCATTGTCAGGCTGGCTCTGCCAGAAACTAATATTCGGTTCATATTTTTTTATTATTCCAACAGTCCCGTCGGTGGAGCCTCCGTCAATGATAATATATTCAATGTTGCGTTGGCGATGGTTTAAAACGCTTTCAATCGTTTGTTCAAGATGTTCCTCCCCGTTGTGGACAACGGTAATAATAGTAATTAACGGCTCGCAAACTTTCTCTGAAACACTCATCTCTTAGCTTCGCCTAAGTTCAGAAGGGATATAATCATAGTCCAACATCAATCTTATAATCATTTTAACTCTGTCACATTTAAAAAAGACCATCCTGGACATCAGTGTGAACAGAAGTACAAAATAGATGGTTGGCAAAGCAAGTGGATAATAACGTCGAGTGAAAAACAGCCTGTTTCTGATATTGTAATAGTCGCACAACAGGCTTTTCTTCTTGGGATTGCTGCTTGTCCCGATGCTCCTGCCTACCTTGTGATAGACTATGCTGTCCGGCGCATAGGCCAGAGAATAGCGTCCCTCAGCCCGGATAGCCCAGTCTGTTTCCTCAAAGTAAAGAAAATAATCTTCGGACATCAAGCCGATGTCTCTTAGAAACTGTTTAGACACAAGCATTGAGGCACCTACCACATAATTCATCCATCTTTCCACCCTCTTGACCTCAGTTTCAAATGCCACTTTTACCCCATCCCCACCCTGACCCTCCCTTTGAAGGGGAGGGGAGAAAAAAGATTCCTCTCCTTCTGGGAGAGGATTAAGGTGAGGGTGGGGTTGATTTTGATTAGTATATCTTTTTAGTCGCCCTAAATGCCACGGCAGCCCAAGCCATCTTGAATAATATCCGCCTCCTAATGCCTGAATCCTGATAGGGTTGTCATAATAGAGTAGTGTGGAGCCACACATACCTGCATCGGGCATTTCCTTCATCCGTGCTATTAAACTTTCAAGGGCGTCGGGTTCAATTACGGTATCGTTATTTAAGAGCCAGATATAATCAAAATCATTTCTGCTTAGAGCGTATCGTAACCCGACATTGTTGCCGCCTGCAAAACCCAGGTTCTTATGATTTTTGATAATAATAAGTCCGGCATCTTTATCATTATCCCTTCCACCTGCTTCAGCTTCCTCCTGGCTATATTCAACATAGGATAACGGCTTAACTACGGGAGGAAATGATTTGTGGAATATGTCGTTGTTTCTTTTCGGGACTAAATCCAGTCGATTCTCTGCCCAGGCCTTAATATGCTCTATAGAATTGTCTTCTGACAGATTATCACAAACGATGACGCGGAAACCTTTATATCTACTTCGGAAAACGCTTTCCAGGCACTCTATTGTATCTGCCCATCCGTTCCAGTTGATGAGCAAAACATATACACTATTCACTTATAGATGCTCCAGCCAACCATCGTTATCCATATAACACCTACTATTAAAAGAGGGATATCTTTAAGAAGCGCCTCTGTTGGATCTCCCTGTTCCCCTGATTTAACAATAAACATATATCGCAGCAATCCATATACACAAAGAGGAACCGTATAAATGAGAGCAGGTCGGGAAATAACATACATTGCATATGTGACAAGAACGGCTCCGCCTGTCATGAACATGATGCCATCCAGAAAACCATCTGGATAGCTTCTTAAACTTTTTCTATGCATATCTGCTGAAAGGCCCAGGTTGTTTTTTTCACTCAGCCTCTTCCCGGTACTTAAAAACATTGCGAGTAAAAAAACGCTCAAAAAAAGCCATTCCGAAATTACGACTCCAAATGCCTCACCCCCAGCCTGGAGCCGGAGCAGAAATCCTGTAGATATGCAAAAAATATCAATTATCGGGAACTCTCTCAATGTTGTTGAATACATGAGATTGATAAAATAATAGCCTGCCACCAGCAAAAGGAATGTTGACGATATATAAAAACTCAGAATAATACAGGCGACAAATAGAAGTACAGTTAAAAAAGAGGCTGTTAGAACTTTTACTCTTCCTGATGCAATAGGTCTAAACTTTTTTTTGGGATGATGTGAGTCCTTTTCTCTATCGATGATATCGTTAAGAATATAAGTTGAACTGGAGGCAAGACAAAAAGCTATAAAAGGAATCAGACCTTTCCGAAAAACATCAGGTTGAAACAAAACGCCGCCAAGAAAAGGAGGGAACGCCAGCATAAGGTTTTTTATCCACTGAGTTGGACGAAGAAGTTTTATGTATGTTTTATACATCTTATTTTTGCGGGGCAACAGAGGCCAGCTTGCTTGTAGTCTCAATTACACCGTCGCCTCTTATGTAAAAGGTGCCGCCATAAGGGTCTTTGGGGATCTCTTTTATTAGTCCTGACTTGACAAGCTCTTCCAGTTTTTCAGGCTGTTTACCATTCTTCTCCTTGTATACAGCCGCGGCCTTTTCAAGGGAAAGTATCTTTCTAAAGGCGTCTATCCTGATTTCATAAGCCTTCTTTAACCTTTGATCCCGTTCGTTTTCCCAGAAGTTTATCAGAAAGGCAAGCGCTGCCTCTGTCCTCCCTTCCCGCTGATAAAGCCGCGCTGCCAAGTTAGGCAGATAAGGGATTGCGCCGGGCCTCTCATAAGCCTTAAGAAGATAATCTGCGGCCTCTTTAGGTTCATTAAGGAAATAGAACTTGTTAAAACCTATGAAAAAGGGAAGGGTCCAGTCCCACGTCCTTGCATCCATTCCCTTTTGCAGCAGCTTGTTTGCCTGAACGTACAGCCCAGCGTCCCATGTAAGGAAGGCGTTCCCCATATAATACGGATCCTGAAAATATGGGTCAAGCTCTGTTGCAAGCCATAGATTGGTATAAAGCCAGGCCCAGTCATCCCTTGTTGCATCAGCCAACCTATCCACCCTCCCGCCGTAAAACTGGGAGGCCCGGACGAAGTGAAGGTCTGCTGCAATAGACTTGAATTCAAAGGCCATGAATTTTATGACATGCGGAGGAAGGTTTAATCCCTTGACCTCCCCTATCTTCACATCTTTCCTGGCCTTTTCAAAAGACGGGAAGATAAGGGCATAACTTGCCATAAGGAAGATTAAGAGGACCAGGGTTCCCCTGCCGGTTTTCATGGAAACTCCCGGCGTCGTATAATCAGAGCGCCTGCTGAAATCATAACGCCCATGTAAAGCAGCCAGTAAGCAGAAACCCAGAGTAAATACTCTATAGGGATTGCAATACCGTGGGCAGCCTGGATTTTCAGGTCAAAGGCGGACAGGTTGGGGAAGACATAATAGACAAACTTGATGGTCCCTCCCATCAAAGGTGAAATAGTCACTCCCTCTATCTTTGCATCCATTATCCCCTTGACAACCTCATTGGTTGAGCCGATAAGGTAAGTGGCAATGGTCAATACAAGGGTTATAAAAGAAGTGGAGGTGATGGATGAAAAAAATATTATAACCGCGGCAATCAATGTAAGTTTCATGGCAATAAAGAGAATAGCAGTAAAGTATACATGCCATTTGAAGATGGATTGGGGGTTTTGATAACCAACTCCGGCAAAATAGACTGGTAATGAAGATACAACGCCGAGGAAGAGAACGGCTGCTGTTACCAGGAAAAACAGCCCCAAGAACTTCCCTATCAGGTATTGGGCCCTCGAAACAGGCCTTGAAATGACCATATAGATAGTTCTCTTGTCTATGTCCTTGGCCAATAGATTAGTCCCTATAAAGAGGGTCATCAGTAGGCCGGAAAAAGAGATAGTTGCAAGGCTAAGGTCTGCCGCTACCTTCACTATATCTCTCATAAAGAGGTTGGTAAGGGTCACCACGGCTGCAAGCATCAGCACGACCATGATAAATATGCCGAATATGGCCCTGTTTTTTATCCCTTCCTTAAAAGTAATGTAGGCCAGACTCCATACGCCGTTCACTCTCTTAAACCTCCTGCCGTTGCTACCTCTTCAAAAAAGACATCTTCGAGGGTCTTCCCTGCTGGGAGTTCAGTTTTTACACTTATTAACCGCTTCAAGCTTCCGTTTATGAGGATTGCAGCCCTGTCGCAAAGTCTTTCTATGTCATGAAGGATATGGGAGCTGAAAAAGATGGTCTTCCCCTCGCCTTTCAGTTTAAGGATGAGTTCAAAGACCTTCCTTCGCCCCATGGGATCAAGGCCGCTCATAGGCTCATCGAGTATAAGAATCTTAGGGTCATGAATAAGGGCAAGAGCAAGTCCCGCTCTTTGAACCATACCTTTTGAATAAGACCTCAGGGGCCTGTTCATGGCCTCTATCAAATCGAGCTCCTTCAATAAGGTTTCAGTGCGCTCCTGAATAGCCGCAATGTCCATATCGCAACTCTTTCCGCCGAACCACAAAAGCTCTTTAGCAGACAGATGGTCATAGAAATACGGATTCTCCGGCAGATACCCTATAAACCTCCGAACCTCCTTCTCCGAAACATCTTTCCCGTTTATTGAAATCGTACCGGATGTTTGCCGTATGAGATTAAGGAGGAGCTTGATAGTAGTGCTTTTCCCAGCGCCGTTTGGGCCAAGGAAGCCAAAGACCTCCCCCTCATCAACGTTGAGGGTAAGGGACTTTAAGGCATAAACCTCTTTCCTGCTGAAATCTTTTTTAAATGTCTTGGTTAAGGAATCTATTTCAATCAGCGCCATTTATGATATCCACCTCTTTAAGGTACAGGTAATTCTTTCATAGTTCCCATCTGGAATCTCCCCTCCCCTGGCGGGAGGGGACTAAGGGGAGGGGGAATCAAATTGTAACAGACTGAAATTACAAGATAGTTCACCCTCCCCCTCACCCCCTCCCGTCAAGGGAGGGGGGAAAAGAGTTTTGCAAGAACCACATAATACTCAAATAGTCTGTAATACGCAAGGAGATCCCATTCTGATTTGCAGACCTCATACCTCAATTATCCCCCATATCTGCCAGGAGTTTCCTTGCAGTCCCGGTATACCTTGAATCCGGTGGGGCAAGCTCTATAACCTTCTTTAGGTGAGGGATGGCCTCCTTTTTCCTTCCTAACGATCTGTAGATACCAGAAAGCCTGAAATGCATCATGAAATTTTCACCTGTTGAATCAAGATACTTTTCAAAAGAATCTGCGGCCTTAGACATATAAGTATCCTTGTTTTTGTTTTCATTTGCCGCAATTTGAAGATAGCTTTCTGCCAGCATCCTGTAAAGTTCACTCTTTTTGGGATGGTCTCTCATGGCCCTTCTGAATATCTCTTCGAACCCCTCCACATCTCCTTTATAGAGCTTTATGTTCGCAAGGGCCATGTAAGGGAAATAGCTAAACCCCGTTGGAATAGCTTTTTCAAACTGTGCGACAGCCTGGGCCTCTTTGCCTTTCTCTTGAAGAGTTCTGCCATAGAAATAGTATACAGGGCCGAAGTCGGTCTTAGATGCCGTATCTTCCCATAGCCGTTCCTCATCGGCCCATAAGTATATCCTGTGCTGAGTGCTTGCCCACATGAAAGCGAGGATTGCTGCTGATAAGACTATAGCCACAGTCCTTTTCCTCTCCTCAAAAAGTGCAAATCCGTACCCAGCCGCTATTGAGAAGCCTATCAAGGGAACGTAGAGATATCTTTCTGCCCAGGGGGTCCAGGGGAGCATGAGCACAGCGGCAATAACGGCAGGCGAAATAGTTGCGAGAACCCATGCGGCAAAGAAGCTGAAGATATTAGTTCGAAGTAAACCCCAGATAAGGAAGACGAGCGAGACAATAAACCCCAAAATAGCATACAGGCTTTTATCTATGCGATGTATGGCAAAGTTAAGCGGGTTCGGAAGGAAGAGTTTTTTCACGTAAAAACCGTAAGAAGCTAAGAACGTCCGAATATGATCGAGTGGGGTGCTTACTGAAAGTCCGGTAGCAGACACCGTGACATTCGCTGTGCTTGTGTCAACGCCCCCGCCGCGAAAGATCATAAAGTAAAGGGCTGTGATGCATATAAAATATATTGAAACGGCAATAGACGCCCTGATATTGTATTTGAAACGAAAATGCTTCATGTAAAGGAATTCGAACATTATAACAATTATGGGAATGGAAAGGGCGACCTCTTTTGTAAACGCAGACAGGAGGTAGAAGAAGCCGGATCCGGCAAGATAGATAAAGTGTCGAACACCTCTCCGGCAATATTCGTCGTCGACCTCTCTTTTATGAAGCAGATAACAAACAAGAGAAAGCAGCATAAAATTGGCCGCAATGATGTCCGACCTCCCCGACACCCAGACAATGGATTCTGTGAGAAGTGGATTGACGGCAAAGAAGCTGGACGCAACAAAGGCCGGGATTTTATTGTCACGATTTACCTTATCAAAGAGAAGCAGGAATAAGATATAAACTAAATATGCGTTAAAAGTATGCAAGACGATACTTGTAAGATGGAAACCAAAAGGGATACCTGACCAGATCAGCTGATCCAGCCTATATGACAACTCTATGACAGGTCTATAATAATTAATAGTATTAATTGAAAGAAAAAGATCCTTGATATTCAAAGAGGAAGCATTTAACAAGCGATTCATCAAATCCATATCTTCCAGATTGATAAAATCGACATAGATCAGGGCGTTATAATATGTCCCTACCGTTATGATAAAGAGAAGGAGTGGATAAAGAGCTTTTTCAGAAAAAAGATTGTGTTTAAGATAAGGCATCAGATTTTTTAAAAAGAGCAGATTCAGGTCTTTTCTACTGTTATTCTTTATTTAATCATTTAGTTAGGATATTGTGCATAATCATGGTAAAAAGCCTCTAAAGCCGTCTTAGCATTTTTTAGGTCACTCTGTGCCGCCGAGTTGTACGCCTTCTGCCTGTATGCCGAAAACTGAGGGATTGCTATTGCAGCTAGTATTCCAATGATAGCAACAACAATGAGCAGCTCGATCAAAGTAAAACCATTTTTATATTGCTCATTGGTTTTATTCACGATCTTTTATTCCCTATTAGAGATAGAATTACAGGAATTAAGCTATCATAAATTAAATAAGGTGGGCAGATTCCTGCCCACCTTATTTAAATAATATTAACAAATTACTGAGCAGTCCAACCGGTTGTGCTGAAAGTTGAACCTGGATCTTCGGCGGTATTTGTTCCAGTAGTTTTAGTTTTGTAGTATAAAGAAGCACTTCCACTTCCGCTGCCAAAAATCCTGGTGCCATTCAGATGCTGTGAACTGATACCATAGGATTGGACAACTCCATTATACGTAATCATTACATTGCTAGATGGGGTGATTGAGGTAGTGCTGGTAGAACCCACTGTTAAAGCAGTAGGACCTGTCCCAGTTTGTACTGCGGCAAAGGCCATTCCGGTTGTTCCGATCATTAGCACCATTACAAACAAGGTAATCTTGATCTTTTTCATATCTATTCCCTCCTTTTATATTAATATGGATAAAACTGAAAATCGGCATAATGTGCTTCAAGAGCTGTCTTTGCGTTCTTTATATCGCTCTGTGCTGCTGAGTTATAAGCCCTCTGTCTGTATGCCGAAAACTGCGGTATCGCAATCGCCGCCAGGATCCCGATGATCGCCACAACGATCAGGAGCTCGATAAGGGTAAAACCCTTTTCGCCTTTCTTTACTAGTCTTGATAACATGTTTACCTCCTTTTAATTTGATTCCATAGAGTTTAATAAAAAACAGATTTAAAAGATTAGAGCCTTTTTCACCTCCTTTTTGATTTTAATTAATCATTCACTGCTGAGTTAGCTAATTACACAGAGAATTAAGCAATAGATGTGCCATCTTAGAAATAGGTGGAATGATTAGAAACATTTAATCTGACGTAGCCATATAACGCCATTCAGCGCTATTGTGTGACAAAAAACGTCACCTATTGAAAAGGGATTTTAACCACAATCGGAGCAACTTACTCGATTCAGAGAGTTTGGTAGTCTTCATCAGGAACCGCGTTTTTCCCCACCCCTTAGTCCCCTCCCGCCAAGGGAGTTCCCAGATGGGAGTTTAGGCAGGTTGTCTCAGGAATTTGCTGCGGCATTTGCAAGGAGCTGCACTATGTCAAGGAAGCGATTCAAGCCTGGGATACTGCTTGAAATGTACATCAAAGGCAAAAACTGTAGGGATATTAAGCCGTTCCATAATCGCAAAGGTCGTGCAGTCTGTAAAGCTGAACCCTTTATCATCATAGCGTTGAAATATTCTCCACGCAGTGGCTTTATCTTCTTCTATAAGGTGAATAAGATCGGCAAGCTCGTGATTCCATAGGGGTTTGCCAATTTCTATGGCTTTGGTATGCCCCAGCCGCTTTTTTGTCAGGGTCAGGGCCTCGTCAAGGATGTAGTCGGTGGTCACAAGCGGGAATATGTTGTTTTCGTAGAAATGATTTGCCTGTGCATGGTTGTTGTCATCTTTGTCGAATAAGGCGTACCAGGCGCTTGTGTCAACAAAGATGTAATCTTTATAGCTTTTGATCAACAGTCAGTCCTTTTTGTAAAGGTACTTGTCATGGTTTTCGCTGACGTCGGTAAGACCGCTTTTTCCGATACCAATAAGTTTTTTCAGGGCTTTTTTCTGCTTTTCAACGATTTGCTTAATCTCTTTATCACCCTCTTCTATCGGAATAATGTTAAGCTTAAAACATTCGTGCTCCGGGAGTTTTATCTTTTTAAGCGGCTTAAAGACTCCATTTTCATAAACGGCTTCTACTGTCTGGATCATAACACCCCCTTCTTGGGAAGGTTAACAAAGTGCACATATAAAGTCAATTACTAAGAACGAGGAGGGGTGTCATTCCGAACGAAGTGAGGGTGAATCATTTCTCTTTCAACCTTATCTCCGCCTCTGACTTTCTAATATACCTGGGGACCATGGTAAACGGGTCATCGGCATCGCCCTTTTCCAGTCTCTTCAATGCAAGCATGGCTACGTTGGATGCCCTCGGCAGTTGTAAGGGGAGGGGAGCTTCATTATATAGCTCTCCAAGTTTTGCCATTAATAGTTCCCTGTACCTGTTGACTCCGTCCCCTAAAAATACGGTTTTTTCAGTTATTATTCCTGCAAGGGCCTCAGGGTCAATAGCGATATCATCACTAATTTTTTCCGGTGAATTATCTCCTGGCCTGTAAAGGGCAGTATAAACCTCTTCCTTCCGTGCATCCTGGATCGGGCAGATAAGATAACTTGAAAAAGTCATATTAAGGGCCAGGGCGTCCAGCGTAGGTATGCCTATGAGCGGCTTGCCTGAGGCGTAAGAAAGCCCCTTGGCGGTACTTAGACCTATCCTCAAGCCGGTAAACGAGCCCGGCCCAATTGATACGGCAACTCCGTCCATATCATCAATGGCAAGGCCGGAGTCGCCGAGAAGGCGGTCAATGGCAGCCATCAGCTTCTCGGAGTGGGTTGCCCTGATATTAAGGGTAATCTCGGAGATCACCCTTGCGTCATCAACGATCGCGATGCTTCCGGCCATTGTGGCTGTTTCTATGGCAATTACAGGCATGTCTACCCCATCCCCATCCTGACCCTCCCCTTGAAAGGGAGGGAATTCAATTTATTCCGCTCATTTGAGGGATAATATTCTACCTTCCTCTCCTTCAGGGATTTATACCCGGAGTGGTAGAGGATTAAGGTGAGGGTGGGGTAAAAAAAAATATATATGATGTTGCATATTAACACCCCGTATTATGAATTGTCAAAACAGTTTCACTGGCTGTGAAAAAAGGTTTGACGCTGTGCCGCAAATTGAGTAGAATGAGCCGATGGAATATCTCTCTAATGGCAATCTTAGGCTTCCGAAGTGGGCAAAGAGGAAGATCGGAAGCAGAGGGTCCATTCACAAGATGAAAGAGGTCTTGAGGCGTGAAGGGCTTCATACCGTGTGTGAAGAGGCCAGTTGCCCCAATATCGGGGAATGTTTCTCGAAGCCCACTGCAACATTCATGATCATGGGGAATGTCTGCACCAGAAACTGCGGCTTCTGCGATGTAACTCCTGGAACTCCAAAACTCCTTGACCCTGAAGAGCCTCTGAAAATTGCCCGTGTATCAAAACAGCTTGGACTCGGGCACGTTGTGATAACCTCTGTAACAAGGGATGACCTTCACGATGGAGGAGCAGGACATTTCGGCTCTACAATAAAAGAGTTGAGAAATGCAATTCCTGAAGCATCAATAGAGGTATTGACCCCTGATTTTAAGGGTGACGTTTCACTTCTGGAGCCGATTGCCAGGGAAAGACCGGATATCTTCAATCATAATGTGGAGACAGTCCCAAGGCTTTATTCAGTGGTGAGGCCGCAGGCAGATTATGAGAGGTCTCTGAAAATACTAAAGAGCATGAAGAGCCTGGAGCCCGGGATAATTACCAAGTCAGGGATCATGCTGGGTCTTGGAGAGACGAGGGAAGAGGTTCTAAGCGTCATGGATGATCTCAGGACAGTTGGCTGCGATGTCCTTACCATTGGTCAGTACCTGAGACCCTCTAAGGGGAACCTTCCTGTTGTTGAATATGTTGAAGAGGCTGTGTTTGCAGAATATGGCGATATCGCAAGAAAGAAGGGTTTCATTCATGTTGCCTCAGCGCCGCTTGTAAGAAGCTCGTTTAATGCGGAAGAGATAGGGAAAGTAATTAAAAGGAAGGATAATTAGATATGGAGATGGATTTTCCAAGGATCAAGAGACTGCCGCCGTATGTATTCAACATTGTAACTGATTTAAAGATAAAGGCGAGAAGGGCAGGTGAGGACATCATAGACTTCGGCATGGGAAACCCCGATATGCCAACCCCTCCTCATATCGTTGAAAAGCTCGTAGAGGCGGTCCACAACCCGAAAAACCACAGGTATTCTGCATCCAAGGGGATACCTAAGCTCCGGGGCGCCATTGCCGACTGGTACAAGAGGAACTACGATGTAGATATAGACCCTGAGACAGAGGCGATAGCAACCATAGGATCGAAGGAGGGGCTTTCCCATCTTGCCCTGGCAACCCTTGACAGGGGTGACGTGGTCCTTGTCCCGAATCCGACCTATTCCATACATACTTACTCAGTTGTTATTGCAGGAGCGGATGTGAGGAGCATCCCGCTTACTCAGAACACGGATGAATTCTTTGATGCCCTGCTTAAGGCAACCAAGGACTCATGGCCTTTGCCTAAGATGCTTATCCTCTGCTTCCCGCATAACCCCACAACAGCAGTTGTAGACCTGGATTTCTTTGTAAGGGTGGTCGATTTTGCCAAGGAACACAAGATGATAGTTGTCCATGACCTGGCCTATGCGGACATAGTCTTTGACGGATACAAGGCGCCTTCTTTTCTGCAGGTCCCAGGCGCCAAGGATGTTGGGGTAGAGTTCTTCACCCTTTCCAAGAGCTACAACATGCCTGGATGGAGGGTGGGTTTTGCCGTTGGCAATCAGAAGCTTATATATGCCTTGACCAGGATGAAAAGCTATCTTGATTACGGGATGTTCCAGCCCATTCAGATCGCCTCCATTCTGGCCCTTAACGGCCCACAGGACTGTGTTGAGGAGATAAGGAAGACCTATGAATCAAGAAGAAATGTCCTTTGCGACGGCCTGAACAAGATAGGATGGGAGGTAGAGAGGCCGAAGGCAACCATGTTTTTATGGGCAAAGATCCCCGAACAGTATAGAAAACTGGGCTCCCTTGAATTCTCAAAACTCCTTCTTACGGAGTCCAAGGTATCAGTTTCTCCAGGTATCGGTTTTGGCGAGATGGGAGATGAGTATGTACGATTTGCCCTGGTGGAAAATGAACACAGGACGAAGCAGGCTGTAAGGTGCATGAAGAAGCTCTTTTGAAAACCTCTGGAAATGACAGATTGTCACAGATAAGCCGTTGGCTGCCCCTCTTTGTCGGGATTGCTATAATATCATTATTTTCTACCGACAGTTTTTCAAATGACAATACGGGTAGCATTATTGAAGCAGTATTGAGGGCAATTCTGGGCAGGTCCTTTTCTGAGCAGGTCTTTGACCTTATCCATTATCTGATCAGAAAATCGGCTCATGTCTCAGAGTATGCAATTTTAAGCGGGCTCTGGTACCGTGCAGTCAACCCGGGTTTACGTGGTTGGAGGAGGAAAGCCGCTATTACTGCATGCACTCTTTCCATCATCTATGCAGCACTGGACGAATTCCATCAGGCTTTCACTTCTAACAGGGAAGGGAGGCCGCTGGATGTAATGATAGACTCTGCCGGGGTTCTCGCAGCAATAGCCATCATCTGGTTCTATAATAAACGAGCTGGGTTTGGAGTTCATGAGCATAAATAAGGCCATAGGAGTATTTGATTCAGGGATAGGCGGGCTGACCGTCCTGAAGGAGATAATAAGGCTTTTCCCCCACGAGGATACTATTTATCTCGGCGATACTGCAAGGGTCCCTTATGGAACCAAGTCGGCAGAGACCGTTACCAGATACTCCCTTGAGATCACCGATTTCCTTGTCAATAAAGGGATAAAACTTCTTGTCGTAGCTTGCAACACCGCCTCCGCCGTTGCCCTCCCTGCCTTGAGAGAAAAGCATACCCTCCCAATCATAGGAGTTATTGAGCCTGGGGCAAGGAAGGCCGTGTCTACGACACAGACAAAGAAGGTCGGGATCATAGGAACAGAAGGGACAATAAAGAGCGGGGCGTATGAAAGGGCAATAAAGGCTATAGCTCCCGATATAGAAGTAATAAGCAAACCATGCCCATTATTTGTGCCGTTGGCAGAGGAAGGGTGGACTGACAATGATGTGGCCCACGCTGCCGCAAGCAGGTATCTTGCTGATATGAAAGGTGTTGACACCCTGGTTTTGGGATGCACCCACTATCCGCTTTTAAAAGGCGCGATCGCATCGGTTATGGGTAGGAATGTCAGGCTCATAGATTCGGGTGAAGAGACGGCCCTGGAAGTCAGGCGGGTCTTGAGTAAAGAAGGCTTACTCAAGGAAGAAGGGACAGGCAAAAGGACCTTTTATGTCACGGATACCCCGGAAAGGTTTGTAAGTGTCGGGCTCCGCTTCCTCGGAGGCGGGCTGGATCATGCAGAAAGGGTGGAAATCCCTTGACAGAAAAATCTGATTAGTTAATAATCTGAGCCTCTTGCAAAATGCCAAAAATATCCCCTCCCCCTTGACGGGGGAGGGTTAGGGTGGGGGTGAAAGTCCCATTTAGAGACATTTGAGAGTTCACCCACCCCCTCACCCCCTCCCGTCAAGGGAGGGGGAAAATAGTTTTGCAAGAGCCTCATCTGAAACTGAATTTACCGCCGAGAACGCAGAGGTTGATTCAAAAATTAAAGAGCAAAATTGTGGTATTGTTCGTCTGAGCTAATAAAGAAGCCCTAATTATTGCACTTCTCAGTGACCTCTGTGTCCTCTGTGGTGAAAATGTTTTTATATGCCGGAGTGGTGAAACAGGTAGACGCACGGGACTCAAAATCCCGCGGGGGCAACCCCATGTCGGTTCGATTCCGACCTCCGGCACCACCTTGATTCTACTGCATCTCCGGGCAATTCATCCGACTGCTTTTTCACCTCAGAAAAATCCGACTGTGCTAAAATTGGGCTAAAGTAATCGTTAACCTTTTTTGCAGCAGCTCTCAGATTATTTTCATTCACTATGTTGTACCTCTCAAGAGGAAAAAGGAGGGACACTTCCCGTATTAAAGAACCGAAATCTTCTTTTCCCCTTCGCCGCCAATAGCGTCAGGAACCGGCAATCCGCTAAGACAGCACTGCAAACAGCGCAGTCAATGCCTTTGCAATAAAAACTTTATTTTGCTATACTCTGTCCTATCTCGTTTGGAGGTTCAAAAGTATGACCGTACAACAACAGTTGATAAAGGAGATTGAGGGCTTGCCGCTGGATGCACAGAGGAAGGTCTTAAAGCTCGTCCATTTTGTAAAAGAAGAACTCTTCCCGGCTCAGGTGAAGAAGGCAAAGAGTAAGGGCGCAAACGCCCTTGCAGATATTGACAATATCGCTATAGAAACAGGCATCACAGACCTTGCATCCCAGCATGACCATTATCTCTATGGAGTTCCTAAGAGATGAAACAGACCATCTTTGCCGATACCGCAGCATGGTTGGCGCTCATCAATAAATCCGACACCCTGCACAAGAAGGCAAAGAAGGTACGCGACGGCCTGTTAGACCACAATTCCCAATTCGTTGTTACCGATTACATCATTGTTGAGATAGCCAATTCCCTTAGCCGGATTCCACTTAGGGAGTCCGCCATCAATCTTATAAACTCCATGACAGCCTCAAAGAATATCGAGATTGTTGAGATAGATAAAGAGATCTACAAAGAGGCCTGGAATTTATATTCAGGCCGAAATGATAAAGAATGGAGCCTCACCGATTGCACAAGCTTTATCGTTATGAATCGAAGACGGATAACAGAGGCTTTTACATCCGACCGTCATTTTGAACAGGCTGGATTTAAAATACTGCTGTAAGGGATACGCTACAATGGCTAAAAACAAGGTTAGAGAAGCAGTAAGGTTCTTTCAGAAATGCCTTGATGAAACAGGGTTGCATGTCTCAAAGCTGATTCTATTTGGCTCTCAGGCCAAAGGCACGGCAAAGGGAGATAGCGACATAGACCTTTTGATAGTAGCAGAGGACTTCCGCGCAAAAAATATATTCCAAAGGGCGCTGTTGACTAAAGATGCAGAGATAAAGACAATCAAAAAGTTTTTGATCCCTCTTGATATCATCACCTTGACCCCGGAGGAGTTTGAAGGCGAAACATCCCTTGCTGCCACCTATGCCAAGAGCGGAAAGGTTTTGCAAGCGGCTTCAAGAGTGGAAATCAGGGACGGGTTCAGATTTAAGGAAATGCAGGAAATGCGAACCTCTCTCCAATTAAGCCCGTCCTCCGTATTCAGTTCCAAACAGATACCAGTCCGGGATTGCCCAGGAGGCATTCTGGCCACTTTAACCCTACCGGCGGATTCTCCGCCGCCGCTGATCACACCCTCTTCGTCAGTTCCGCCCAATCCCTCTTCAGGAAGAGGGTAAGCAGAATCCCGATAGTAAAGATGAATAGGCCTGTGAACAGTATCCATACACCAGGGTCCTTGATTACATCGAACGCCACATAGAATCTGCCGTCAGGCGCCTGCTGGAAGTCGGAGGCGTAAAATGCGAGCCCCTTGTATATGAGCGGGGAGTTCACCTCGACTACCTTTTCTGCTACCACCTTATTTTCTTCTAAAAGTCTCACATAACTCTTCATCTCCTCAGGGTATCCATACCTGTGCATCCTGACGTCAAACCTGTCGAAGAGAAGATAGAGTCCTCTGTTGTTCGGCACCTCCATTGCCGCTCCTTCGGCAACAACATTTCCATACGACTTAAATCCGCCTGTGCTGCCGACCAGATGCCCTATCAGGGCCACTAGAAAGCCGATATGGGCAATGTACGGGTAGAACGGGGCAAGAGACTTTCTTTTATTGAACAGTGACGGGTTCTCTTCTTCCATGTCCTTCCCGCCTATGGTGACCCTTTCAATCTGTTCCCTGAAATAGAACCTGCATATGGGGATAAGCCTGTCTATGCTGCAAACCAGGGTGTTTATCGCGAAGAGAAAGACAAGGAAGACAAGGAGGGGTATCCACCAGGTGACCCCTAAATGCCGGGAGCCGGTATTCAGCCACCAGTTAACGAGCACCATGCGGTCAATCCCGTTGTATATGTCACGGTTCCCAATGAGAACGAGGGAGCCTGCTACGACATCTATAGTGATGGCATAGGTAAGGTAAAGGGTCAGGCGGATGGACGAAAAAAAGGACCAAATCCTCTGCATTTTTCTAAGCTATCATATGCAGAAATGATTGACAAGTGAGTAAATTCGGTTCAAAATTGCACGAGGTATGCAGAAACACAGCCTCTTTTTAAAATTCATAATAGGTGAGAAGCTTCTCCTCGGTGTCCTTTTCGCCGCTCTCAGCTTCACTATGCTTACCCTCCTGAACAAGGACATGATGGTCTTTACAGACCAGCTTCTTGTCTACCTGAACCTGGATATTGAAAAGGACTATGTCCAGGATATTGTTGACTGGCTAACGAACATCAAGGGAGGAACCATCGTAGGGATATCTGCCGGGATGTTTCTGCTGAGCTCCCTGAACCTTATGGAGGCATACGGCCTCCACATGAGGCGTCGCTGGGCCGAATGGTTGACCGTTATTGCCACCTCCCTCTTTATACCTCTCGAACTTTATGAGGTTATACAGAAGCAGACATCGGTTAGGGTCGGCGCACTGGTCCTGAATCTGGCTATAGTCTATTACCTTGCCAAGCATAAGGAGCTGTTCCCAAAAAAGAAGTCTTGGCATACCAGGAGTTAGAACTTTACGCGATTGACAACTCAGCAGGTATCGAATAAGATTCCCACCATGTTTTCCGTTTATAACCATATTAATGGAGGTATATCATGAAGAAGCTATCTTTCTGTTTTATTGCGGCAATATTTCTTTTGACAGGATGTGTGAGTACGAAAAGTTACAAGGCCGCTCTCGAAGAATCAGCGGGAAGAAAGACCCAACTTGAACAGACACAAAATGAGTTGGACAACTCAAAGCAGGAGAATACAAGGTTGAAGAAGGAGATGGAGGACTCTAAGGCTGCATTGGAAAGAGAAATTTCTTCCCTGAAAAGTCAGCTTCAGGAGCTGTCCAGCAAGGGGATAATGACATCAAAGGAGATTGAGGCATTGAAGCAGGAAAAGGAGAGGCTTTCGGCATCTGATAAGGCTAAGGGTGATGAGATTGCTAATCTTGCAAAGGAAAAGGAATATCTAAACAGGGAGCTTGAGAGGCTCCAGATAAAGGCCGGGGAAATAAGCTCTGCAAAGGAGCTGGAGCTTGCTAATATCAAAAGTACATACGAGACTCTCGTAAAGGAGATGCAGAATGAGATTGAACAGGGGGATATAAAGATAACCCAGGCGGTCGACAGGCTTTCAGTAAATCTGGTAGAAAAGATCCTATTTGATTCAGGCAAGGCGGAGATAAAGCCGGAAGGGTTAAAGATACTCAAAAGAGTTGGAGACATATTGAAGGGCGTCAGCGACAAACAGATAAGGATTGAGGGACATACTGATAACGTCCCGATAGGCGCTAAAATAAGGCAGAAGTATCCGACCAACTGGGAGCTGTCAACCACAAGGGCATCAAATGTTGTCAGGTACCTCCAGGACACGGTAGGCGTGGATCCCAAGATGCTTTTTGCCGCAGGTTTCTCAGAATACAGGCCTGTTGCCCTCAATAAGACGGAGGAAGGAAAGGCCCAGAACAGGAGGATAGAGATAGTCCTGCTTCCGAAAGATATAGAAAGCGTGCTGGAAGAGCTGAAAAAATGAAGATAATTGCCTTTGGCGACATCCATGAACGGCTCAAGACGTTTAACCTTCTTGAACAGGAAATCTCCTCGGCAGACCTGGTTATTATATCGGGAGACCTGACCCAGTTTGGAAACGAGGAGAAGGCCGCCGGTGTCATCAAGGTAGTCAGGGGGATAAATCCCAACATCCTGGCCCAGGTTGGAAATCTCGACAGCCTTGAGATAGATCGCTACCTTACAAGGGAAGGGATAAATTTACACGGAAGGGGAAAGATTATAAAAGAAGTCGGGATATTTGGTTGCGGGGGGAGCGGGGCCACTCCTTTTCACACGCCGGTTGAGTTTACCGAGGCTGAATTAAAGGGCTTTCTGGAAAGCGGTTTCAATGATATACAGGATGCTGCGCTTAAGATAATGATCTGCCATACACCCCCGCTAAACACCGAACTCGACATGATCCCCTCAGGGGCTCATGTGGGGAGCGCGGCAGTAAGGGAGTTTATAGAAAAACACCAGCCAGACCTCTGTATAACAGGGCATATCCACGAGTCCAAAGGTGAGGACGCCATAGGGAAGACAAAGATTATAAACCCAGGGCCATTCTTTGAAGGCGGATATGTTGTGATTAATGCAGACAAGGGCAAGTTAGAGGCAGAATTAAGGTATTATACATAAAACAAAGGGATAGGGATTAAAGGATTAGAGGATTAAGCTTACCCCTTAATCCTTACCCCTATAATCCTTATGGTTCATTATGACTGAAAAACAAACTTTTGGTGAAAGGCTTGCCACAATTCTATTCAGCCGTTTCCCATTTATTGCAGAAAGGTGGGCTAAAAAGTTCAAGACCCAAAGAGTTGAAGGGATACCCTGGACGCCCTTTGTAAAAGATATCTCCACCTGCAAAATAGCGGTTGTAACCACAGCAGGTGTCCATCTTAAGAGCCAGCAACCCTTTGACATGGTCGATCACGATGGGGATCCGACCTTCAGGGAGGTCCCGCGAGATGCCTCAAAATCTGAGATAACCATAACCCACAAGTACTACGATCACACCGATGCAGACAAGGACATCAACATTGTTTTTCCAATAGACAGGCTCCTTGAGATGAAGGATAGGGGCGAGATAGGTGAATTAGCCGAAAACCATTACAGCTTCATGGGGCACATACTTGGCAGACACCTGAAGACACTGATAGAAGAGACAGGGCCTGATGTGGCCCGAAAATTAAAGACAGCAGGCGTTGACGTGGCGCTGCTGACTCCCGGCTGAGGAGTATGCAACCAGTCCGTGGGACTAGTCCAGAGAGAGATAGAAAAGGCAGGGATACCGACCATCTCAGTAACGATATTAAGAAAACTGACAGAAGAGGTAAAGCCTCCGCGCGCCGTTTTCCTTCGATGGCCCTTTGGCCACCCTCTGGGAGAGCCTTTTAATATCCCTCAACAGACAACGATCCTGAGAGAGGCGTTTAAGGCCCTGAAAGAGATAAAGGAGCCTGGCACTATCATAGATCTCCCTTACAGGTGGCGAAGAGAAAAATATCAAAATTAAGCCTAAATCCTGGAATGGGACGCAGATTAAAGCGGATACCAAGAGTAGGCGCTTCTAAGCGAACGCAGATAAAACAAATAGATACATAAAATATAGGTGTCACCCAAAAGGTGGATATCTGTTTTTGTTTAAGTCTTTGAATTATCAGTGCAAATCTGTGTAAATCTGCGTCCAAATGCTTCTTTTTAGGTTAAAGGCTTTTTTCTTTGCGCCTTTGCGAGCAAAAAGGGTTTTTACTAAGTCATCAGATTTGATTTCCTTTTGTGTTTTTAAGCCCACCCTGATATAATTCCAAGTCCAAAACTATCCTCAGACATTCCAAGGAATAAAATTCAAAACATGGCTATACAACAAGAAAATCACGTCACTATCATTGATGTCATAAAGAAGCTGTCTCCCGGTGATATTTACTTTATGGGCGCCAAACCTTACGTGGTCGAGGGCATGCGTCTTGCCGGGAAAAATTCCGTTAGTCATCTTGTTCCAGATAGCAATAACAGATCTCTGGAAATGGAGGTTGAGGACCGTTATAAGGTAAGGCTATCCTCCGACGGAAACAGGATCATATACATCTGCAATTGCAAAAACTGGTCTCCACAGAGAAACTGTCCCCACGTTATCTGCTCCATAGTTACGATTAAAAAGGCCGTTTCTCCAGAGACTTTAGCGACTCTGTATATCGGGGAGTCCTACCTTAAATATCTGAGGAAGGCCCTCGGTCTGGAAGGAAAACCGGTTAAAAACCTGGGGACAGAGGCCGCGCCCCAGGGCCCCAAACCGCAGGATGAGAAAGTCAGTTTGATTATTGAAATCAGCAACGGGCACCTTAATCTGATGTTCAGGAAAAACGGCTTCCCTTTACATATATATACGCCTGCGCTCCCTGGAGATATCAGAAACTTCTGGCTTCAGACATACTATTCCTCTAAAAAACATCAACTGATTGAAGAGTTTTTCAAAACATTCGGCGATAGATATCCTGTTCTCTTCAAGGATAGGGATAGAGAGGTTCCCCTTTCGATGGATACGGGAATAGTACACAGGACAGGCGTTCATTTCGATTGTTCAGACAACCGGGTGATGATATTAAAGACACTGGATGAAGGGAAAGAGGTAACTGAAAGGATGTTTGCATCGGAAAACTATCTTTTTGACCTGGAAAGGGGGAGGGTTGAAAGGATATCGGTTTATGCAGGATGGAGCCTGTGGAACAGGGTCAATGATCTTGCAGCAGCATGGGAGTCGTTCAGCGGAATCAGGGTGGATCGTAACTTCAGAAAGATCGTTGTCCCACAGGAGTGCTTTAACCAGCTGCAATTCCAGCTTAACAACGATGATAAGAAGGCCCTTATGGAGTATGCGCGTTTCGCAATTGACGGGAAAGATACCCCTGTTTCAGATGCAGGGCCTCCGCTCTATCGCCTGCATGTCAGAGAAAGTGAACTCAATGAAGGCCTGATTGAGGCCACAGTGGAAGGGCTTTCCGGTGAAACCCCCTTTGGGATAGCAGCAAGCACCTTCTGGTTTTTTACCTCCCGCGCCTTTGAAAGGTTTTCCGCCAGCATAAGGGCGAAAAAACGTTTTGCCTTTCTGTATGATACCTATTTCGACGTTATCCGGCATAAAAAAACGGAGAGAAAGAAGGCCATCAGAATCGCCTTGAAAAATCCCGACTTCCATAAACAAAGGGTGAGGGCGGAGGGGACGAATCTACTTGACTATTTTGTAACCAAAACAGCAGAGGATGAAACCCTCTTCCTCTTTCAGGACGGGAACTGGACTGCTGTCCCGATAGACAAAAAGGCGGAGGCCCGCATCTTAGAGATACCGTACAGGATATTAGGGCCGGAGATATTCGTTAATGCCAAGACTCCGGGTGAGATGATAATCCCAAAGGATGCGCTCACAGGGAGTCTGTCTGACCTTTACACCCGTCTCTCAAAGGCCGGTGCTGGGCTATTGTATGAGGACAGGCCTGTTGAGAAGGTGACATGGGACTTTGAGATGGACGCAACACGTTCATCCATCGACTGGTTTGAGATCCGCCCAGAGATCCGCTGCAACGGGAAGGTCGTCGATGAGGCTGAGTTTGAAAAGGCGATCATTTCGGGAGGCTTGTATGAGGACGGAGGCATATTAAGGATTATAGACGAAGAGAGCCTGCGCATCCTTACAAAGGTCAATGATACCCGCAAGAAGGGCGAAAAGGGTGAGATAGTGCGCGTCCCGCGTCTCCATATCCTTGACTGGCTTATCCTTAGAAGGGATGGCGTTAAGGTACGCCTTTCTCCTGAAGACGAACGGATCATGGGAAGCCTCCTCTCCTTTGAAAAGATACCGCAGAGGCCACTCCCGAAGGAACTACAGGCTGAGCTCAGACACTACCAGAAGGACGGGTATAACTGGCTGGCGTTTCTGTACGAACACCGCTTCGGGGGATGTCTTGCAGATGACATGGGGCTCGGAAAGACCATACAGACCATAACCTTCCTCGCAGGGCTCAAAGAGGGGAAGATTGAGGCAAGGCACAGCGCAGACATACCCCACCTCGTGGTTCTCCCGCCAAGCTTACTCTTCAACTGGGAACATGAGATTGCAAAGTTCTATCCAGGACTCAAGGTGATGATATATCACGGGAAGGATAGGAAAGCAGATTTTTCGGGGACGGAGATAGTCTTGGCAAGTTACGACATAGTCCGCAGGGACATCGAAAAACTGAAAGAGATATTCTTCCACGTTATCGCCTTTGACGAGGCCCAGGCAGTTAAAAACATTCAGGCCATTACCACCTCGGCAGTGCGCAGACTAAAAGGGGATTTCAAGCTGGCGCTCACTGGGACGCCTGTTGAAAACCATATAGGTGAGTACTACTCCATCATGGACCTTGCAGTTCCGGGTCTTCTTGGAGAGCATGAGGAGTTCACCAGCAGGAGAGGGAGAGAACTCCCTCAGGAGATTACCAGGATAGTCCAGAGGACAAGGCCTTTTGTCCTCCGAAGGACCAAACAGTTGATTGCAGAGGAACTCCCTCCGAAGATAGAGACCGATATCTATCTTGAGCTAACGCCCCATCAGAAGGCCTTTTACAACAGGACTGTAGCTGAGGTCAAGGAGACTGTTGAGGAGGCATACAGGAACAAGACAGCAGGGCAGGCGCGCATCATCGCCCTTACAGCCATACTCAAGCTGCGGCAGATATGCCTTTCCACAAGGCTCCTAATTAAAGAGAAGAAAGAAGTCTCTCCCAAGATAGACTTTCTGATTGAGCAGCTTCAGGAACTCAGGGATGAGGGGCACAGCGCCCTTGTATTCTCCCAGTTCACATCCTTCCTCGATATTGTGGAAGAGGGGATGAGCGCCTCTGGGATCGGATACTTCCGGCTTGACGGCTCAACTCCTGTTGCAAAGAGGAAGAAGCTGGTCGGGGACTTCCAGGCCTCAGAAGGGCCTTCAGTATTCCTCATAAGCATGAAGGCAGGTGGGAAGGGACTTAATCTTACCCGCGCCTCCTACGTCTTCCACCTTGACCCCTGGTGGAACCCGGCTGTGGAAAACCAGGCATCAGACAGGGCGCACAGGATAGGGCAGACAGCGACAGTGACTGTTACAAGGCTCCTGATGCGCCATACTGTTGAAGAGAAGATGATGCTCCTGAAGGAAAAGAAGACAAGGCTTTATAAGGCGCTCCTTGAAGAAGGAAGAGGGGAAGGTGCCTCCATAAGCAGAGAGGACTTTGATTTTCTAATCGGGGATTGAGGAGGATTAAATGATTGTTACAGATCTCAAGCACCTGGAACACCAGGTTTCAATGACAACTGCTTTAAGGAAGGGGATCGACTTCTTGCTGCGGCCGGATATTCATCTTCTAACTGACGGGAGGATGGATATCGATGGAGATCGGGTCTTTGCAATTGTCCAGCGGTATGAGACGGTTATGACGGACGCCCCAAGATTTGAATACCATAGAAAGTACATCGACATCCAGTACATCGTATCTGGCGAAGAAGTCATCGGGTGGGCCCCTGCCGGGCGGATGGTTATTACCGAAGAATATGACGAGGAAAAGGACATCTGTTTCGGCACAGTGCCGGAGGGTGAGATGACCCCCGTTTATTTAAAGTCAGGACAGCTGGCTGTGCTATACCCCGAAGACGGTCATGCCCCCAAACTGGCGGCAGGCAGGCCATCCCACATATTCAAGATAGTCGTCAAGGTTGCCGCAAGTTAGGAAGAGGTCGTCAGAGGCAGGTATACGGTAAATGTGCTGCCCTCCCCTACCCTGCTCTCAACCTCTACCCTCCCGCCGTGGCTCTCGGCAATACCCTTTGCTATAGGAAGCCCCAGGCCGGTCCCAGGAATCTCCCCCCTGGAGGTATCTTCTCTGTAGAATCTGTCAAATATCTTGCCCAAAGCCTCCGGCGTAATTCCAATACCGGTATCTGCCACCTTTATAACTGCCCAATTATCAAATCTTGCCAGGTAAAGGCTCACGCTGCCCTTTGGCCTGTTGTATTTAATGGAATTATCAAGGAGACTGAGAAAGAGCTCAGCAAGCTGGTCTTTGTCTCCTTCCACAGTCACATCCTCTGCCCTTTCAGTATACATATCGATCTCTTGAGCCTCAGCCAGCGGAGTGATCGTCTTTAAAGCTGTTTTCAGGACGTTTTTCAGGTTGACCCTTTCTTTTTTCTCGCTCTGCTCTGCATCAAGTCTTGATAGCTTCAATAGCCTGTCTATCAGTCCTCCCATCCTCTCAGCCGCATCCTTTACAGTTCCCAATGCCTCCCTGTATTCGACGCCGGACCTCTCCCGGCGTAAGGTAACATCTGCGGTGCTCTTTATTACAGCGGTAGGTGTCCTGAGTTCATGGGATGCATCGGAGAGGAAGTCCCTCTGGGCCTGGAAGGCCTTCTCTAGGCGGTTCATTGTCTCATTAAACGAAGAAGCAAGATACTTAAGTTCCGAATCAACCCCCTGGGAGTCAACCCTTTCATGGAGCCTTTTCTCTGTAATCAAACCAATCTGCCTGGAAAATGAGGCGAGCGGACTAAGAGAAACCTGTATAACAATCATGCTTATAATTGCGACGATCAATATTGCTACGGGAAAAATAGTGAGAAGGAATATCCTGAAAGCCTTAAGGAGAGCAAGCTCCTTCTTTATATCTTCGCCTACATAAATGACATAAGTTTCTCCGAGAACTTGAAATTCCTCAATAAAAAGTCGTAAAGGCTCCTGATACGGTCCTGTTCCCATAAAATATCTTATATTTTTAGGGTAACGCGACCCGTTTAAGGTATGCTCACCAAGAGATATTGATTTGACAAGGCTATTCCCTTTAGTATCGGCAACCTCAAAATAATGCCCTGAAGCGGTTATAGAGTAGTCTCCAATTGTTACATGATACATCTCGAACTCTATTTCTCCATGGTCCGAATGAACAAGTCCTTTTATAAGATCTGCCTTGCCTAAAAGGACTTGGTCAACCATCTCCATCACAATAGTGTCAAGACGGTTGTACAGGAAGAGGCCGAGGCTTATCATTATGACAGCAAAGGCAGAAAGCAACCAGAGAAGAAGACGTGTTTTTATAGATCTAAACATAATCATAAGGTAGAAACTCCCCAGCAGTGCGTCTCTACAATTTCACTCTTTAAGTATATACCCCGCTCCGCGGACGGTATGGATCAGCTTATTTTCAAACCCCTTATCAATCTTGTTTCTAAGTAAGTTTATATAGACGTCTATAATGTTACTGTCAAGGTCAAAATCGTAGTCGTATATATGTTCCGATATATCTATCCTTGTTATAACCTTACCCTTGTTATAAGCAAGATACTCAAGAAGTGCATACTGCTTTGCTGAAAGCTTTATATCCTTCCCCCCCCTCTTGACCTGATGCCCTGCTGTGTCTATCTCCAGGTCATCAATACCTATAACCGCTGACTTCACTTCTCCCTTCCGCCTCAGCAGGGCCCTGACCCTGGCCAGGAGTTCATCGAAATCGAAGGGTTTTATAACATAGTCATCCGCTCCGGTGTCAAGCCCCTTGATCTTGTTTGATACCGCGTCCTTCGCTGTCAGCATAAGGACTGGGACCTTAATCCCCTGCTTCCTGATATTCTTGAGGATAGTGAAACCGTCAACCTTTGGGAGCATTATATCGAGAATAATCAGGTCGTATGGCTCGGTCTCTGCCATAAAACCGCCCTCTTCTCCATCATAGGCTACATCTACGCTATACCCCTCTTCAGAAAATCCTCTTTTCAGGTTATTGGCAAGGGCTTTTTCATCTTCCACAATAAGGATGCGCATGGCTGGTTTCCTCCGATTGACCAGTTGTTTGTCAATGGTAAGGTGAAAAATATTTGCAAAAACACCTTGGGCATGTGCTACAAGGTGTCAGGACTCTCTTTGCTAAGGGGTGATATCCATATTTTTGTTATTAGCCACCGGCTGTAGTCGCAGGAGGGACAAATACCCTCGCTGCCAGTTCCTTGTCAAGCATAAAGAGGGCGCCTCCGTCCTTCCCTATGATCCTGAGCCTCTGGAGGACATCATTGAAGGAGGCCTCCTCCTCAACCTGTTCCGTTACAAACCACTGGAGGAAGTTGACGGTGGCATGGTCTTTTTCAGCTAAGGCAAGATTGATGGCCTCGTAAAAAGTCTGAAAAAGGGCAAAAACAGATTTTAGGCATTAATGATTTCGCATAGTTACAAGGGTGATTTTCTGCATTTTGGACTTTTTACGAGTGCATCAAGATTAACAAGGGAGTTTATAAGGTTTGTGACCAGCTGCTCGTGTTTTAGCGCATCTTCATAGACCTTCAGGGGAGAGACCCAACCCCCTGGCGGACCGTCAATGGCCGTCATAAGCACCTTCCCTCCCCTCTGAAGTATATAGTCGTAAAACTTCCTGACGTGGACCATCTCCTCCTGTATCTGAACCCGCATCCAATTGGCAAATCCCTTGAGGTTTGCAGACTCAAAATTGGCAGACATGGACATATAAAGATATGCAGAGTAAAGCTCGGAATTGAGATGCTTGTTTAATGCATTCTCCACCTTCTTGTTGATCATGGTTTGTCTCCTTCATGCCATTGTATATGATTTCCGGCAGATTTGTATCAGCTTTTCCACAGACCGTGAAGGTTGCAATACTCTCTTGCAGTCACATTTCCGGCTGCCACAGGGAACAAGGCCTCGGGCGCACTCCCAGGCGTCAGGAACTGACGGTATACCTTCCCATCTGCAATCAATTCAATCCACATGATGAAGTGCTTATCTTCCATAGGATGCGGAACAGTTCCGACCTTTACCTTTATCCCATCCGCTGTCCTTTCTATTACCGGGACGTGCTTCTCTTTCGATGCATCAACTGTGTTCTCAACAAGGAGTGTCATCTCTGCCCCGCAACACACCAATGTTCCTCCGCCAGCATTAAGCACCTCTACTATATTGCCGCACGTCTCACACCTGTAAACCTGATTTCTTGCTGTCATACTGCACCTCCCAGTTTATTTGTATTGTATTAATCTGAACATGAACATTTGTTTATGGTTTAAAAATACCATGCCTGTCACCTTATTGCAACCTCCCTACTTCTGAATGTCAT
>ERZ1292630.1102-Hain-H41-02um-R3-1102-length-27262-cov-6_pt1 | contig 27262 bp, 18 predicted proteins | sample MGYA00564408_ERZ1292630 | MGnify/ENA primary metagenome ERZ1292630 (study PRJEB36523, sample SAMEA6512641) | groundwater metagenome | collected 2019-01-08 | study: AquaDiva: Metagenomics assemblies of 32 groundwater samples
TACCGGCCTGTCACGCCGGGGGTCGCGGGTTCGAGTCCCGTCCACTCCGCCAAACCGGGCGAGCCTATTAGGCTCGCCTTTTTCATTTGTGCTATACATGGCGACATAAGTCTACTGCGCGTCGCGATCTTGAGTCTGCGATGCTCACCGTACGATCTGTACGGTTGCGCTTCTCGACTCAAGCTCACGCCGCTCGCTACGCTTCTGTCCCCATGTAACTTTTAAAGAATAAGGTGTGCCATGTTAGCGGATACCATGCACGAGAAGATGAAGGGCCTAGCAGCGCGAATCATTCTTGGAATACTGATTATCGCTTTTGCTTGGACGGGTATTGATACTTACAACAAATCAGGGGGCGCGGTCCAAACGGTCGCGCAGGTGGGTGAGCGTCAAATCGCGCTGCCCATTTTTGAAGAATCGCTCAAGAAAGAGCAAAGCCGCCTGCGTGAGGCGGGGGAGAAAAACCCCGCTATTCTGAATAGCGCTGAACTCAAAATGGCTGTGCTTGAGCGCATGATGCGCGAGCAACTGTTGATTCAGCAAGCGGCTAAATTAGGCTATAGCGCAAATGAGGCGAGCATTCTTGCTGCGATCAAGAATGAGCCGATGTTCCAAGAAAATGGCCAATTTTCCGAGGCGCGACTTAAACTTGTTTTAGAAAACAACCGCCTCAATCTCAAGCAATACATTGCTTCTATCGCACAAGAGACCTTGAGTCGCGAGTTGATCGCGTTCCAGGCTGATACGGGTATTGCACCGCGCGCGATGGGTGAACGCTTGGCACAGGTGATGGCTGAGCAGCGTGAGGTATCCAAAGCGGTGGTGCGGGTTGAAGATTTTGCGCCGCAGGCCAAGGTCGAGGCTCAGAAAATTCAAACCTATTACGATAAACATCCCGAATTATCACGCGTACCGGAGCAAGCGCGCGTGGAATACATCGTATTCACGCCCGAAGCGGTGCTGGCGCAGTTGCAAGTTTCCGAGGCCGACGCCAAAGCATATTACGATAAGCACGCCGAACAGTTCGCCCTGCCCGAGCGGCGCGAGGTGGCGCATATCCTGATCCGGGTTGCCCCCGATGCAAAACCCGCGGACAAGCAAGCTGCGCGAGATAAAGCACAACAACTCCTGACTGCTTTGCAGCAGAATCCTAAGCAGTTCGCCGAACTGGCTAAGCAGCATTCGCAAGATCCCCTGACCGCAGCCAAAGGCGGGGCGCTGGGTACCATCCAACGCGGCACCATTTTCCCGCAAGTCGAGCAAGCTGTGTTTGCCATGGCCACGGGTGAGGTAAAGGGGTTGGTGGAATCGCCGGCCGGGCTGCACATCCTCCAAGTGAAGGCAATCACCGGCGGCGGCCAGCGCAGTTTTGCTGAGGTACGCGATGGGGTGTTGGAAGCGGCCAAGCGGGACATGGCGCTACGAAAATTCAATGAGGAAGTGGAGCAATTTGGCGATATGGTTTACGCCAAGTCCGATAGCCTCAAACCGGCGGCGGACAAATACCGGTTGACGATTCAGACGAGCGATTGGTTCGAGCGCCAGGGGCCGGCGCAAGGTTTGCTTAAAAATGAACGTCTGGTTAACGCCATCTTCAGTGGCGACACGATCAAGAGTAAGCGTAATACGGAGGCGATTGAAGTGGCGCCGAATACGCTCGTGGCCGCACGCATCGTGGAATATAAGCCGGCCGGCAATAAGCCAATTGAATCCGTGAAAACCGAGATCGAAGCCCGATTGCGCAAGGAGCAAGCCGCTGTGCTGGCGACCCAGCAGGGGCAAACCTTTTTGGCTGAGCTGAAGCAGGGACGTGCCGTGCCAGCGCTCAAATTCGCCGCTGCCAAAAAAGTCGGTCGTGACCAAGCGCAGCGTGAAGGTTTTGGGGTGAATGAAATCCAAGCGATATTCCGGGCGGGCACCCAAACTTTGCCGAGTTATACCGGCGTCGCGCTGTCCGATGGCAGTTTTGCTTTATATAAAATCAGCGGCATCGCCAGCGACGAGAACGTGAAGCGACAAGTCGCGCAGATCGCACCGCTTTCATTGCGCCAAATTCTCGCCGAGCAAACGGCTAGCGCCTATCTAGAAAGCCTCAGAGCGCAAGGTAAGGTCACTATCAAGCAGACCGTGCTGGATAAAGTGGGCGCGCAGAACTGATAAAGCGGATAGGGTAGCGCCACCGTGATGGGGCGCTACCTGCACTATCACTAGACCCGAATAGCCCGGGCACCCATCGTCGACAAATGGGCCAAGATCCGTTGCGCTACTTCCAGCAGGGGAACCGTTTCATCTACGCCGCCCATTGCCACCGCTTCTTTTGGCATGCCATAGACGACACAACTCGCTTCGTCCTGCGAGATGTTATAGGCTCCAGCGCGTTTCATTTCCAGCATCCCCATTGCACCGTCCTTGCCCATGCCGGTGAGGATCACTCCAATTGCATTTGCGCCGGCGCAATTTGCGGCGGAGCGAAACAACACATCCACGGAGGGTCGATGTCGATTCACCGGTGGCCCGTTGCTTAGCTCGCAGATATAGTTTGCGCCACTGCGCGCTAATAAGAGATGCGAATGCCCCGGCGCGATATAAGCATGCCCGGGCAGGATGCGATCGCCTTGTTCCGCCTCTTTGACCGAAATTTTGCATAGGCTGTCGAGTCGATGTGCGAACGAACGGGTAAAGGATTCAGGCATATGCTGCGTAACCAGAATACCTGGGCAATCCGCCGGCATTCTGATCAAAACCTCCTTGATCGCCTCGGTGCCACCGGTCGAGGCACCGATGATAATGAGCTTTTCAGTGGATGCGATGCGGTTAGCTACGGCGGGCAACACTGCATCAGCCGATAAACGTTCAGCGACATGTAGTGGAGACGGCTTTTTAAGCTTGGCCTTGGCCGCTGCGCGAATTTTATCCACGATCAACTCGCCATATTCCTGCATACCGCTGGCGATATCGAGCTTGGGTTTTGTCACAAAATCCACTGCGCCGAGTTCTAGCGCCTTGAATGTGACCTCCGAACTACGCTCAGTGAGGGATGAAATCATGATGACTGGCGTGGGTCGCAGGCGCATGAGCTTATCCAGAAATTCCAGTCCGTCCATCTTAGGCATTTCCACATCGAGTGTAATCACGTCAGGATTGGTCGCGCGGATGATTTCGCGCGCTATCAAGGGATCTGGCGCAACCCCAACCACCTCGATATCCGGTGCTTGAGCCAAAATTTCTTTTAATACGCTGCGGATCAACGCGGAATCATCGACAATGACCACTCTAATTTTTTGTTCTAGTGCTTTACTCATGTGAAGAGCTCCACGTCACCACCAGATTTTTCAGCTGCAATGCGCTGTTGGTACTGCTGTTCGCGCTCGGAAATCGTTTCATTGTGTAGATTGCGCAATTTCTTCACCAACACCCGCCCAGTCTTAGGAAAGTAGTAGACCTTGCGCGGGTGCACGTCCAACAAATCTTTTGAGACGACCGAAATTTGCTCGGTTTCCAAGTAGCTCAGCGCAAATTCCGCATTGCGCGTGCCGACTTTATGCACGGTAAACCCTTGCATAACGTTTCCGCCACCGAATAGTTTTGCTTCTAGACACTGCCGACGCGCGCCAAGCTTAAGTAAGTGGTTAATCAACACCTCCATGGCATAGGTGCCATAGCGGGTGGAGGTGCTGAGGGGGTTGTTCGGGTCGGCATCGCAGTGCGGCAGCATGAAATGATTCATGCCGCCGATGCCCGTATCACGGTCGCGAATACAAGCAGAGACGCAAGAACCCAAGACGGTCACAATCATCATGTCGCGCTGGGTGACATAGTATTCGCCCGGTAATATCTTCGCCGTTTGAGTATTGAATTGGCGGTCGTAATAGATATTAGGCACACCAGGTACATCGATGACCGCTTCAGCAAAACTGTCTGATGGCGCCCGATTGCGGGACTCGCCAGCCATCAACGTACCTCGGAGCGATTTGCCCGCTTCTTGGCCGGTTCAGCCAGCTCGTAGACGGTTTTGTTCCTTAGTTTGAATAGATCGGCTGCGTGGTGAAAGCTTTCGGAATGACCTGCGAATAGCACGCCATCTTCTGTCAGCAGGGGGACGAATTTCTCGAGGATGCTATGTTGTGTCGGCTTATCGAAATAGATCATCACATTGCGGCAGAAAATCGCATCGAAGGGGCCACGCATGGGCCAGGTCGCATCAAGTAAATTGATCTGGCGGAAGCTAAGCATGGCTTGAAGCTCGGGGCGCACGCGCGCGAATCCATCTTGCGCACCGCTACCGCGCATAAAATACTTGCGCAGCATTTCTTCGGGAATTTTAGAAATGCGGTCGAGCGGATACACGCCTTGGCGCGCTTTATCGAGCACATTGGTATCCAGGTCAGAGGCGAGAATTTTTACATTATTCGGAATGCCGCCATACAGTTCCGCCACAGTCATCGCGATCGAATAGGGCTCTTCGCCGGTGGACGAAGCGGAGCACCAAATCGTTACTGCACCTTTTTTCATACGTGGTCGCAGGAGCTCCTTCAACATCGGAAAGTGATGTTCCTCGCGGAAGAACGAAGTAAGGTTGGTCGTCAGCGAATTGGTAAACGCTTCCATTTCCACTGGATCGCCTTGCTCCAGCAAACTTAGATAATCAGCGAACGAACGTAATCCGGTTGCGCGCAGGCGACGCGCTACCCGGCTATACACCATGTCGCGCTTGATTGGCGAGAGTGAAATACCTGCCCGCTCGTATATCAATTTACGAATACGCTCAAAATCCTGGTCGGTAAACAGGAACTCACGGTCATCACCGGGCACACCTGAGGCCGAAACCACCGGCGCCTGCTGGGGTTTGGATAGAGCGGGCGATCTTGCGTTTGGTTTAAGCATCAATCAACTCCAAATCTGGGCTCATCAATAGCGCTTCAATATCAATCAGAATAATCATCCGATCATCCTTGGTGCCGAGTCCCTGAATGAAGTGCGTATCAAGGGTGGAAGCCAGTTCTGGCGGCGGTTTGATTTGGGCTGAACCGAGAATCGTGACATCCGATACCCCATCGACCACAATGCCAATCACGCGTCCGGCCACATTCAGAATAATCACCACCGTAAATTGATTGTATTCCGCCGAACCTAGATTGAATTTAATCCGCAAATCTACGATCGGTACAATCACGCCGCGCAAATTAATCACACCTTTGATAAATTCCGGTGTGTTTGCGATATGCGTCACCGCGTCATAGCCACGGATTTCCTGCACCTTGAGGATGTCGATACCGTATTCTTCCGTGCCGAGCGTGAAGGTTAAAAATTCACGGCCAGCGTCGTTTTCCGCTTGACTGTATGAAGGCGATGTTTCGCTCATGAGAATCTCTGATTAGTTTCAGTTGCGGGCCATGCGCACCAGCGCGGCCATATCCAAGATCAGCGCCACCTTGCCGTCACCCATGATGGTGGCGGCGGAGATCCCCCGTACTTTACGGAAATTCGTTTCCAAACTCTTGATTACCACCTGGTGCTGGCCCACCAGGCCATCCACCAGCAGCGCGGTCTTGTTGCCATCTGATTCGATGATGACCAGAATGCCCTTGCTCGGATCACGCGTCTTGGGTTTGATATTGAATAAGCTATGCATGGCCATCAGCGGGAGGTATTCGCCGCGCACATTCACCACTCGGCCTTCGCTCGCCACGGTTTTGATATCGTGCTCCGCTGGTTGCAGCGACTCGATGATGTAATTGAGTGGAATAATGAAAATTTCATCGCCCACCGCGACTGACATGCCGTCCAGAATTGCAAGCGTCAGCGGCAGGCGAATCGTCACGGTGGTGCCTACTCCCGTTTTCGAATCCAGTTCGACCCGACCGCCCATACCTTCGATATTCCGTTTCACCACATCCATGCCCACGCCGCGGCCTGAAACATCCGTCACCACTTCAGCCGTGGAGAAGCCAGGCGCGAAAATCAGCAGCCACACTTCTTGATCGGTGATGCTATCGCTGACGGGGATGCCTTTTTCTTTTGCCTTAGCTAAGATGCGCTCACGACTCAAACCGCCGCCATCGTCGGACACCTCGATCACGATATTGCCGCCTTGATGCGAGGCGCGCAGCGTTAACGTACCCTTCGGATCTTTGCCCGCAGCGATGCGTTTCTCGGGTGATTCAATGCCATGGTCGAGACTATTGCGCACCAGGTGGGTCAGTGGGTCGGCGATCTTCTCGATCAACCCCTTGTCCAGCTCCGTGCCTTCGCCTATGGTGCGCAATTCAACTTGCTTGCCGAGTTTAGTCGCCACATCGCGCACTACACGCGGGAAGCGACTGAATACGAAGCTGATCGGCATCATGCGAATCGACATCACCGATTCTTGGAGATCGCGGGTATTGCGTTCCAATTGGGCTACGCTATTCAGCAGCACCTCATACAAGGTTGGATCAACATTGGCTGTGGTTTGAGCCAGCATGGCCTGCGTAATCACCAGCTCGCCTACCAAATTAATAAGTTGATCGACTTTTTCCACGCTGACGCGGATCGAAGCGCCTTCTGGATTGGTAGTCGCGGGAGCCGTGGGTTTGGCCGGTGCCGCGACAGTGAATTTGCTGGGAATGGCAGCCGAAGCGGTATTTTCAACTTGCTTGATCTGTTCCGTTCCTGGTGCATCCTCAAACAGGCCAAATCCGTCATCGGCTTCCTGCTGCGATTTTAATTCTGCGGGTGAAACGAATAAACCGAAGCCGTCTTCTTCATCCGCCACCAGCGGTGCTTCCGGCGTTCCGGGATTGCCTTCGAAGAAGCCGAATGCCTCGCGCGCAAATTCGGTTGGATCGATTTCGCCCATCGCCAGTACCACTTGCTTGAGACTCACCACATATTGGATCATCTCCAAGAGCTCGGTCTCCGACATCACGGTATCGAAAATGAGTGATAAATTTTCATTTCCCGACTCTTCTTGAACTTTTAAATCACCATTATCAGCAAGTTCTCGCAGAAGATTTTCCAGCTTAGCCTTAGCCACGCGTTTGAACGCAAGGTGAAAACGGGTTTTCTCGGTTACGGGCGCAGCGCTTTGCCTTGGGGCGTCAGTCGTTGCTGGAGCGGTTTCTTCGCTAGTCAATTTTGTGAGTATTTCGCATACATTGGCAACAATCTCTTCATCTACACTGGCGCCGCCGCTACGATGCGCATCTAACTGTGCTTTCAACACATCACCTGCTTCCAGAAACACATCAATCATTTCCTGGCGAAGTGCGAGCTCACCTTTACGAATCTTATCGAGCAGATTTTCGAGGATATGCGTCACCCCGGTCATATCGGTGAAACCGAAAGTGCCGCTGCCACCTTTGATCGAATGCGCGGCGCGAAAAATGGCGTTTAGTTCATCGGAGTCAGGCGCGTTGATATCGAGCTTGAGTAGCAGACCTTCCATCGAGGCGAGGTGCTCTGCGGCCTCCTCGAAAAATACCTCGTAAAACTGACTCATGTCGACAGTCATGGCGCGCCTATTATTTAGTTATTAATGTGATGAAGATGAATCGTTATAACGTTTAGCCGATGACCTTTTTCACCACATCCATCAATTTTTGCGGGTCGAAGGGCTTTACCAGCCAGCCGGTTGCACCAGCAGCCTTACCTTGGGTTTTCATCTCATCGCCGGCCTCGGTGGTTAGCACTAGAATCGGCGTGCTCTTGTACTGTGGTATGGCGCGTAGCGATTTGATCAGGGTAAGGCCATCCATCTTCGGCATATTTTGATCAGTGAGTACTAAATTGAAAGATTTGGATTTAGCCTTGTTCAGGCCATCCTCGCCGTCTACCGCTTCCACTACCTCGTAGCCTGCACCCTTAAGAGTAAACGCCACCATTTGTCGGATGGACGCGGAATCATCCACCGCTAAAATTGTTTTTGCCATCGGATTTCCTTTTTCTTTGCCGCGCGGTTAAAACAGATCGACGTCTCCCGACGCCATCGTGCCTTGAGAGACTGGGCCGGTACCAGCTGGGCCGAGCAAGCTGGTTTGCGCCAGCGCTGCTTGGTACTGTTGAAGATATCGGCTCAAATCCGACAATGCTTGAATCGACGCTGTTGTGCTGCGAACACGATCCATTTCTTGAAGCGTATGCGACATGGCTGATATGCGGTCGTTTACTCGCGCAATCAATTGCGTCGTTAAATCCTGAAATTGCAGCGAGGTGATCGTTGCACTCACTTCGTTTTCTACATCCTTGGCGATGCCAGACATTTGGTCCAATGTGCCAGTCATCTTGTGATTCATATGCTGCACTTGCTCGATCATGCCTTCTACACGCTGCTTCGAATCGAGCGCAAATTGCATGTCTTTTGAAGCCATGCCGTTGATCGCATGCTCGGCGGCTTGCACGGAGCCATGCACGCCGCTCATATAACCGCGTATTTGCTCGGAGAAATGCCCGGAGCGCATCGACAGATTGCGCACTTCGTCTGCCACCACCGCGAAACCGCGGCCGGACTCACCCGCGCGCGCCGCTTCGATTGCCGCATTGAGTGCCAGCAAATTGGTTTGCTTGGAAATCGAATCGATCTCGCCCAGCACGCCCAGAATGGTTTTCACGCGAGAAATGATGTCATCCATCATGCCTACCAACTCCATCCCGACACGGCTGGTATCGACCGTGGTATCGACAAACACCGAGAGCGTGTTGGAAATTTCCTGCATGAAGGATTCGATGCTAACCGTCTGTATGTCGTTCGCGTCCGCTTCGCCTGGGGTGCTGTCGGTTAGATTAAGTGCCAGGTTCTGCTGATGACGTGTATGGCTTTCCAAGCGGGTGAAGCTCGACACTAACTTCTCCCCCGCATCACCCAGCAGGATTCGCACTTGCTCTAATTCCAGGCCGGCTTGCGCATGTTGTGTACCGAACCCCTCAGTCAGCTCGCTCAGCAAGCGATCGAATTCCTGCCGTACCGCTGCCAGCTCGGTGTCGGTATGGGTGGATAGATTAGAAGATCGGGCGTGGGCTTGGCGGATCAGTGCCAGGCTGGTCGCGAGCATCGCGGAACAAGTCACACCGAATACAATCCAATCGCCGATGCTTGCTTGTAGAGAAGCCTCTAACAGCCAAGCCAGGCCGGCCGCCAATGCGCCAGCGAGCAAGCCGCTGCCCAACAGTATCATTGTGGGTTTGAAGTGGGACAAAGTTTGATTTGTCGATTTCATATCGTTTTTATTCATGGTGATGGCTCTGTCACAATCAAAAAATACCGCCGCGCCATAGGGATGCCGGAACGACCATATTTGCTTGATAGTCTTAACGGCAATCCAGTGACATAACTTTAGTCCAGACTAGTTTTTATAACGATATGAAATCTATGAAAAAAGAGGGGGAGGGGAGGCGCACCGCGCCCTGCATCACGGCTCTGCGAAGCGGGTGCGGATAGCGAGAACCTGAGGCAATAATTGCATAAAATGTCCGACCAATACTGGGTCGAAATGTTTACCGCTTTGCTCGTGGAGGTACTCCAGGGTCGCTTCCACGGGCCAGGCGCGTTTATACGGCCGTTCCGAGGTGAGCGCATCGAATACGTCGGCCAACGCCACTATGCGGCCGGAAAGCGGAATCGCCTCACCTGACAAGCCATATGGATAACCCGAGCCATCCCATTTCTCATGATGAGAGAGGGCAATCTCGCGCGCCAGCGTCAGTAACGTTGAATCATCCCCATCCAAAATATGCGCGCCGATGGTGACATGCGATTTCATGATTTCCCATTCCTCGGGATCGAGCTTGCCTGGCTTGAGTAAAATTCGATCAGGGATGCCAATTTTGCCCACGTCATGCATCGGGCTTGCATGCAGCAGCAACTCGCAGCGGTCTTCATCCCAGCCGAGCGCGCGCGCCAAGAGTTCCGAGGTGTGGCTCATACGCAGAATATGAAAACCGGTTTCATTGTCGCGAAATTCCGCCGCGCGGCCCAAGCGGCGCACGATCTGTAGCCGGGTGGAGCGTAATTTACGCGTGCGCTCGCGCACCATCTGTTCCAGCACCTCATTTTGGTCGCGCATATATTTTTTGAAAAGCTGCGCCTCGATCAGGTTGCGCACACGCGCCAGCAACTCCGCGCGGTCGAAAGGCTTAGTCAGATAATCACGCGCGCCATTTTCCAGCGCGCGTAGTCGATGCTCATGCCCTTGCTGTGCGGTCAGCACCAGCACCGGCGGCAATGCCATGCCGGATTTTTCCTTGAGCAACTCAAGCACGGCAAAGCCGTCCAAATGCGGCATATTCAGATCCAGCAGAATAATGTCAGGCATATCGTGCTCATAGGCCTGCAGCACTTCACGTGGATCTTCGATCAGCGTGAGATTGTCGTAGCCCTGGCGGTTCAACATTTTTTCCAGCAGTTTCAGATTCGCGGGCTCATCATCCACAATCAGGATGCGGGCGCTGGTATGGTCCACAATAAGAGGGGGATCAGTCTGCATGGGGGTATTGTCTGACGGTAATTAGCTTCAGTTATCGGCAATAAAATCTGAAAATTAAGAGCATTAATACACAAAAATAGGTACATGCGGCATTAGCCGGTTTCCGGCATAGCATCATGTGTCATCCACGCCTTCATACTGCGGCAATTCAAGCAGCACCTTATCCACCAACGCTATAAGCCGCTGCATATCCAGCGGCTGGGTCAAAAAATCGACAAAGCCTGCTTCCGCGACTTTGCTTACATCGTTCGGTAAGTCGTTGGTGGTGATGGCGATCACCGGAATATCGCGCGTGGCAGGATTTTGCTGCAATTTGCGCAGCGCTTCGAAGTCATCCAAGCCTGGTAGATTAATATCGAGCAGGATCAAGTCGGGGTGACGCGCCAGCGCCAACTCGATGCATAGTTCCGGCGTGTGGGCAGTGAGCAGGTGGATGTGAGGACGCTGGCCGAGGATTTGCGCCACCAGTTTGATGTTGTCCTGCCTGTCGTCGACGTACAAGACAGTGGGCTGGGTATTTTCCAACCCGCGCGGGATCTGTCTTCTTTCCCGAGGCAACTCAACCCAGAATGTGCTGCCAACCCCCACGGCGCTTTCAAAGCCAATTTTACCGCCCATCAATTCCACCAATTGGCGGCTGATGGTGAGGCCAATGCCGCTGCCCTGGATGGTTCCACTTTCCGCACCCAGCCGATTGAAGGGTTGGAACATCTCGGCCAAACGATTTTGTGGGATACCTTGCCCAGTATCACTCACCAGAATGCGGCATCGCTGTCCATTTTCGTAAGAGAAATGCAGCCTTACGTTACCGCCGGACTGATTGTATTTGACCGCGTTGGAGAGCAGGTTGAGCAGCACTTGTTTCAAGCGCATACGGTCGGCACGTAGCAAAATCTTTGCGCAATCAGCGCTTTCGATCTGGATGCTTTGCACCATCGCCTGGGGATGGATAAGCGCCAGACATTCGTTGACCACTTCGCATAAGTTGACCGGCTCCATGCAAAGCTCGATGTTGCCGCTTTCAATCTTCTCCAGGTTCAATATCTCAGTGATCAGTTCGAGCAGGTGCCGGCCGGCTTTCAAAATCTCCTTCACGTTGTCCTGGTTGTCGGGCGACAGCGACTCATCGATCTCCATCAGTTGCGCAAAGCCAAGTACGGCGTTCATCGGGGTGCGCATTTCGTGCGACATACTCGCGAGAAATTGCGATTTAGCGCGATTGGCATGCTCGGCAATTTCCATTGCGGCGAGCAATGATTGTTCGGTTTCTACTAGCGGCGTAATGTCTGTCCGAATCGAAACATATTGATAGGGTTTTCCTGTCGCATCCAGGAACGGCACAATGGTGCTCGCCACCCAGTAGAAGCTGCCATCCTTGCGACGGTTGCGAATCTTCCCTTGCCAGACATTCCCACTGGCAATGGTTTGCCACATGTCCACAAAAAATTCGTGCGGGTGATAATTTGAATTGAGAATATTGTGCTTGTGACCGATGAGCTCATCAGCGCTGTACTGCGATATCAGGCAAAACTTTTCGTTGACCATCGTAATCAACCCGGCTGGATCAGCAATGCTGACGATGGCATGCTTGTCTATCGCGATTTTTTGATATTCCAGGGTTCGTAAAAAACCGGCCTGTTCTCGGTGCGCATTTTGCAGCCGCCCAAGCAAGCCGCGTATACGCCGCCAAACCTGCCAGCCAATCGCCAGCGTCAGCAACATCGCTAGACTGCCAGTCGCAGCCAATATACTTTGCTGTTGTTGGCTTCTGGTCAAGGCGGCGTGTTGTATATTCTCTATCTCAAGACGATTGTATTGAATCAGCTCCGTGAGGATAGCCATCGCCTTTAATTGCCTAGGAATGGCTTCGCTTATCAACAGTTGGTTGGCGGCCGATCGATCGCCTGCGAGCGCCAATTCAATGACTTTATCTTGTCTCTCGCGTGCTTCGCCGGATGCGGCGCTTTGCGCTGCCAGCATCCTGCGTTCTTCATCTTCCAACTTCATACTGGTTAGCTTCTGGTGTAGTGCCATAAATTTACCCCCTATAGCGTGGTACTCCAGAATTTTCTCGTCCTGTTCAAACGCGTCATCTGATTGAACAATTTCATATTTTAATACGGTGCGTTTTTGGCTTATTCGCTGCATTTGGTGCAATAGCTGGATATGCAGACTATGCCCTCCCACGATCTGATTCATGTCTTGCTGAGCCAGGCTGTAGGAGCGCACGCCGTAAATGGTAAGCGCCGCCAACAGTAGCGTCACCAATCCAAACCCGGCCAGTAGGCCCCACAATTTGTCGCTTGAGGCCGCACTCGACTGGCTGGATGGCGAATCGATAATAGCTTGGGTGTTCAACTTAAATTTCTCCCACTCAGCAGATGATCCACCAGGGACAGGAAGCGCGCCACGTCCAGCGGCTTAGTCATGTAATCCACAAAACCCGCTTCCAAGCCTTTTTTTACATCACTCGGCATCGCGTTGGCGGTGATGGCAATGACCGGAATAGCACGTGTGGCCGGGTCTTGCTGCAACTGACGCAGCGCCTCGAAACCATCCATGCCCGGCAGATTGATATCGAGCAGGATCAAATCGGGCTGATGGGTGCTGGCGAGGTTTAATCCCAGCTCCGCACTATGCGCAAGGAGCAGTGTCAGGCCTGTGCGGGTAGCAATTATTTTTTGCACCAAGCGTTGATTGGCGGGGTTGTCTTCGATGTAGAGTAGCGTGCGCTCAGCGGCGTTAACAGGCTGCGTGTGTTGGATATTCGTCGTGGCGACGGGATCGGCCGCCTTTGCCAGCGCCAGCGGGAATTCAACCCAGAATGTGCTGCCTTCGCCGATTGTGCTTTCCACGCCGATCACGCCGCCCATGGCTTCTGCCAGCTTCTTGCAAAGTGCCAGGCCGATGCCGCTGCCCTCGATCGCTTCGTAAGCCGATTCCATGCGCTCGAACGGTTTGAACAAACGCGGTAGCGCATCGGCTGCAATGCCGCGTCCGCTGTCGCGCACCGCAATGCGGCCCCATCCTTCCGGCGCAGAGTGACAGGCAATCTCGACGCTGCCGCCCGCATGGTTGTATTTGATGGCATTGGATAGCAAATTGAGCAGAATCTGGCGCAGCCGCAGCTTATCGGCTTGGATGGCGCAGCTGCCAGTCTTGCTGCTCAGTTGAATGCCTTGTTGCGCAGCCAGGGGCCGCATCAAGGCCGCGCACTCATTCACCAGTTGTGACGCGGATACGGGCTCCGGTATCAACTCCAGCCGCCCGCTCTCGATACGGGCCAAATCTAGCACTTCATTAATCAGTTCCAAGAGGTGGTGTCCAGCATGCAGTATTTCTTGCACGTTGTCGGCTTGATCGGCGACGAGAGGGTGAGCAGTGTCGGTTTCCAGTAATTTTGAAAAGCCGATAATGGCATTGAGCGGGGTGCGCAACTCATGCGACATGCGCGAGAGGAATTCGGATTTGGCGGCATTGGCCCGTTCTGCGTCGTTCTTGCTCAGTTCCAAATCATGGGTGCGTTCAGCTACACGACGCTCAAGCTCGGCGTTGAGCGCCAGAATCTGGGCATGCGAGGCACTGACGTTACGATGCATGCTATTGACGGCGGTGACGACACCGTCGAGCGTGTCGGGGCGCCAGCGGCTCTGCACGGGCCTGTCCAGTTGTAGGGTTTGCTCTGAGCCCGGCTCGCGACCCAGCAGGCGCAAGTGTTGAGCAATCTTTACCAGATGGCGCCCGGCCAGGCGCTGGAACAGATACAGCATGAAGAGCGCGACCAGCAGGGTCTTGGCCAGATTTGTGAGCAGGGTTTCCACCAGTTTGGTCCACAGGCGATCCACGACGTTGTCGACGCTGGCCACGATGTGCAGCGTACCGATGGTCACATTTTGGTTACGATAGCTGCGAACCAATGGAATATCGCTTGCGATACGACGGTTGGAGCGGAGCGTGCCGGCACTCCAACGCTTCTGCTCTGCGATGCTGATGGCGATGTACTCGATATCTTGCAGCCGGGAAAGGCCTTCGAGTTGGGCGTTGATCTGCATGCTGTCGGCCACCCAGACACTTTCGACCAGCGTGGGCAGATAACTCTCCCGGATAAAGTGCATGCGATTGTCGATACCGGCGATATCGCGTTGGTAGTCCGAATACAGGTCGATCGCGGTGATAAGGGCGGTGATCAGCGAGCTGAAAAGAATCAACGAAACAATCAGGCGCCGCGCGAGTCCGTCGAAGCGCCAGCGTTTTGCGTCAACGATGTCTGATGTCATCGGATTTCCTGACGTATTTCAAATGGTTTCAACGTGGCATCGAAAATTCGCTTGTAGGCGCCGTCGGCCTTCATGGCGGCGAGCGCGCGGGTCAGCTCGGGAATGATGGCGGCGTGTTTTTTGTTCAGGTACATGAACATGGGGGAGCTGGTCAGCGGCGGTTCCAGGAGCCGTACCGCGCCACCATGCATGCGCGCCGCGTACAGCCCCTGCCAGCGGTCGATCAGGATCAAGTCGACGCGTTTGAGATCAAGCAAAGGGAACAGATCGTCGATGGCGCGGACTTTCGATACTTCCCTAGCCTTGACCATCCGGTCGTAAATCTTCCAGCCGGAGGTGTAGCCGACGGTAAAGTCGGCGAGTCTGCTCCAGGTGATGGGGCCTTTGATGTCATTGCGAATGGTGTATGCCACGAAATCCATGTCGCCCATTTTCTCCGGCACCTGTACCAGGTTTGGGTAGGCCTTTTCGAAGCCGGGCGCGCGCATCAGATCGCCATCATCCAGCCCGGATTCCGTGTTGATCAGCGAGCGTTCACCCGGCAGGGTGTCGACGTCGATCTCCAGGCCGATGCGGCGGAACGCCTCGCGCGCCACCTGCTCAAGGAATCCCGGCCCTTCTTTGGTAGAACCGAGCGGCGGCAGCGCGACGGTTGTCAGCACCAGCCGCTCGCGTGGTGCAGGCTCTGCAAGCAGTGGCTGGCTAGCGAGTAACGTAAGCGCGAAAAGGGCGAACTTCAGAGAAATCTTGCGCATCGGTCGTTTCTCCTTCCAATTTGGTTCGTGCGTTGCGGATCAGCTTTTTACAACAATCATCGCGGTTTTTTTTGCCATATCAGCGGGGCTGCTTAACAACCGATCTATCGTGGCGAGGAATCGGGGTATAACGATTGGCTTGGCGAGGTAGTCGTCGAACCCTGCCGCCAGGCCGCGTGCGATGTCGTTCGGCATGGCGTTGGCGGTGATCGCGATAATCGGCAAATGCTGCGCCCAGTCTTGCGCGCGCAGGCGCGCCAGCACTGCGTAGCCGTCCATCCCCGGCATGTTGATGTCGAGCAGAATCAAGTCGGGGTGTTTGGCTGCGGCGAGGTCGAGGCCTATTGCGGGTGTATGTGCTGTGAGCAAATGGCAGGAGGGCCGCTTGCTCAATATTTGCGTGATCAATTTGAGATTAGAGGGATTGTCCTCGATATACAAAATAGTGCGCAACGGTTGCAGCGATTGGGTGTCGGCGCTGTCCATGGTTGGTGTGTCGAAATAGGTATTTTCCAGCGAGTTGTTGAGCGGCAATTCGATCCAGAATGTGCTGCCTTGACCCACTCGGCTTGCCACGCCGATGGTCCCGTCCATCATTTCGATCAGGCGTTTGCTGATGACTAGCCCGATACCGGTGCCCTCTACTTCACTATGCTCTGCGCCCAAGCGCTGGAAGGGCTGGAACAGATCGGCCAAATGCACCTCGGGTATGCCCGGGCCGGTGTCGGAGACTTGCAAGCGCGCGCGGCCATTATCGAGCACAAACGCTTCCAGCCGCACGACACCATGCGGTTTGTTGTATTTCACCGCATTCGACAGCAGGTTGATGAGCACTTGTTTTACCCGGATGCGATCGGCGCGCAACACGATTTCCGCACACGCGTCCCACTCGATGGTGATGCCTTGCCTATCCGCGATCGACTTGACCAAGCTGATCGCTTCCTTGACCATGCTGTCGCACGGCACGGGTTCGATCGAGAGGTCGATGCGACCAGTCTCGATCTTTGCGAGATCGAGCACTTCGTTGATGAGTAGCAACAGATGACGGCCGCTTTTTAGAATTTCTTTGACGTTGTCTTCCTGGTCGGCATTGAGCGCGGCATCTACCTCCAGCAACTGCGCGAAACCGAGGATCGAATTCATCGGTGTGCGCAGTTCATGTGACATGCTGGAGAGGAATTCTGACTTGGCTCGGTTGGCGCGCTCGGCTTCGTCGCGGGCGGCGATCAGCGCGAGCTCGGCCTGTTTCAGGTCGCTCACATCTTGCACGGTGCCGATCAGGCGTATTACCCGGCCCGCGCTATCGAGCTGGCTTTGGGCTAGTTCATGCACATAACGCACTTTACCGTCCGGGCGGATGATGCGATGCACTACATCGTGCATACCCGTCTTGGCAGCGCGTTGTTCACTCTCGCGCACCAAGGCTACATCATCGGGATGCAAGATCTGGTTAAAGGCCATGAGGCTGGGCGTAAACGTCGCCGGATCCTGGCCGAAAATGCGAAAGATTTCCTCCGACCAATGCAGTTCGCCCGTCACCATATCGGCTTCCCAGTTGCCGAGCCGTGCCAGGTTCTGTGCTTCCTCCAAGCGCGCACGGCTCTCCGCCAACGCCAACTGGGCATTTTTGCGGGTGGTGATATCTTGCACCACGCCCAGCATATGCAGCGGCGTGCCATCTTCGGCGCGCGTCACGTCCCCGCGCTCCATCAGCCAGCGCACCGTGCCATCGGGCCACACGCAGCGGTGCTCGATATGGTATTCGGCGCGCCGTTCGACGCAGGCGTTGACCGCGTCGATGACCTCTTGCCGGTCTTCCGGATGCACGGCGGCGAGGAAGTTGTCGTAAGTGGTTTCCAGATTGGCTTCGGGGTAGCCGAACAGGGGGGCGATGCGCTCCGACCAGTAGAGTTCCCCGGTTACAATGTTCCAGTCCCAGGTGCCGATGTTGGCATAGCTCTGGCTGCGGCGCAGGCGCTCTTCGCTGGCCTGCAGCGCGGCCTGGGTGTGTTTGATGGTGGAGAGATCAGTGCCGGTGCCGATCAGGCAGCGCTGGCCATTAAAATCGACTGACGCGCCTTGTAAATAAAAGGGAATGCCAACACCGGACTTTGTGACGAGATCGGCCTCGGTGCTGGCATGGCCGTCGGGGAATACTTGGGCCAAGCGTCCCGCGATCATTTCCTTGTCTTGCGGGCCAAAAAAATCCAGCGGTGACATCTGTTCAATTTCTTGCGGCGTGTAGCCGGAGATCTGCGCCAGATTGTCGTTAAAGCGCAGAAAGCGCCCGTCTTGCGATAGGACATAAAATATTCCGGGCAAAGCATTGATGGCTGCGTCGGAGAAATCGCGTTCTTTACGCAGCGCGGCTTCGACTCCCATGATATCGGTGACGTCGGTGCGGATCGATACGTATTGATAGGGCAGGCCGTGCTCGTCCAGGAACGGTACGATGGTCGATTCCACCCAGTAAAGATCGCCGTTCTTGCGCCGGTTGCACACCACGCTCTGCCAAACTTTTCCGGCCGAAATGGTGAGCCACATCTCCTCGTAGAAGGCTGCCGGATGCTGATCGGATTTGACGATGCGGTGGTTTTGGCCGATCAGTTCCGAGAAGCTATAACCGCTGATTTGGCAGAATTTGTTGTTTACATAAAGGATGACGCCGGTGGGGTCGGCAACGCTGACAATGGCGTGTTGATCGAGGGCGAATTTTTGGTATTCGTTTTCGCGCATCGCATGCGCTAGGTGCTCCGACAAGGCTTGTGCTTTCCGAGCGCGTTTGGCGTGAACGCGTACGGCGGTGGTGAGATGTGCCGGGTCGATCGGTTTCACCAGGAATGTTTCCGCGCTGAGATCCAGCGCGATTATTTGCGGGTTCAAATCGGTTTCGCTCGACAGAAACAAGATTGGCGTTTGGGCGAAGCGATCTTCTTCACGCAGCAGCGCGGCGAGTTCCAGCCCGGTGACTTCCGGCATGTACACATCAAGCACGATCACATCGGGCTGGAAGGTGCGCGCCGCCTCCAGTGCATCGAGCGAGCGTGATACTTCGCTCACCGTCATGTCGGCGGCGCGCAGCACGGCAGAAGTTTGTGCGAGCAGGTCAGCATCGTCGTCCACCAGCAGCACACGATAAGGCTCGTGCAGGCGTACCCCGCTGAGCTCGTCGAGCACCCGCGTCAGCCGATCCAGGTCAAGGGGCTTGGTTAAATAGCGTACGCCGCCGGCGCGCATAGCGCCGAGCCGGGCTTCGATGTCATTGCGCACCGAGACGAAGATCACAGGTACATTTTTGAGCGCGTGCGGGCGGCACTCGGCGATGGCTTGCACGCCAGCATCCGCGCTGCCGGGAAAGATGATGTCCATAATCACGGCGGCGGGCGCCACTGCGTCCTTGCAGGCGGCAGTGAATTCGGTGATGTCATGGAATTCGCGCACCGTGTAGCCAGCAACCATCAGACGGGCGGCAATGGCTGCGGCAAGTTCTCGGTCATCCTCGAACACATACACCAAGGAGTTGATCGTCCGGGCGCTGCGTTTGCTAGGCACATCGTCGAGTCGGCGGCCGCGGTGCATGGCTTGGGCTAAGTAAATGACTTCCATGACGGTGCGGCCGATGATGACGCGTAGGGATTTATCTTGCGGCGCCTCACCGAGGTAGGGCAGCAGCAGCAGCGCCAGGCGGTTGGCCGCTTGGCCCAAGGCGCTGGCGCCGAAGGTGCCGGCGCTGGCGGCCAGCTTATGCGCCAATGCGTGTAACTCGTGCGCGGCCTCGGTATTCCAGGCGCCGCGCGTGAGGCGGTTAGCTTCGGCTTCAATCGCTTCGATGCGATCACCGAGCTGGGATAGAAAATTCTGGCGCAAGCGCGCCAACTCTTTTGCCAAGTCGGGCGTGGAAGATTTGGGCGGAGGCTTGTCTTGGCTCATGCGATTTGAGTAAGCGTTTAGTTCGTTTTGCCGGCATGTAGATGTCGAGTAGCGCAAAACGCGGGGCGTGTTCGCGGCCTAACGCTAAAGCCTGGGCACCATTCGTGGCTTCCAGAATATTATGGAAGCCCAGATTGACCAGGAAAGCGCGCAGCACATGACGAGAAATAGCCTCATTCTCCGCGACCAACGTCCTGCGTTTTATCGAGTTGCGTCACTAGGCATCGTGCCTTAGAACTCGCTCCAATCATCCTCAGCCGCTGCGGGTTTGGGCTGTGGCAAGCCGCGGCGCTCGTTCTTAGACGGCACGCCTGCCGAACGTGGTTTAGATAGCGCCACGCTGGTATGCGTCGATTTAACCTTCGCCACTTGCTGGCCGCCATCCAACTTGAAGATCGCGACCGTCGCTGTCAGCGACTGCGCTTGCTCTTCCATCGACTCGGCGGCCGCCGCGGCTTCTTCCACCAGCGCGGCGTTTTGCTGGGTCACTTCGTCCATTTGCGTGACGGCTTGATTCACTTGCTCGATACCGGCGCTTTGCTCCATCGACGCGGCGGTGATTTCGCTCATGATGTCGGTCACGCGTTTGACCGAGCTGACGATCTCGTCCATGGTGCGGCCGGCTTCTTCCACCAGCTTGGTGCCGCCATCGACTTTTTCCACCGAATCACCAATCAGGGTTTTGATTTCCTTCGCCGCCGCCGCCGAGCGTTGCGCCAGATTGCGCACTTCGCCTGCCACCACCGCGAAGCCGCGTCCTTGCTCACCCGCACGGGCCGCTTCCACGGCGGCATTCAGCGCCAGGATATTGGTTTGGAACGCGATGCCGTCGATCACCGAAATAATGTCCACGATCTTGCGCGAGCTGTCTTGGATGGCGGTCATGGTGCCCACCACTTGGCCCACCACCTCGCCGCCCCTGACCGCGACTTCGCTCGCGCCTTTGGCCAGCTGATTGGCTTGCTTGGCGTTCTCCGCGTTCTGTTTAACGGTCGAGGTCAACTCTTCCATGCTGGAAGCGGTTTCCTCCAAGCTTGATGCCTGCTCCTCGGTGCGCTGCGACAAATCGGCATTGCCGGCCGCGATTTCCTTGGAGGCGGTGGTGATGGTGTCGGCGCTGACGCGCACATCCCCCACCAGCCGCACCAGGTTTTCATTCATGTCCTTCAGCGCCTGCATCAACAGGCCTGTTTCATCCTTGGCGGTAACCTGGATTTTGCTGGTCAAATCTCCGGCGGCAACCGCATTGGCAACGGCCACCGCTTCGTTGATGGGGCGCACGATGGCGCGGATGAGAATGAAGCCGATCCAGATGGACAAGGCTATACCGATGATGATTGCGGATATGGTGATGTTGCGGATGGTGGCGTAGCTGGTTTGCGCTTGTGCGTATTCCTGCTTGGCGACGTCGAGTTGCAGTTGTTTGAGCGCGTGGATGCCTTCGCCCACCGGTTTGTAGGTGGGGCGAATCACTTCAACCACGAGCCGGTTGGCTTCCTTGATATTGCCCTCGCGCAACGCGGCCACGGTCGGTTTCAGGCCTGTGCCGACGAATTTCTTGCGGTCTTCGGCGAATTGATCGGCCAGTTTTTTCTCTTCCGGGGTGAGAGTGGTCGCCATGTACGCATCCCAGGTTTTCCCGACCTCCTCGATATTCTTATCAACCGCGGCGGTGTTTTCCTTGATCACCTCGGGCGTCGGGGTGACCAGGGAAACCGCGATGCGCAGGCGGTTGTTCAAAAGCAAGGCCTCGATGGTCGCCACCTGGCCGAGCGCAACGGTGCGGTCTTCATAAACGCTGCGCAAGCCTTCGTTGGACTTGTTGATGCCAAACAGGCCCATACCGCCGATGAGCAGCAGCAACACAGACATGAACGCGATGACAAAAGTCAGGCGCGATTTGATGGTTAAGTTCTTTAACATGGTAATTCTCCCGAAAATAAATTAATGGCTTGGAATTTATGCCGCAACCTGGTCTACGTGATCCATCAGATCCACATCGCTGCTGGACATTAGCCGCTCGATATCCACCAGAATAATCATGCGGCCCTCGGTCGAGCCCAGGCCCAGGATATAGTCGGTGTCGCGCGCCTCGCCCAGTTCCGGCGCGGGCTTGACCTGCTCCGGGTTGAGCTGAATCACGTCGGAAACACCATCCACCACCACGCCGACCACCCGGCTGCCGATGCTGAGGATGATGACGACGGTGAATTGGTCATATTCGATTTTGCTCAAACGGAATTTCACCCGGAGATCGAAAATGGGCACGATCACGCCGCGCAGGTTAATCACCCCCTTGATGTGATCGGGCGTATTGGCGATCTTGGTCACATTCTCGTAGCCGCGGATTTCCTGCACTTTCAGGATATCCACGCCATACTCTTCATCACCCAAGGTGAAGGTTAAAAATTCTCCGCTGCCCACTTGGTGCAGGGGCTCGGTGCTGGTTTGCTGTGCGAGAGACATGCCACACTCCTTTCTGAATTAATCTGATCCGTCCCCAAGGTTCCAGGGGTAGACTGCCTCGGCGATGTTGCTAGTGCCGCTATAAAGTAAAGACTCGCACGCCGAGAGGATCATCATGATGCGGCGCCTGTGTATGCCTTGGTTTTCAGCGATCTGTTAAAGCCTTGCTGAAAATTAAAACCTACACCGGTGTCATCGATTTGGATTGCAAGCCGTTCCCTTGAACCGTTAACGGCATGCAATAACCTTACTTTAATTTGGTCATGTTTGAGTTGGGCTAGACGCTGTTTATCCCACGGTAATCACGCAAAAGCCCGCGCGCGTCGTGGAACCTGGCTTAAGCAACCCCATGACAAATCAATGCCTTGCATGACTCAAGCCAAATCGTGTCCAGCCCCAGCGCTTACTTTTCCGCCATTACCGGGTCATGGTGGCACGGCCCGAACTTTGCATTTCAAACTGCATGGCACCTGGATCAAGCACACTTTTATGTGTTGAGCCAGTTTAAATAGCCTGACTCACTAGGCTAGGCTATACACCGCAGTAACGTCATTGCCCTGTTCCGAATAGGTCAAAGAGAGGCAGAGTTGTTTCACCAGCATGATGCCGCGTCCGCTCAGTTGGTCGGCGGCGTCTTTGCGTTTTTCGAGCATGGCGGCACGGTCGAAGCCGGGGCCGCTGTCCCTGACGCGCAGGCGTAGGAGGTCGCTGCCCGTTAAATAAAAGCGTTCCAAATCTACTTCTATCGTGGCATCGGTGAGCTGTGAGAGCCGCGCTTCGCGCATGCTTATGAATTGTTCGAAGCCATCTGGGTCTTGTTTGAGCTTGGAGTCGAGATGGAGCAAACCGTGGTCGAGCGCGTTGTTAAATAGCTCGCCCAGAATCAGAAAGGCTTGATTGCGATGCTCTGGATTGATTTGCAGTTGGTCTAGCCAATTCATGATCAAGGGCAGGGCATCCAGATGCTTGATTTCTTCCGCACTGAGGGACAGCGAAAAGCGCCAACGCGAATGGCCGGTTGTGTTGTGTTGTGGTGAGGCGGGTATGGCTTCGGTCATTTGCAGCCATTCCAGCTCACCAGCGCAGCGCACCGCGAGCAGGGAGATGTCGTCGCGCTGTTGGGCGCCTTGGATGTGGCTCTGTAACGCATCCGCAAGCACTTTAAAGCGGCCCGTGCCATAAGGGCGGGACAGCAAGGACAGGAAGCGGGTCATGCTGAACGGAATGCCAGCACTGTCTTCCGCTTCAGGCAAGCCATCGGAACAAAGAATGATTTCACCCGGCTCGTCCCATAGATAGACCTGCGGGTTACTGTCAAATTCGGCGTCGGACAAAATGCCGAGCGCGGGGTGGACGGATTTCCAGATACGCTGCACCACCCCGCCGTCGGTGACGAAGACCACTTCCGGCGAGCCGCCATTCCATATCCGCACGGTGCGATTGGTGTAGTCGATCGAGATCAATACCGTGGCGACAAAGCGGTCGATTGGCAATAGATGTTTCACTTTGCGATTCAGTTCGCGCACGATGCTGGAGAGGGAGAATCCTTTTTCAGTCATGCTGTAGAACGTTTCGATCACCGGTAGCACGCTGATTGCGGCGGCCAGGCCATGGCCGGTGGCGTCCGCCAGCAATACATTCAACTCGTTCGCGGGTGTGCGCGCAGTGATCGCCACATCGCCGGTGAAATGCTGGGCGGGAGCGACCCAAGCGTTAACCAGCTCTTGCTCAGCCTTATCCTGGCGCACAATGTGGTTGAGCAGATGGCGCGCCAATTGCTGTTCATCTCGGTTTTGCTCGAGATTGGCCTGCAATTCGCGCGCGTAGTGCGAAACCTGATCTTGCATGTCTGCAATACGGCGCAGCGCGCGCACTTTATTGGTCAGGATGGCGAGATTGACGGGTTTGGCGAGGTAATCGTCGCCGCCAGCCTCCAAGCCTTTCGTGCGCTCGCCATCGTCCGTATTCGCGCTCAAGAAAATAATCGGCACCCAATGCGTCGGGTCGATGCGGCGGATGTCGGCTGTCGCTTCATATCCATCCATCACAGGCATCATTACATCCATGATGACCAGATCGGGATGCTCGCTACGGTAGGCGGCCACGGCTTCTTCGCCGTTTTTGGCCGTCACGATCTCATGGCCTTGGCCTTTGAGGTGCTGGCTGAATAGGAAAAGGTTCTCCGGCGTGTCGTCGGCTAACAGGATTTTCATCGTCAGGTTCTCAGCGACTCACGTGTACCGCGCGACGCTATGGGGGGGCGTTTCAGGAGATGGCGAATAGCCGACCGAAGTTGGCGACTTCCAACACCTGTCGCACTGCACTCTGGGCGCCAACCAACTTCATTTGGATGTTCTTCGTCGTGGCTTTTTCACGTAGCAGGAGCAGCATGCCGAGCGCTGAGCTATCGACGTAATCGACGCCCTTCAAATCGACATCCAACTCGCGCACGCCGCTGGCGCCGAGGATTTGTTCGTAATTCGCGCGGAAATCGCGGTGTATAGAAAAGTCGAAACGCCCATTGATGGTGAGCGAGGCCTTGCTTTCACTAATATGGTTGGAAACAGTCGATGCCATGTTGTCGTTCCTTGTTATGTCGTATCGAGACAAATGGCATATCGACCTATTTCCAGCTAAGTTTAGGGCCAAAGACCGCTTACTGTGGTATTGAAGCCGCTGTCCACATAGCTGATTTCGCCGGTCATACCCGAGGCGAGATCACTCAGCAAGAATGCGGCGACATTGCCGACTTCCTCGATCGTGACATTGCGCCGCAGGGGGGCGGATTTTGCTACAAAATCCAGCACTTTGCCGAAGTCGGCGATGCCCGAGGCGGCCAGGGTTTTGATTGGCCCGGCGGAGATACCGTTTACCCGGATACCCTTTGGACCAAGGCTTTGTGCCAGGTAATACACGCTGGATTCGAGGCTGGCTTTAGCTAGGCCCATGACGTTGTAGTTGGCCAAAGAACGAATCGCGCCCAGGTAGGAGAGGGTGAGTAGGGCGCCGTTGCGCCCTTCCATCATCGGCAGTCCGGCCTTGGCCAACGCGGTGAAACTGTAGGAGCTGATGTCGTGCGCGATGCGGAAATATTCGCGGTTGACGGCGCTGAGGTAGTCGCCGGACAAGGCTTGCTTCGGCACGAAGGCCACCGAATGCACAATGCCATCGAGACCATCCCAATGTTGTTTTAGATCTTTAAAAACCTGATCGATCTCTTCGTCGCTCGACACATCACAGTTAAACAACAGCTTCGAATCGAAGTCTTGGGCTAAACCCGCTACGCGTTCCTGCGTGCGTTCGCCTTGATAAGTGAAAGCGAGTTCGGCGCCTTCGCGTTTTGCGGCTTTGGCGATGCCATAGGCGATGGAGCGGTTGCTGAGAAGACCGGTGATGAGGATTTTTTTGCCTGCGAGAAAGCCCATGGCTAGTTCCTTATTGTGTGTGGCGAATCAGGCATTATAAATCAATGCGGGTAGGGCTTCGCGCACTAGGATTTGCGCTAAACTCTTGCCCCATGACTCGATTACGCGCATGGGCCGGGGTGTTACTGCTGTTGTTGCTGGCCAGCTGTGGCAAGGCGCCGTGGAACGATCCCTACCAGACAGCCGAGCGCGGACAAAACACGCTTTATAGCGTGTTCTCCGAGCGCCCCAAACACCTCGACCCTGCGCGTTCATATTCCTCCAACGAAGTAGTGTTCACCGGCCAGATCTACGAGCCGCCGCTGCAATATCACTATTTGAAGCGCCCCTACCAGTTGGAGCCATTGACCGTGCGCGAGCTGCCGCAAGCGCGCTATTTCGATGCCCAGGGCAAGCTCTTGGCGACGGATGCGCCAGCCTCGCAAGTCGCGGTGAGCGAGTATGAAATACATATCCTGCCGGGCATCCGCTATCAACCGCATCCGGCCTTTGCTCAAGATGCACAGGGGCGCTTGCTCTACCATTCGCTCAGCCCGGCGGAGTTGGAAAAAATCGAAACCCTGAGCGATTTTAAAATCAGCGGCACGCGCGAGCTGACGGCGGACGATTACGTGTACCAGATCAAGCGCCTGGCGCACCCCCGGCTAAATTCGCCGATCTTCGGACTGATGGCCGATTACATCATTGGTTTGAAAGAATACGGCGAAGTGTTGGCGCAAGCGGATAAGCAACTCAAACGCGACAATGGTGCGGCTTATCTCGATCTGAATCGCTACCCGTTGGCCGGGGCGGAGGTGGTCGATCGCTACACTTACCGGGTCAAGCTCAAAGGTAAATATCCCCAGTTCGTGTATTGGCTTGCCATGCCGTTTTTCGCGCCGGTGCCGTGGGAGGCAGAACGCTTCTATTCCCAAGCAGGGATGAAGGCGAAGAATCTGCTTCTGGATTGGTATCCGGTCGGCACCGGGCCGTATATGTTGAGCCTCAACGATCCAAACAAGCAGATGGTGATGGTGAAGAACCCGAATTATCGCGGTGATCGTTACCCGCATGAAGGCGACGTGGGTGACCGAGAGGCTGGATTGTTGGCCGATGCGGGCAAGACCATTCCGTTCATCGAGCGCGCGGTGTATAGCTTGGAGAAAGAAGACATTCCGTATTGGAATAAATTTCTGCAAGGCTATTACGATTCATCCGGCATCAACTCCGACACTTTCGATCAAGCGGTGAAATTCGGCGCGCAAGGCGAAGCCGCGCTCACGCCGGATTTGCAGGAGAAAAATATTCGCTTGGCGACGACGGTGCAAACCACCATCAGTTACATGGGTTTCAATATGCAAGACCCGCTGGTGGGCGGGCTGTCGGAGCGCGCACGCAAGCTGCGCCAGGCGATTTCCATTGCGGTGGATTATGAGGAGTTCATTTCCATTTTTCGCAACGGGCGCGGCATCGCGGCGCAAGGCCCGATCCCGCCCGGCATCTTCGGCTATGTCGAGGGCGAAGCGGGTGTGAATCGTTATATGTACGATTGGGCCAATGGCCGCGCACAGCGCAAATCGATCGACGAGGCGAAGCGCTTGCTGGCGCAGGCGGGCTACCCCAATGGCCGCGATGCGCAATCCGGCAAGCCGCTGTTGCTGCATTTCGATACTGCCGCCACCGGCCCGGATGCCAAAGCGCGCTTGGAGTGGCTGAGTAAGCAATTGAAAAAAATCGATCTGCAATTGCTGATCCGTGCCACCGCCTACAACCGGTTCCAAGACAAGATGCTGAAGGGCGATGCACAGCTTTTTGAGTGGGGCTGGAACGCGGATTATCCCGATCCGGAAAATTTTCTGTTCCTGTTGCATGGCCCGAACAAGAAAGTCGGCCTCAACGGCGAAAATGCGGCGAATTACAGCAACCCGGAATACGACCGGCTCGTGCACGAAAGCGATTTCGAAGCGGAC
>ERZ1292630.1106-Hain-H41-02um-R3-1106-length-27172-cov-6_pt1 | contig 27172 bp, 25 predicted proteins | sample MGYA00564408_ERZ1292630 | MGnify/ENA primary metagenome ERZ1292630 (study PRJEB36523, sample SAMEA6512641) | groundwater metagenome | collected 2019-01-08 | study: AquaDiva: Metagenomics assemblies of 32 groundwater samples
TAAGTCCGTTGCGCTGCTCACCGTGAGATTGGAACTCAGCGCCAAGCGAGTCCCGTAGCCGGTATTGGCGAAGAAGCGAAGATTGTACACCCCGGCGTCCATGGGTGCTGTAAACGCCAACTGCACGGGGGTCGACACGGCGGTCGCGGGCGCGGTTTGGGTCCCGTTCAAGTACTTCCAGTTGCTCTTGTAGCTGTAAGCCGAGTCGGGCGCGGTAGAGAGATACACCGCCACCCATTGGGTGGGACTTCCCGAGCCGCCGTTGACGGTCACGTTGAAGGCCGCTCCGGGGGCGGCTTGAGCGGCGCTGAGCGTCAAGGAATGTGTCGATGTCTGGGGCGCATTGACGGTCAACGTGAAGGCGGATGTTTTAGTGACGCCGCCGCCTGCGGCCGTGACCGTCAGTCCAGCCGTCCCCAAGGCCGCAGCGGCCGAGGCCGAGAGCGTCAAGGTGGCGGAGCAGTTGGGCGTGCAGGACGCCGGCGAGAAGCTGCCGGTCACGCCCGAAGGCAATCCTGAGATCGAGAAAGACACGGCCTGGGCCGTGCCCGAGACCAGAGAGGCCGTCAGGGTGTTGGCGACCGAGCCACCGCGGGTCACGGTCTTGTTGCCGCCGTTTGCCAGGGCGAAGTCGAAGGATGGCGGAGGAGGGGTCGTCCCGCCGTACTCGTAGGCCCCGATCTCGAAAGGTCCGCTTTGCGGCCGGGCCACACCCGCGAAATCCTTGATGACACCCAGGCTGTAGAGATTGAGCCCATTGTTGATGGCGGGCGAGCCGGACAACAAACGGAAGTCTCGGGCGGCGGCGTTCACGAACCCGGCGGGCTCCGTCACGAGGTTGTGGGACGCGCTGTTGTTTCCCGCCCTCAGGTTCAACTGGCCGTAGGTCGATCCATTGGCGACGACGATGTTGTTTCGGAATACATTCACCTGACCTTCATAGTAAACGTATACTCCGCCCCGCCGGTTTCCGTAGATGGTGTTGTTGTAGACCTGATTATTGTATGGGTGGTCGCCATTGAGCCAAATCCCCGTGGAGCCATTACCATAAATGATGTTGTTGCGAATGATATTTCCATGCCCGTGCCATAGCACGATCCCATGGCCGCCGTCCCTGTAGAGGACAGGTTCGGTGAAGTTTCTGTAGTGAATGAAGGGACGAGTGTTGTTGTAGGTGATATTGCCCTCGATGACGCTGTTCGTAATATACCCTTTGGGGCCGCCGTCGGTGCCCGTGCGTATGCCGTGCCCATTATTGTCGTGGGACCGGTTGCCCATGATGAGATGCCCGTCGCCTGTGATGTACATCCCGTATCCCTCGCTGATGACGCCGTTGTTGTAGATGTGATTGTTCAAGATTCTATGGTTGCGGCCTCCCCCGAGAATGGCCTGACTCGAGTTGTGGTGAATCGTCAGATTTTTGAGGGTGATGAACTCCGTCGGGGTCGTGGTCGATGAGTTGATCTTGATGCCGTTGCGCCCGCTGAAAGCGGAGGCCTCGAACAGAGCGACGCAGGCGGCGGTGTTGTTGATCACGTCGCAGTTTTTGTGCGTGTCGATCAAAGGGTTCGAATCGGTGATTTCAAGCCTGTCGATAATGATGTGGGCGCACACTTTGTTGAATTCAATTCCGCGATAGCCGTTGCCTCCGCCCAGGTGGCGATCCACGACGGCGGTTTCCCCAGGATATGACTCGAAAACGATGGGCGCGGCGCTTGTCCCCTTTTTGCTGGTCAGTGAAAACGCCGGGTAGCGACCGGCTCTGATGAGCACCCTGTCGCCGGCCGAAACGATATTGGCGGGGCGCTGGATGGACCTAAAGGGTGCGGCCACAGTACCCGGATTGCTGTCGCTGCCGTTGGTGGCGACGTAATACGTGGCCGCTCGCGCGCTCTCGATGCCCAAAAAAGAGATCAAAACCGGGATTCCAATTTTCTTGAGCATCCAGCCCCCTTGGGCTTGCCTACGCCCAATCCCCACGCACCCTAAGCATATTACCGGTTTTCGGATAATTTGTTTGGAAATGGATACTATTTGGTAAATCATCTTATAAAAATTGGTAAATTTTAACTGATCAAGAATGTTGGTTTGACGGACAACATCTCATATGTTAGAATGTTCACGAATTGAACACCTCAACCCCAGACGCGCTCGCTCCCCAGGAATACCGCCTCATTCAAGCTCTTGAGCGCCGTCCTGAAGGCTCCCAGCGGGTCCTCTCCTTGGAATTGGGCCTTTCGCTGGGGATGACGAATATCCTGCTCAAACGCCTGGCTCAAAAAGGCCTGGTCAAGGTCCAGAAGCTGGATTGGAACCGCACCCGCTACCTGCTGACCTACAAAGGAGCGGCGCAAAAAGCGCGCAAATCCTACTCCTACGCCCTGTACGCGTGGACCCAGGCCCGCAAGATCACCCGCGCGGTCCAGGAGACCGTCATCGGCGAGTACCGGGCGGGGGCGCGGCGCGCGGCGGTCGTCGCCTGGCCTGAGACGGCCATGATCATCCGTGGGGCGCTGGCCGAGAAAGACCTGCCCGGCCTCGACGTGGATTATTACGCGGAATTCCGGCGGGTGCCGGATGACCATGCGTTGATTTTCGCCGCCACCGTGGAAAGCGCCCCCGCGCCCCAGGAACATCGGCGCATCGTGCCCCTTCTTGACAAGATGGATTTGGAATTTCGTTTTGACGCATAACAAAGGGAGGAATATGAGAGCACTCGTCACCGGCGGCTCCGGCTTTATCGGAGCCAATGTCGTCAAGCAGCTGCAAAAGTCGGGCTTCAAGGTCCGCGTCTATGACATGGCCTATCCCGTCGACTTAGAGGGCGTCGAGTTCTACCACGGCTCCCTGCTCGACTCGCTGGCCCTGGGATTTGCGATCTCGGGCTGCGACTACGTCATTCACCTGGCCGCCGTCGCCGACGTCAACGACGTCCTCGCCGATCCGATCTACTCCGAGCAGATCAACGTGCGCGGCACGATCAACGTCCTCGACGCCGCGCGCCGCAACAAGGGCGTCAAGCGGGTGGTGTACGCCTCGACGATCTGGACTTACAGCGACGTCAAGGAAGACTTCATCACCGAAGAGACCTTGATCCCTCCTCCGACCCATCTCTACACCGCCACCAAGCTGGCCGGCGAGCATTACTGCCGGGCCTACAGCCAGCTCTACAAGGTGCCTTATACGATCCTGCGCTACGGGATCCCTTACGGGCCGCGCGCGCGCGGAGCCACGGTCATCAGCAAATTCGTCTCCATGGCGCTCGAGGGCAAGAACATCACCATCGACGGAGACGGGCTGCAGTTCCGTAAATTCGTGCACGTCACCGACCTGGCGCGCGGCAACGTGCTGGCGCTCAAGCCCGCGGGCGAAAACCAGATCTACAACCTCGAGGGCAGCGAGAAGGTGTCGATCAAGCAGCTCGCCGAATGGATGAAGGAGTACGCCAACCCGAAGATCTCGGTGGTCCACACGCCCGCCCGCGCCGGAGACTTCAAGGGCGTGGAAATTTCGAACGAAAAGGCCTTCAAACAGCTCGGCTGGAAGCCCGAGATCGACTTCCTCACAGGCCTCAAGCAAGTGATCGCAGAAAAGAAAATGGAGAAAAACGATGACCCCACCGCCAAGCTTGTCGCCGCTTGAAAAACCCTTGAACATCCCCATCCTGCGCGTTCCCTTCGACGCGAACGATAAGGCGTTCCTGACCGAGGGCCTCTTGGAGATCCTCGCCTCCGGCGGCCTGACCATGGGCAAGCACACGAAAGCCTTTGAAGAGGAGTCGGCCAGGGCCTTCGGCACCACCTACGCCGTGGCGACCTCCAACTGCACCACGGCTCTCGAAATCATCCTGCGCGCGATCGGGGTCTCGGGCGGCACGGTCGTCGTGCCCACCAACACCTTCATCGCGACCGCCTTCGCCGCCGTGCACGCCGGCGCCAAGGTCATCTTCGCCGACTGCGACCCCAAGACCCTGTGCCTGACGGCAAAAGACGTCGAGAGCAGGCTTCGCCCCGACACCAAGGCCGTCATCCTCGTCCACATCGGCGGGATCATCACGCCCGAGATCGAAGCCATCAAGGCGCTCTGCGACGCCAGAAAAATCGCGCTGGTCGAGGATTGCGCCCACGCCCACGGCACGTCCTACAAGGGGATCAAAGCCGGGGCCTGGGGAATCGCGGGAGCGTTCTCCTATTTCCCGACCAAGCCGCTCGTCTCCGGCGAGGGCGGCTTGATCACGACTCGAGACGAGAGCCTTTGGCAGAAAGCCCTCATGCTGCGCAACCACGGCAAGAACCCCAAGCTCGGAAATCGCATCACCGAGATGGGACACAATTGGCGGATGAGCGAGCTCACCGCCCTGCTCGCCCTTCAGCAGACCCGCAAGGCCCCCGCGCTGTTCGCCGATCGAAAACGAGCGGCGGCGTTCTACGACAAGGCGCTGGCGGGAACGCCCGGCATCGAATTCCTGCCTATCCCGAAGGGGCTCGACACGACCTATTACAAGTACGTTCTCTTTTTGAAGCCGGGCGTCGACCGCGCGGCTCTCAAAAAAATGCTCAAAGACGAGTACACGGTCTCCCTGACCGGGGAGGTGTACGATGTTCCCGCCCACCTCGAACCGGTCTGGGCGAACAATCCGACGGCGGCGTTGAACAGCGGGGAGCCTTTCCCCGGCGCCGAGGAGGTCGCCGCTCGCCACATCTGCCTTCCCCTCTATCCCGGACTCAGCGACGCGGAGCTCAAACACGTCGTCGCCTCGCTCCAAGACGCGCTGCGAAGGCTCGGAGCGTGAAGATCCTGGTCCTCGCCGCTCACGGCGACGACGAGCTTCTCGGCCCGGGCGCGACGCTCATTCGCCACGCCCGGGCCGGAGACGCGGTTCACAGCGTGATCTGCGTGGGCAAGCCCAACTTGGCCATGTACTCCAAGACGCGCTACGGTCCCGACGTGCTGACCAGGCGCAAGCGCCAAGCCGAGAAGGTCGGCCGTCGTCTGGGCTTCCAATCGGTGAGAAACTTAAATCTCAAGGACGAGTGCCTGGAGCAGGATCTCAATTCGACTCTCATCGCCATCGAGAAAGTCGTCAAGGAAATCCAGCCCGACACCGTCTATCTTCACCACGGCGGCGACTTAAACCAAGATCATCGCGGGGTGTTCAAAGCCGCGATGATCGCCCTGCGCGGCTACCTCAAGCCGACCGCGACACGCGTCCTGGCCTTTGAAACCGTCTCGACGACGGAGCAGGCGCCCCAGGTTCCCGGCTGGCAATTCTCGCCCAATTACTTCGTCGACGTCGCCGCCACCCTGGAACAGAAATTGGAGGCGCTCAAGATCTACGACGACGAATTGCTGGCCTTTCCCCATCCCCGCTCGGCCGAGGGGCTGCGCGCGCTGGCCAAGACGCGCGGCTCGGCCGTCGGCCTGCGCGCGGCCGAGGCGTTCGAGCTGATCCGGGAAACCGTGGCCTAGGCTCCATGCTCAACAAGCTCGACAATCCGGCGGACTTCTGGGCGCACCTGCGCTTTCACTGGAGGCGCGGTCACGGCCACCGGCTGCGCTACGCCTGGAACCGCGTGCGCTGGCATCTCTATCCCGAATTGGGGCTGGCCGGACGCTACCCGGACCACGTCGACATCGAGCTCTCGGCCGCCTGCAATATGAAGTGCCCGATGTGCTATACGACCACGCCGCGCTTCAAAGACGAGGTTCCGCACACGCTTTTCGATTTCGAGACGTACAAAAGAATCATCGACGAGCTGGCCGACAACGGCGTGTTTTCCATCCGCCTCTCCTGGCGCGGCGAGCCGACCGTGCACCCCAAGTTCATGGATTTCGTGCGCTACGCCCACAAGAAGGGGATCCGCGAAATCGACTCTCTGACCAACGCGCTGAAGATGACGCCGGAGATGTTCTCCGAGCTCGTGGACATGCAGATGGCGTGGCTGACGATTTCCTTCGACGGCACCGGCGCCACGTACGAAAAAATACGCGCCCCCGCGAAATTCGCCGAGGCCGTGGCCAAAATCCGCCGCTTCCACGAGATCAAGAAGGAGAAAGGCTCCGTCAAACCGGTGGTCCGAATCCAAGGCATCTGGCCCGCCATCGAGGAAGACCCGCTGCGCTACTTCGAGACCTTCGAACCCATCGTCGACGAGGTCAGCGTCAACTCCCTGCTGGACTATCTGCGCAACGACCAGACCTACGAATACGTGGAGAACTTCAAGTGCCCGGTCCCCTTTCAGCGCCTGGTCATCGGCTCCGACGGGCGCGCCTTCATGTGCATCAACGATGAAATGGGGCAGGTCAGCGTCGGCGACGCCCGCAAGGAGTCCATCTTCAACATTTGGAACGGACCCCGAATGCGCGACATCCGAAAAACCCATCTGCGCGGTTTGGGAGTCGAGACCTACGAGCCCTGCAAAGTCTGCTACCTCGCGCGCAAGACCAAAGTCAAACCGTACAAGGTCGGCCATCGCACCATCGAGCTCGAGGAGCTCGTCGGCCGCGAAATGGTCGTCGGGAAGTGAGCCCCCGCGTCGTCGCCATCCACCAGCCCGAGTGCTTTCCCTGGCTTGGGTTCCTGGATAAAGCCGCGCAAGCCGACGTCTTCGTCCTTCTCGACGACGCGCAATACTCGAAAAACTACTTCAACAACCGCAATAAGGTCCGCACCGCTCAGGGCTGGTCCTGGCTGACCATCCCCGTCGAAACCGCCGGCAGAGCCGGGCAGACCTTCGCCGAGGCGAAAATGGGCGAAGACGGCTGGCGGCGCAAACACCTGGCGACCTGGAAGCAAAGCTACGGCTCGGCTCCGTTCGGCGACCGCTATATCCCCTTCCTGGAGGACTTGTACGCGCGTCCTCTGGCCGAGCTCGGGGAATTCAACACGGCGGCGATCCTGTGGCTGTTCGAGCAGTTCGAGGTGAAGGTGAAGATCGAGACCTCCTCGAAGCTCGGCTGCGCGGGCGCGGCGACCGACAAACTGCTCTCGATCTGCAAAACACTCGGCGCGACCGAATACTTGTCGGGAATCTCCGGCAAGGAGTACCTCGAAGAAGCGAAGTTCAAAGACGCGGGCATCAACGTCCGGTACCAGGATTTTCATCATCCCATCTACACCCAGCGCTTCGAGCCGTTCATCCCCGCCCTCAGCTCTTTCGATCTGCTGTTCAACCACGGCCCCCAAGCGGCTAAAATCCTGCGGGATCCGTCCTTTCCGCGTCTTACGGAAATTTTCACATGAATTCATTCACGGTCGAAGGCAAAGAGATCGGTCTCGGCAAGCCGTGCTTCATCATCGCCGAGCTCGGCTACAACTTCGTAGATGAGAAAGAAATGCTGGCCGCGGTCGACGCCGCCGCCGACGCGGGCTGCGACTCGATCAAGCTGCAGACCTTCCGCGCCGAGACCGTCGTCGCCAAAGGATTCGACTTCCCCGCCGAAGCCGGAGGCAACGACCAATGGGATGAGTTCAAACGCTACGAGATCTCCGAGGAGCTGCACCGTTCATTCTTCAAGCGGGCCCGGGACAAGGGCTTGGTCCCCCTCTCGACTCCCAGCCACCCCGACGACCTGGCCCTGCTCGAGCGCGTGGGATCTTCGGTCTATAAAATCGGCTCGGACGACCTGACCAATCTTCCTTTCATCGAGCTCGTCGCCTCGACGGGAAAGCCCGTCATTTTCTCGAGCGGCATGGCCTCAATCGACGAGGTCGAAGCCGCTCTCAAAACCATCCGCGCGGCCGGCGGCAAACACGTCGTCCTTCTTCAATGCACGTCGAACTATCCGATCAAGGATCCCGCCCTGGTCAACGCCCGGGTGATCGCGACCTACCGGGAGACATTCGGCGTCTTGAGCGGTTACTCCGATCATACCACCAGCCTCGTCACTCCGGTCGTGGCCGCGGCCCTCGGGGCCTGCGTGTACGAGCGCCACTTCACCCTGCGCAAGGACAACGGCACGCCCGACGCGCCCTTCTCGGCCGACCCGGCCGAGATGAAGTCCATCGTCTCGGCTTTGCGCGAGGCCGAAGCCATGCTCGGCGACGGGCTCAAGCAGCCGACCGAAACGGAAAAGCGCATGCGTCTCTACACGAGGAAGGGCGCCGTCGCCCGCCGGGACCTGCGCAAGGGAGACGTCCTCACCTTGAATGATTTCTCCGTGATGCGCCCCGCCCTCGGAATCCCCCCCGCCGAGGCCGCCGCCGCGGCGGGACGCCGACTAACGCGCGACGTCAAACGAGACCAGCCTTTGTCTTGGGAGTGTTTAGAGTGAGCGGCCTGGCGCTTGTCGCGCAATGCAATAAGCGCGTCGGCAGCGGCCACGCCGTCGAGACAAGCCATTTGCTTCGTTGCCTTTCCCAAGTCGAATGCCGTGCTTATCTCACCAAAGGCACTCCTCGTGAGCTGCTCCGCCGTTTCCGTTCCTCTCAATTAATCCCCGATCTCTCGGTCGAGTCTTTAAGCTCGGTTGCCGTCGATGCCCGCTCGCGCGGATATAAGGCCGCGGTTCTCAACGCCCTTCAGGTGACCCCCGCCATGGTCAAGGCTCTCAAGTCGTCGGGTCTCAAAGTCGCGGCTCTTTCGGTGAATCGACGAGTGCGCGGCGCCGACCTGAGCCTGACCCTCGGCCCCAAGAATATGATCCTGGCTCCCGAGTTCGCCCGCCTGGCCCGCCGCCCGCGCCGGCACCGCGGCCCTTTGCGGGAGATCATGATCCTCATGGGCGGCACCGACAACAGCGGCACGACCGCCTCGGTCGCAAGGACGCTGGCCGGACATCGGCCTAGACTCCGTAAAACGATCATCGTCGGCCCGAACTTCGCGCATCCCGCCGAACTCACGCGCGTGCTCGCGGCCGTAAAAGATCCGAGCTTTCGCGTCATCCGCGGCCCGAAGAACCTTCCCGCCTTGATGCGCCGGGCCGATGCCGCGCTGACCTTGGGCAGCGACACGTCGTTGGAGCTGGCCTGCGTCGGCACCCCGACGATTTTGTTCGAAGAGGCTTCCCATGAACGCCGTCAGGCGCTTCTCCTGGCGAGCCGAGGGTGCGGCCTGTACGCCGGTTCCAGGCCGCTGCTCCCGTTGCTGGCCCGCCTCGACGATGCGGCCCTTCGCAACCGCATGTCCCGCGCCGGCCGGTCGTTCGTCGACGGTCTCGGCGCCGAACGTCTAGCCCGCGCTTTGAAGAGGCTCGCCGTATGAAGAAGAAACCGTTCGTGCTCGCCGTCATCCCGGCTCGCGGCGGCTCCAAGGGCATCCCCGGAAAAAATATCAAGCTGATCGCCGGAAAACCGCTGATCGCCTGGACCATCGAGCACGCCCTGGCGGCCAAAACCGTGGACCGCGTCGTGGTTTCCACCGAGGACAAGGCGATCGCCGCCACGGCCAGACAATGGGGCGCCGAAGTGCTGAAGAGGCCCAAATCTCTGGCGACGGATACGGCCGACACCTTGCCCGTGCTCCAGCATGCCTTGAAACAGTGCCCGGCCGACGTTCTCGTCGTCCTGCAATGCACCTCGCCGATCAGATCCAAAGGACTGATCGATCGCTGCGTGAGCAAGTTCCTGCGAACGGGAGTCGACTCTCTTGGCACCGTGCTGCCCGACCGTAATTACGAGTACGGCGCCGTCATGCCCCGCCGCCAAGAGATCAAGCCTCGCCTTCTCGACAACGGCAACGTCTATGTGAACAAGGCCGCGCTCGTGCTCAAGGGCGACCGCCACGGCCGCCGCTTCACGACGCTCGAGACCACGCGCGCGGAAAGCTTCGAGATCGACGAGCCTTTCGACTTTTGGCTGTGCGAAAAAATACTCTTGGAGCGCAGGCGATGACGGACTACCTCAAGGAACACCTGAATGTCTGGTGGCTGCGTCCCGAGCAGGCCGTCTGGGACGCGCGCGCCTCGGAAATCGCCGAGCCCTTCGCCTTCAAGAGCCCGTCCCTCGACCTCGGCTGCGGCAACGGGCTTTACAGCTTCATCTCGGCGGGCGGCCGTCTCAATGAAAGCTACGACTGGTTTATTCACGCTCGTTCCAGCGGTTTTAGCCGGAACTCGGACAGTTTCGACATGCCCCTGCGCTTCGATCCCTCCCGCGCCATTCTCCGCCGGCCTCGCGCCCGCATCGACTTCGCCTTCGACCATAAGCCCAACCTGCTCGCCCAGGCCGGACGGCTCGGCCTTTACAAGAACCTCAAGCAGGGCGACGCGAACGCGAGGCTTCCATTTCAAGAGGGAGAACTCAGCACGGTCTACTCCAACATTCTCTACTGGCTGCGCGACCCCAGGGCGCGATTTCAAGACATCAGCCGCGTTCTCAGAGCCGGGGGCCGCGCGATCCTCAGCCTGCAAGACCCCAGTTTCAAGACGATTTGCGAAAGCTATCAGTGGCGCGCGAAACGCTCCGAACTCCTGCGCATGCTCAACCGGGGACGAGCGGAGTGCTCCCATTGGACGGCGACCCTCTCAGATATCAAGGCTTTCGGCCGCGACGCCGGCCTGCGCTTGGTCCACAGCCGCCGCTACCTCAGCGCGCGCACGCTGCGTTTTTGGGACGTGGGTCTTAGACCCCTGTTTCCGCCGCTTCTGGAAATGACGCGGCGCCTGAGGCCCAAAGACCGCCAAGAGGTCAAGTCCCTCTGGATGGAAACCGCCCTGCCTTTGCTGCGCGAAATGCTCGAGCTGGAGCGCCGCGAAGGCGACCGGGGCGGATATCATTTCGTGGTCTTGGAAAAATATTGACGTCCGAGAGACGCGCCTGAGCGCATGCATCTTGTCACGACCGCTCTAGAAGACGCCCAGCCCGAGTCAGGGCCCCGGATCCTGCTCGGTCCCTGGTGCCGCCCCTATGGGCGAGCGCTCTCCGCCGCTGAAGACGGCGCGCCGATGGTGGAGGACCCTTGGCGCGAGCCGCAGGCGCGACAGCGCGCCTATGACGAGTCCCTCGACCTTTTCGAACGCCTGCTTCCCGTCATCGCAAACGCTTTGAACGCCCTGCACACGGCGTCTTATTCTCCGCGCTTTTGGCGCATCGTGGTCGGTCCGTGGCTGATACGCTACGTCCAAATCATGAAGGATCGCCATGAGCGCATCCGACTCGCGCTGCAATCGAACCCCGGACTTGCCGCGACAACGCTCGACCCGCGCGACCGGATCACTCCGGGGGATACCTTCGCCTTCGCGGTTCTCGCCATTGAAGATCCCTACAACTTCCAGATCGCGTCGACGCTGCTCGAAAAAATGGGAGCTTCGTGCCGGCCCGTGCGGCGCGCGATGGCTCCCACCGAAGAATTCCGCTCCCGGATTTTTTCGACGCGCTCCGCTTTCAAGAGCGCGCTGGAATCAGCCACGGATCGCGTCCTCTCGATGTTCGACATCCCCGTCGCCCTCCACGACCTGGGCCTGGGCGCGATCGATGTCGCTCGGATCTCGCGCCTCAGCCGTTGGAAGGCCCGCCCCCTGCGCAGACGGGCATTCCCCCGCTCCGCGACCATTGCCTGGCGCCCCCCCTCCCTGGATGTGACGGCCGGATTTAAGCCCAAGGATTCTTTTGAACGGATCCTCTGCGAATGCATCGGTCAAGACCTGCCCGCGGCGTTCGTCGAATCCTTCAAGCCTCTCATAGAGGCCGCTTCAGCCTGCGTGCCTCCCGGAACGGACGTCATCGTCTCGGCCAACGGCTGGACCTACGACGAGGTGTTCAAAACGTCCGCGGGCCTGGCCGCCGACACGGGCGTTCGCCTCGTGGGCATTCAGCACGGTGGAGGCTACGGACTCTATTCCCGGTCGTGGCAAGAGGAGCTCGAGCGATCCTGCACGGACTCCTACTGGTGTTGGGGGTGGTCGGGCTTGGACGGCGACCGACGGCTTCGCGACGTTCCGGCGCCGTCCTTGAGCGTGGCCGGAGACGATCGCTCCGCGGGCTCCGGCCTGCTGTGCGTGGTCAACGCGCAGCCTCGCTACCCCTATGGCTTCCAGAGCCAAGCGCTTGCCGAACGCTGCCTCGAAGGAATCGAAGACCTCGCGTCCTTTTTAAGAGAACTCCCGGACGACATCCGCCGGCAATCCCGACTTCGAGTGACCCCGCAGGATAACACATGGGGCTGGCGCCAAGGAGAGCGGGTGTCCGCTCGCTTCCCGGACGTCGGCGTAGAGATCGCCGATGGGCCGCTGCACAAGCGCCTGCGCCGCAGCGCCTTGACGGTCATCGATCACCCGGCGACCTCCCTTCTTGAAGCCCTCTCGCTTGACCGTCCCACGCTCTTGTTCTGGCGCCCCGAGGTTTGGGAATGCCGCGCGGCGGCGCGACCTCTTCTCGACGGCTTGCGCCGGGCCGGCGTCCTGTTCGACGAACCGCGCGCGGCCGCGCGCGCCGCCACCTTGGCCTGGATCAACCCCCAGGTCTGGTGGTCGCGCCGCGAGGTTCGCGCGGCCGTTCTCGCTTTCCGCTCCCAGCAGGCCTTCAGCGCCGAGAATTGGCGCCGGCGTTGGGCCACCGCGATAAACTCGGAAGTCTCGGCCGCTCGGAGCCGCGCGTGAGCGATTCGATCGCGCTGCGTTTCGGGTCGACTTTGATGACCAACGCCGTTTCAAGCTGCGTTTCCTTCGCCGCCGCGCTCCTCATCGCGCGCGGCTTGGGGCCGCACGCGTACGGCGATTATTCGTTTCTTCTCGCCGGGTTCGCGGCCCTCAACACCTGGCTTGAATTGGGAACGCCGACCGCGTTCTACACCTTTCTCTCCAAAGGTCGCGACGCGCGCGCCCACGCAAAACTCTACGCGGCGTGGCTCGCCGCGCGCCTGCTCGCCGTCGGCGCTCTTCTCGCGCTCATGCCGCGGTCATGGCTCGACGTTGCCTGGCTGGGCCATCCCCGCGCACTTGTTCTGACCGCGTTTTGCGCGTTTTTCGCATCCGTGGTCGTTCGCGGCTACCTCGTCCAGCTCGCCGAATCGGCGCGCAAAACCCTCTTCATCCAGACAGGCCTGGCACTCCTATCGCTGGCGCATCTCGCACTCGTCGCGAGCCTGCGCCTGAGCGGCGCTTTAAGCGTCTCCTCTCTTCTCCTCTTGCTCATCTTCGAGTATGTCGCCTTGGCGTCGTGGTTCGCGCTGCGCTTCGACCCCGGCCTGCCGGCCGCGGACGTCCCCGCGCCGAATTGGAGGGAGCTTGCGCGGCGCTACGCCGCCTACTGCGCTCCTCTGGCCCTGTACTCGGGCCTCGGATTTGCCGCGGACTTCGGCGACCGCTGGCTGCTTCAGCGCTTCGCAGGATCCGCCCAACAAGGATACTTCTCCATCGGCCAGCAATTTGCGACGATCGCTCTCTTGGCGACCACCTCGCTTTTGAACATCTTTTGGAAGTAAATCGCCGCCGCGTAAAGCCGCGGCGACCGCGCGCGCTCCAGGGAGCTCTACAATCGCTGCGCGCGCCTGCTTTTTTTCACGGCGGCGGCGGCGGGCTGCTTTCTCGCCCCTCACAGCCGCCTGCTGATGGACGTCTGCGCGGGGCAGCGCTACGCCGACGCCGCTCCGGTCCTAGCGCTCATGCTGCTTTACCCCGCTTTCCAAAGCCTCAGCCAGCTCAACGGGGCTTTTTTCTACGCCACCGAGGACACGCGCACCCACGTGTCGATCTCCGCCGTCGGCCTGGCCGTCGGCTTGCCCCTCACCTACCTCGCGCTCGCGCCCCGAAACGCCGCCGTTCCCGGCTTGGCCCTGGGCGCTGTCGGACTCGCCGCGCGCCTGTGGCTGGTCCAAGCGGCGGTCGTCACGATTCAATGCGCGGTCGTCCGCCGGCGGCTCGGCTCCGACGGCGGCGCGGCGTCGCATTGGATGATGCTGATGGTTCTGGCCTGCCTGGGAGCGGCTTCGGCCTGCCTTGGACGTCTTGGCGCGGCCGCCATCGGTCTTCACAACCCACACGGGTGGGCCCTGCTCTTCTCGGGCATTCCTTTCGCCGCGGGTTTGCTCGCCCTCGTGCGCCTAGCACCCGAACGCCTCGGCCTAGACCGCTCCCAACTCGACCGCCTGAGGGGACGCAAAACCGCATGAAGACATTTCTGAAGGCCCTCGTCCCGCAGAGCGCCCAAGACGCGCTGAGAAACGCGCGCCAAGCGCTTCTTCTTCGCAGCCTGCGCGCCGCCGTCGCCGAACAGGACCTTGACGTCTGGGTCGCTCGACACGCCGAGGTCTTTCCGGAATTGTCACGGCAATACACCGACTTCGTTTTGGATAGCGACTATTTGAAATACAAAGTCCGCGCCCAGCAATCCTTCCAAGTCAGCCTGGCCGCCCCCGTGCTCGCCGCGCGCCGCGGGGCGACCGTCGTGGATGTGGGAGATTCCTCCGGCGCCCATATCGCCGCGCTCAAGGCCTTGCTCCCGGACGGAGGGCACCGCTTCCTCTCGGTTAATCTCGATGCCCAGGCCGTGGCCCGCGTCCAGCATCGAGGCTTGGAAGCCCTTTTGTGCCGCGCCGAATCCCTCCAAGAAAAGGGGGTGCACGCCGACGTGTTCCTGTCGTTCGAGACCCTGGAGCATCTCTGCGATCCGGCGACGTTTCTTCACCGGCTGTCCAAGACGCCCTGTCAACGCTTGGTCTTGACCGTGCCTTACGTCTCAACGAGCCGCGTCGGGCTGCACCACCTGCGCGCCGGCTTGAGCAAACGCGTCAGCCCGGAGACGGTCCACCTTTTTGAATTGTGCCCGGAAGATCTCAAGCTGCTGGCGCGGCATTGCGGCTGGGCGGTGGAAACCGAACGAATCTACCGTCAATACCCGCTCCACACGCCTCTGCGCGCGACGCGCGCGATATGGCGCGCCTATGATTTCGAGGGCTTTTACGGAATGGTCCTCTATCGCGATTCGGCCTGGTCGTCCCTTTACACGGGCTGGGATGACCGGGAAATGATATGATTTCGGCTCAATTCCTCGTCGGAGAGCGCTCCTTCCCATGAAAACGGACACCCCAAAAACCATTTCCCAATACTGGGATCATATTTCGGAATACGAAATTGACGACTCCTGGCGAGCCGCCAGCGAGTCCCCGGCCTACCGTCAATACCGCCGCAAGTTCGAAGCGGCCCAAAAACGGAGTCATCTCGAGGACTTTCCTCTCTCCATAGAGATCGAGGCGAGCTATTACTGCAACTTGAAATGCCCCTCCTGCCCCCGCGTCGTCAATATGGGCGAGCGCGAGGTCGGCCACATGAGCGTCCAACTTTGGGAGAAAATCCTCGCGGAATGCCGCGCCAACGGTCTCAACGCCATCTTGATGGATCACGAGGCCGAATCGATGATGAACCCGCGCTTTATCGGCATGGTCAAAGACGCCAAGGACGCGGGCATACTCGACATTTGGCTGCACACCAACGCCAACCTCCTGACCCCTAAAAAGTCGGCGGAACTCATCGAAGCCGGCATCACCAAGATCAATTTTTCCATAGACGCCGTCGACGACGCCGTTTACGACGTGCTGCGAGTCGGCGGCAGCCTTTCCAAGGTCATCAAAAACGTCAACGAGTTCCTGCGCATCAAACTGGAGAAAAAAGCCCACCACGTGCGCACGCGCGTGAGCTTCGTCGAGCAGAAGGAAAACATCCACCAGAAGCAGGCCTTCCTCGACCAGTGGAAGAACGCGCCGGGCCTCAACATGGTGACCTTTCAAGAATGCGTGGACTTTTCCCTGTTCGAGAAGCCGGACTCCGAGGCCGCCCTCAGCCAAACCCAGCTCAAGGCCGCGTATAAAGACGCCGAACCCTTTCACTGCAGCCTGCCCTGGGAGATGCCCGTCATCGACACGCAAGGCAACGTCATGCCTTGCGGCTCGCCCGTGCGCGAGCACACCAAGGACTTCATCCTCGGCAATCTCAACGAGGGCGACACCATCAAATCCTGCTGGACTGGCGCCAAGATGACGGCTCTGCGCGAGCTTCACCGAAAAGGCGAGTGGTACCTCAATCCGGTCTGCCGGGTCTGCGTCAAGTCCATGCGGGATTCCAAGAAAAGCATGCGCGCGCTGCGCCAGAAGGCCGCCGCGAAAACCTGACGCGATGAAAACGCGCGAGCTCGGACGTCTGGGCGTTCGGGTGTCCGCCGTCGGCCTGGGCACGGCTCAGCTGGCCAACGTCGACGGCTCAGCGCCCGGCGTCAAACACGTCGACTCCAAGGACGCCCGTCGCATGCTCGAGCGGGCCGTCGAAGACGGCATGACGTTTTTCGACACCGGAGATCAGTACGGCGCCGCCGAGGAGCTTCTCGGCGCCTTGCCCTCCTCGCTGCGCAAGGAAATCCTCGTGGCCACCAAGGCCGGCCTGCGCGACGACGGGAAAAGGGATTTCAGCCCCGACTATCTGCGAGCGCGCCTGGAGCGCTCCCTGCGCCGTTTGAAAACCGAGCGAATCGACCTGTACCAACTCAACAAGCCTTCCGTGTCCGACTGGAAGGATGGGCGCCTGTCCTCGTTTCTCAGCGAGGAAAAACGGCGAGGCCGCATCCGATTCGCGGGCGTGGTGGTCGGCGAATCGGCGGACGGCCTGCGGGCCCTCGATGAGGCTTGCGTCGACTCCGTTCAAGTCCTTTTTCATCTTCTCTATCACGGCGCGACCCCCGTCATCGCCGAGGCCGCGCGCCTGGGCAAAGGGGTCATCGTTCGATCTCCTCTCAACAGCGGCCTTCTCTCCGGCTCCTACCGCCCCGACACCGTCATCCCGGCGACCGACGAACGCTCCCGCTACTTTACCGGCCCCGAGTTCCAGAAACGAATCCTGGCGCTCCAGGGTATCCAAAACGACTTGCGCGTAGCCGACGCTTCTCTCATCGAGTTCGCGCTGCGCTTCTGCCTGTCGGAACCGGGAGTGTCCACCGTCATCGCGGGCGCCTCCGCTCTCGCGCAAGCCCGCCGCTATGCGGCCTGCGCGGACGCCGACCCGTTCTCCGCATCGGAGTTGGACAGGATCAAGGCGGTCGTCGCGGCCCGCATGGCGGGAGTCGGCGGAGCCTACCAGCTCCGTTAGAATATGCCTTCAACTCGTCTTTGTATCCCCCGGGATTCGGCTTGAAAACGACTAAGGACATGCGAAAAGTGCGGGGTCGTTCCAGAAACGAGGCCGTTTTTCCAGTCGCCTCGCCTGTATCGGATATGCCGCGCGGATACTCTGAAATGCTTTCCGCCCTGAAAGAACGGATCGGAAAACAACGACGATGGATCGCATTTTCGGCTAATACCGCGATGATCGGCCTGTACTGGGATATCGGCCGCGCCATCCTTGCGCGCCAAGACCGGAAGGGCTGGGGATCCAAGGTGATCGATCGGCTCTCGCTTGATCTTCACAAAGCCTATCCCGACATGAGAGGATTCTCGCCGAGAAACCTCAAATACATGCGGGCCTTCGCGGCCGCCTGGCCCGACCGCGCAATCGTGCAACGGGTCGTTGCACGATTGCCCTGGCGTCAGAATATCGCCCTGATCGAACGTTTGAGCGACGTCAAAACGCGGCTTTGGTACGCACGCGAGTCCCTAAGAAACGGCTGGTCCCAACCGACTCTTTCGCTGCAAATCGAGAGCCGCGCCCACGAGCGGCATGGCAAGGCCCTGAGCAATTTCAAGGAACTTCTCCCGCCGGCTCAATCCGACATGGCGGGGCAGATTTTTAAGGATCCTTATCTTTTTGATTTTCTTGGGACGGCCGATCCGCATCGAGAGCGAGAAGTCGAGCAAACCCTGGTGGATCATATCCAACGGTTTTTGCTTGAACTGGGAACCGGATTTGCTTTCGTCGGGCGTCAAGTTCATCTGGAGATAGGGGACGACGACTTCTATGTGGATCTGCTCTTTTATCACCTTAAGTTGCGCTGTTATGTGGTCATCGAACTCAAGGCCGTGCCCTTCAAGCCGGAATTCCTAGGCAAGCTCAACATGTACCTCTCGGCTGTCGACGATCTGCTGCGTCATCCTGAAGATAAGCCCACTATCGGCCTGCTCCTGGTCAAAGAGAAAAAAAAGCTTGTGGTTGAGTACGCTCTGCGCGGCGTTCAAAAACCGATCGGCGTCGCGCACTGGGAAACCAAAATCGTCGAATCCCTTCCGGCGGACCTCAAGGGCGTTCTGCCTACCGTTGAAGAGTTGGAAAAAGAGCTTGAGAACGGCGAGTAAGAGAATGCCCATGAGCGACTTCGACCCTTTTCTCCCCGAAAACTTGCTCAAGCAGGAGCAAGCGGAAATCTCCGCCGTGGAAAGCGGTCAGGACGCGTCCCGGGGAGACTTCGGGGCCTACCACCGGTTGCTCAAGCATCACAAAGACGACTGGGTCCGCCTGCATGCGATCATCGACGCGGCGGCGGCCGCCCAATACGCCGAGCAGGCCGCCGCCGCCCTCGCCTCTCTTGCGCCGCCATCGGGGCGACCGAACCTGCTCGACGCGGGCTGCGGACCCGGCGCGATCACCGACGCGCTGCGCGTACGAGTCGGCTGCTCCGCCGCGACGGGAGTCGACATCTCCCAGTCGGCGATCGAATACGCGCGCCGGTCGTTTCCCCTGTGCCGCTTCAACGTCGTCGCGATCGATGAACACACGACGTTTCCCGAACGCTACGACATCATCCACTCCCGCGAATTCTATCCTTTCACGCGCACGGTGGACCTGGCCGTCCATAAGGCGTACTTGAACGTTTTCGCGAAGCATCTGAAGCCCGGGGGAATATTGGTTTGCACCCTGCTCGATCAGCCGGGAACCTTGAGCGACACGATCTGCGAGCTTCGCGCCACCATGGAGAGCATGGGATTGACGCCGTTTAAGGCCATACCCCTGGCGAACGCAAGACTGCTCCGCCTGCTTCGCAGCGTCGCCTTAAGCCGCGGCGCGACTTGGGCCGTTAATAAGCTCATCAAAGCGCCCCAGCGCTGCTTCTACCTCAGCCGCCTGACTCGATCTCCCTCCTGATCACACCGGTTGTATTTGATAAAATCCAGACGCAAACTCATGTCCAGAGGAAAGGCCGACGTCGCCGAAATCCGCCGGGTCCTGACGCTTGAATCCCGGGCCTTGGCCCGCGCCGCCGGCGCCGTCGACGCGCGCTGGACGAGGGCTTTGGACCTGATCGCCTCCTGCCGGGGCAAACTCATCCTCACGGGGGTGGGAAAATCCGGTCTGGTGGCCCAAAAAATCGCGGCGACGTTCTCGTCGACGGGAACCCCCTCCCTGTTTCTCGATCCGGGCGAAGCCCTTCACGGCGGCCTGGGCGTCGTCCAGAAAGGAGACGTCATACTGGCGGTCGGCAAATCGGGCGAATCTGACGAGCTTAACGCGCTGCTCCCCGTTTTGCGCGCGCGCAAAATCGCGGTGATCGCGATGACGGCCAACTCCCGCTCGACTTTAGCCAAAGCCGCGACGATCGTTCTCGAGACCCCCGTCGAAGCCGAGGCCTGCCCGCTCAACCTCGCTCCGACGACAAGCACCACGGTCGCCATGGCTCTTGGCGACGCTCTCGCCGTCGCCCTCATGAAGCGCAGCGGCTTTAAGGCCGAACATTTCGCCGCCAACCACCCCTCCGGACGATTGGGTAAGCGCCTGCATCTGCGCGTGCGCGACGTGATGCGCACGGGACGCAGCAACCCCACCGTGCCCTTGGGCGCCTCGGCGACCGAACTTTTGACGACGATCACCCGCCTTCAAGCAGGCGCCGCCTGCATCGTCGACCGCCGCGGCCGCCTCCTGGGCCTGGTCACCGATTACGACATTCGCCGCGCGCTGGAATCCGGAGGCGACATCCGCCGCCGCGACATCGGCTCGATCATGAACTCCTCTCCCACGACGATCGGTCCCGACGCCCTGGCCGCCGAGGCCGTGGAGATCATGGAAGACCGCAGCACTCCGTTCAACGTCCTCCCCGTCGTCGACGGCCGCGGCAGGTCCGTCGGCCTGATTCAAATTCACGATTTACGCGCTCGAGGGCTATGATGACGCTCAAAGAAAAACTCCGCCGCGGCGTGCCGACCATCGGAACGTGGCTCACTTTGGCCCACCCGGCCCTGGCCGAAATCGCGGCGCGCGCGGGCTTCGACTGGGTCGCCGTGGATTTGGAACACAGCTCCATCACCATACGCGAATGCGAGGATTTGCTGCGCGTTCTCGATCTCGCCGGGACGACGCCTCTGGTGCGCTTGACCGCCAACGACTCGGACCTCATCAAGAGGGTCATGGACAGCGGCGCGCGGGGCATCATCGTTCCGAGCGTGTCGACCCCGGAAGAAGCCGAACTCGCCGTGGAAGCCGTCCATTATCCGCCCCGGGGCCGCCGCGGAGTGGGCCTGGCCCGCGCGCACGCCTACGGGGCCGACTTTCCCGGCTACCTCAAGCGCCTGGAACGCGAGGCCGTCGTCGTCGCCATGATCGAAAACTCCCAGGGCGTCGACAACGCCCAAGCCATCCTCAGCGTCGCCGGCATCGACGCCTACCTGCTCGGTCCCTACGACATGTCCGCTTCTTTGGGCGTCGCCGGCCGCCTGTCTCACCCGAAAGTCGAGGCGGCCATCGCCAAGGTTCGCGACGCCGGACGCCGCGCGCGCAAGCCGGGAGGCCTGCACGTCATCGAGCCCGATCCCGCCGCCCTGCGCCGCCGCATCAAGGATGGGTTTGGCTTCATCGCCTACAGCCTCGACACCCGGATTTACGACACGGCCCTGCGCGCCGCCCTCAAGGGGCTGCGCTCACCCCGATGACCCCTCCCCGCGTCGTCGCCATCATCCCCGCGCGCATGGCCTCGACCCGCTATCCTGGAAAACCCCTGGCCCCCATCCACGGGGTGCCCATGATCGGCCACTGCTACTTCCGCACGCGACTGTCCCGGACGGTCGATGAGACCTGGGTCGCCACCTGCGACCGCGAGATCTTCGATTACATCCGCTCGGTGGGAGGACAAGCGGTCATGACCAAGGACTCCCACGAGCGCTGCTCGGACCGCTGCGCCGAGGCGATGCTCGCCATCGAGGCTCAGACCGGCAAGAGAATCGACATCGTCGCCATGGTCCAAGGAGACGAGCCAATGGTTTGGCCGGACATGATCGACGACGCGGTCAAACTTCTCATCGACGACCCCGCCTGCCCGATCGCCTGCCTCATGGCGGACATCGACACCGAGGCCGAATTCGAGGACCCCAATTGCGTGAAAGTCGTCGCCGACGCCCAAGGCCGGGCCTTGTACTTTTCCCGGGAGCCCATCCCCTCGCGCCGCAAAGGGGCCCGGAACTCTCCCCGCCGCCGCCAGGTTCCGATCATCCCCTTTCGCCGGGATTACCTGCTGCGCTTCAACGAACTCAAGCCCACGCCTTTGGAAATCGCCGAATCGGTCGATCTCATGCGCTGCGTCGAGCATGGAGACCCCGTCAAGCTCTCCTTGACCACGCGCCGAACCGTCAGCGTGGACACGCCCGCCGACCTCGCCCGGGCCGAGGCGGCGATGGCAAACGACCCTTTGACGGCGCGATACGCCGCCGGAGCGGCCGCCCGATGAACGCGCGGCTGCGGGTGGGCATCGCCGGCTACGGCGTCGTGGGCCGAAGGCGGCGCCTTCACATCGACGCTCACCCGCGTCTGAGCGTGACCGCCGTCAGCGACGTCACGTTCGACCGGGACTCCGTCATGCCCGACGGCGTTCGCCAATACCGCGACTACCGCGACCTGATCTCCGGGGAACGGCTCGACCTTTTGTTCGTCTGCCTGCCGAACTACCTCGCGGCCGACGCGACGATTCGCGGCCTGAGCGCCGGCTTGCATGTCTTCTGCGAAAAACCTCCGGGCCGCGACTTGGCCGACGTGGCGGGCGTACGCAAGGCCGAACGCCGGCACCCCCGCCTTAAGCTGAAATACGGCTTCAATCACCGCTACCATGATTCGGTGCGCGACGCGCTGAGTCTGATACGCTCGGGAGGTCTGGGCCGAATTCTCAATCTCAACGGGATCTACGGCAAAAGCCACATCATCCCCTTCGACAAGGGCTGGCGGGCGCAAAGGCGCTACGCCGGGGGCGGCATCCTCCTCGATCAGGGCATACACATGGTCGATCTGATGCGGCTGTTCGCGGGAGACTTCGTCGACGTGCGCAGCGTCGTCAGCAACTCGTACTGGAAGCACGACGTCGAGGACAACGCCTACGCCCTGATGACGACCAAAACCGGCGCCGTCGCTCTTCTCCACTCCTCGGCCACTCTTTGGCGCCACCGCTTCTCTCTCGACATGACGCTGGAGCGCGGTTCCATCAACCTGGCCGGGATTCTCTCCGGGTCCAAGAGCTACGGCGCGGAAACCCTCACGGTGGCGACGGCCGCGAAAAAAGACTCCGGAGATCCCCGAGAGACGACCACGCGCTACAATGAAGACAATTCCTGGCGCGATGAAATCCACGAATTCGCCGACTGCGTCCTCCAAAACAAGAAAGTCCTCCACGGGCATTCTCTCGACGCCTTCAAGACGATGGAGCTCATTTACCGCATCTACTGCGCCGACCCCTCCTGGAAAAAGAAGTACCGCCTCAGCGACTCCGGTTCCAGGAGGTCCCGATGAAAAAACCGCTTGCCGGACGCAAAGCCCTGGTGACCGGAGGAACGCGCGGCATCGGCCGGGCGATCGCCCAGCGTCTTTGCGAGGACGGGGCGGCGGTCACGGTCACCGGCACGAGAACCGGAGGAACGGCTCTACGAGGCTGCGCCTACGAGGCTCTCGACTTTCGCGATGAAGACGCGACGAACGATTTCGCCGAGGCGATGGCCCGGCGCGGCTTCGATATTTTGGTCAACAACGCGGGAATCAACATCCTCTCGCCCTTCGCCGAGATCAAACCGGAGGATTTCGACCTGATACAGCGCGTGAACGTCCGCGCCCCGTTCATGCTCTGCCGGGCGCTGCTGCCGGCGATGATGCGCCGCCGCTGGGGACGCATCGTCAACATCGGGTCCATATTCGGGGTCATCAGCAAGGAACATCGCGGCTCTTATTCATCCAGCAAATTCGCCCTGGACGGAATGACGGCCGCGCTGGCCGCCGAAGCCGTCCCGCGAGGCGTGCTCGCCAACTGCGTGGCTCCCGGGTTCGTGGACACGGACCTGACTCGCCGCGTGCTCGGCGCCAAGGGGATCAAGAAGCTCGTCGGACGCATTCCCGCCCGGCGCCTGGCGCAGCCAAGGGAAATCGCGGCTCTTGTCGCCTGGCTGTGCGGTCCCGAAAACACCTACATCAGCGGCCAACACATCATCATCGATGGCGGATTCACCCGCGTCTGATCTCGTCGTCTCCTCGCATAAAGGCCCCTACGCGGTCGAATGCCGCGCGGACCCCTTCGCCGAGCTGCTTCCTCTCATCGCGTCGGGGGCTCATTTCATCATCGACGCCCGCGTCGCCGACCTGTATGACCGGGAGTTGCGTCCGGCTCTCAACTCCGGGCGCGTGCTGCGCGTCGAGGCGACCGAGGAACGAAAATCCATCGAGGCGATGCCGCAGTTCGTGCGCCACCTCGCCGCCAAAGGCGTGCGCCGCGGGCAGACCCTCGTCGCCGTCGGCGGGGGCGTCATCCAGGACATCACCTGCTTTCTCGCCGCGACGATGCTGCGCGGCATGGACTGGGTCTTCGTTCCCACGACTTTGCTCGCGATGGCCGACTCCTGCATTGGATCGAAAAGCTCGATCAACGGAGGCGGCGCGAAAAACATACTCGGAACCTTCACTCCGCCCAAACGCGTCCTGCTCGCCGTCCAATTCCTGAGGACGCTCGATGAGAAGGACATACGTTCGGGTGTCGGCGAAATGCTCAAGGTTCACGCGATCGACGGTCCCGCCTCGTTCGACCGGATCGCGGCGGATTATCCCCGCCTCTTTGCCGACGCATCCGTCATGACGTCCTATCTGATCGCGTCATTGGCGATCAAAAAACCGATCGTCGAGTCCGACGAGTTCGACACGGGACCGCGGCTGGTCATGAACTACGGGCACTCGTTCGGACACGCCCTGGAATCGGCGACGGGATACGCCGTTCCTCATGGACTTGCGGTGACGATCGGCATGGACCTGGCGAATTTCGTCTCGGCGCGCCTGGGCCGCGGCGACGCCTCCCACTACAAGCGCATGCGCCCGACCTTGGCGGCGAACTGGAAAGGCTGCGAGGACATCGCCGTGCCGCTCATCGAGTTCCTGGACGCCTTGGCCAAGGACAAAAAGAACACCGCCGCGAACCTGGGCCTGATCCTGCCCGACCGCGACGGAATCATTCGCAAGATGGAAGTCCCTTCCGACGAAAAATTTCGCGCCGTCTGCGCAGAATATCTCGCCAAAGGGCGAAAGGAATCCTTACTATGAGCACCGTGTGCGTCGCGTCGCGCTCGTTCTCCAAGCACCCCGTTCTCAGGGCGGAATTAACGGCCCGATATCCGAGCGCCCGATTCAACGACACCGGCGCCACGCTCAAGGATGAATCCCTTGTTTCCTTCCTCCTCGACTGCGAAAAAGCCATCCTCGCTCTTGAAGTCGTCGATGACACACTGCTGGCCCGCCTTCCCAAACTTAAGCTCATCAGTAAATTCGGGGTGGGATTGGACAGCGTCGACCTCAAGGCCCTTGAGCGCCGGAAGGTCAAGCTGTCCTGGACGCCGGGGACCAACTCCCGCTCCGTCGCCGAACTGGCCCTGATGGGCGCTCTCGCTCTTCTTCGCCGTTTTCCCGAGACGTCCCAAGAACTGCGAGACGGGACCTGGCGCCAACTGAAAGGCTCGACTTTGACGGGGAAAACGGTGGGCCTCGTGGGCCTGGGCGCGGTGGGGCGCGAATTCGTCTCTTTGCTGGCACCCATGACCACCCGCATCCTCGCACACGACATGGCTCCCGACAGGACCTTCGCCGAAGCCCGGGGAGTGCGTTTGCTCCCGCTCGTGGAGCTTTTACGCGAAAGCGACGTCGTCAGCCTGCACCTGCCGCTCACGGAACAAACCAAAAACCTCATCGACGCGTCTCATTTGGATGTATTCAAGCCGACGGCCGTGTTGATCAACACCGCGCGCGGGGGATTGGTCGACGAAGACGCCTTGATAAAAGCTCTCGACTCCGAACGCCTGGCCGGCGCCTTCCTCGATGCGTTTTCCTCGGAACCCCCGAGCGACCCGCGGCTTTTGAACCATCCCAAAATCCTGGCCACCCCGCATGTCGGCGGAAGCACCGAGGAGGCCATTCTGGCGATGGGACGCGCGGCCATCGCCGGCCTCGGCGAATGAGCCGTTTAAGCGTCTGCTGGACGAACCCCTCTCAAACGCCGTCTGGACCCGTTCTCAGTTTCCTCCCTCCGCGAGCGGAAGAGGAGCTGGCCGCGCGCGCCGCGGGGCAATATCTTCGGGCGCGGGACATGCCCCCAGAAGCCCGCGCCAAGGCCCGCGTCGATTATCTTCAGACCTGCGCGCGCATCGGCGCCGGGAGGGTCGGAGGCAGGACGCTGCGCGAGGACGCGGGCGGCTCGGACGCCTGGTGGCATCACCCCGTGTCTTTCAAAGACTGCGAAAATGACCCGACGTTCGCTCGGCTTCTGGCCGTGCGCGCCGTGCTGTGGGCCGCGGACGCAACCGCGGCGGATGAAATCGAAACCTGGGGAGCCCCGCCTGAAGTCGTCGACGTCTTGCGCGGCCGCCTCGCCGTGATCCCACGCAACGCGCCGTGGCGCTCGATCGAACCCCTCTGGTGGCTGAGAGCGCTCGGCTCTCGCGCCTACGGACTGGCTCAAGCCCTGCTTGATATCCTGGCCTGTTCGCTGGCCCCTCGTGCTTGCCCGGCGAAAAACCCTCGCGTCGCATTGTTGGGCTACTGGGACTGGTCCGTGAGGTCCGAAAACGGGCTTCTCATCGACCGCTACTTCAAGGCTCTCCCCCAAGAACTCTCCGCCCTCGGGGCGCAACCCGCCCGCCTGTGCTGGCTCGACACTCATGGCGATCCGGCCCGCGCGCCGCGCGGGCGGCTGGACGCCGCGCGGGCGGCATCCGCCGCGGGCGTCGCCTTGCTCCAATCCACCCTCGACCTCGGCGACGCTTTCGAGGCGGCCTGCGACTTGCGCCCGGCATCGGCCTATCTCCGCCGGCGCGACGACCCCGCGTTCCGGGCCATTTTCCTGCGCGACGGCCTCGACCTATTCCCTCTGTTCGCCGAACGGCTTTTGAGGGGTTTTCTAGACGGCTGTCTCCCGCGCTGCGCCCTCATCCGGGCGGCCGTCGAGCGCGCCTGCAAGGACGTCAAACCCGGCGTGTGCGTCCACTTCCTCGAGCACTTTCCCCATGCCCGGGCCTGTTTCGCGGGCGCGCGCGCCGCCGGAGCGCGCACCGCCGCCGTCCAGCACGCGGGCTTCTGCCTGGAAAAAACGTTCTATTTCCTCGATCCCGATCTCGAATTTCGGGGAGAACCCGACGGACGCGCCGTCCCGGTTCCAGACATCGTTTTCGCCATGGGCGAGGTCACGCGCGAGCACTTTCTCTCCTGCGGCTACACAGCCGATCAAGTCGTCGCGACCGGCTCTCCGCGCTACGACCATGTCCGCCCTCCGCAGCCCGCGAAAAAACGCGCCGGCCCCGGAGTGCGGGTGCTCCTGGCCCCGGCGCTCGACTTGGACGTCGAGTCGGCCATGCTCGAGGCCGCCGCGGCGGCCTCGGAGGGCCTTGCCGGAGTGGAACTGCGCCTGCGCGACCATCCGTTCGCGCCGCTCAGCCGCCGCGATAAGTTCAAGACCCTCAAAGACCACGTCCGACTGTCCACGGCGAGCCTGGACGAGGACCTCGCCTGGGCCGACCTCGTCCTGTTCAGCTACTCCACCGTGGCCGAGGAGGCGGTCCTTAAAGGCATCCCCGCCTGGCAATGGAAGCCGCTGTCCTACGACGCTTCCGCCCTGTCCGAAGCCGCGGATATTCCGCGCTTCACCTCGGTGGCGGCGCTGCGCGCGGCCCTGGAACGGTTTCGTCCCGGAGACGGCCTTCCCGGCGACGCCGAACGCGCCCGCCTCGTCCAGGATTTATTTCTGCTTCCCGACGGCGGCGCCGCCCGCCGCGTCGCCTCCTATTTGAACGAACTCGCGCCTTAGAGAGATCTCGACGCACGGCCGAGACAGTCTTAACCCGAAATCCCCAGTCAGCCCGCCTTCACCGACGAAGGCAGCCTGAACTGT
>ERZ1292630.1112-Hain-H41-02um-R3-1112-length-27094-cov-7_pt1 | contig 27094 bp, 20 predicted proteins | sample MGYA00564408_ERZ1292630 | MGnify/ENA primary metagenome ERZ1292630 (study PRJEB36523, sample SAMEA6512641) | groundwater metagenome | collected 2019-01-08 | study: AquaDiva: Metagenomics assemblies of 32 groundwater samples
TCCAGACGGGAATTCTAATTGTCGTCGGACGGGAATTTTGATTGTCGCTGATCACCCAGCGTTTCGAGAGATCGCCGAATCGATCCGGATTGAGATGCTCCCACCTCCCCTTGATGTCCTAGACGGGCGACCCGCGCCGAAGAGCCCGCGACAAGGTTTCGTCACTGCCAATTCGGTACCTGGCACTTCGAGCCCCGGCGAAAAGTGGCTACGACTTGGCTACGCACTCAGCGCCAATTCCTGTCCTCTTCTGTCCGCTCGTGTCCGCTCGAAATCGAAACCCCCACGGGCGCAACTCCCGAGGGGGCTCTGTATTCGCGCCATTCCCAGTGACTTCCCTCGAGCTCTCGATTTCGGCCCCGAAATGCGCCGAGGCCGTTAGGAAACCGCTGCTCTATCCGTCTGAGCTACGGGGGCGCATTGTCGGCTGCGAGGCTTGCCGAGCAGTCATCCTCTCAGCGCAGCCGCACGATCTTTTGGGTACGGGATGTTCCGTCGGGATATGTGACGTGTAGGAAGTAGATGCCCGCGGGCACCGTCCCGCCGGAGCCGCTTCGCCCGTTCCATTGGAAGCTGTGGGGACCCGAGGTCTGGTGCCCCTCGTAGAGAACCGCCACTTCTCGGCCAAGCACATCCACCACGCGTACTCGCATCATACCGTCCGAGGCGCTCGCGATCGAAAACATCACGGAGTCGCGGAAGGGATTCGGGGTGCCCGGCGCGAGCGTCGATCGTAGCATGGGGGCGAGGGGCGTCTCTGGCCCGTATCTCGCGATCCCGAAGGACCCATGGCCGCCCGCTTCCGTGAATGCGCCGATGATGTAGAGATTGTCATCCACGGTCGCCATGTCCCACACGTCCCAATTCACACCCGAACCCAGCGGCACCCAGTCCTGCCCCGTCCATGCAAGGATTCCATCCACCTGACCATCATTCCGGAAGAACAATCCTCCTACGAAGAGATTGCCTTCGAAGGTCGACAGGCAACTCGGAAACCCGGTGAGTGGCTTGGGCTCCCACTCGACACCGTTCCATCGGTTCATGGCGTAGCCCCACGTGTCGAAATCGCCGCCCGCGAAGATAGCGCCCTCGTGGCTGGCGAGAGCGTACACGACCGCATTCTCTCCGTTGCTCGGCAGACCTGCCCCAAGCGGCAGCCAATCGTGACCGTCCCATGCCGCGACATTCACGGCCGGCGTCCGGCCAATCGTGTCAAACCAGCCTCCGACGACTAGGCGTCCGTCGTGGACGGTCATTGCGAGCACCCCGGGGAATTCCATGGTCCCATCCGCGAGCCCGATGGTCTCCCATCGCGAACCATCCCAGCGGTAGACGCCACCTGTTCGTGGTGTTCCGATACCAAGCCGCCAGCCACCAATGTAGAGATCTCCCTGAAAGAACGCGATGCACCGAGCATCGAGGGAGAGCGTGTCCATCTTGCTCCAACTCGACCCGACCAGCCTTGCGACGGGCGAATTGGCCTCGTAATCGCTCCCCATCACTCCCGCGACGTACAAGGTGTCGTCGCGAGCGGCCATGTCGGCGGGATAGCCCAGCACGGACGGCATCGCGGTCCACTCACTCCGATCCCAGGATGCATTCTTGCCGAGCGGAGCCCAGTTCGGCGGATCGCCGGCCCAGGCCAGAACGCCGACTGACGCCAGCCGACCCTGAAAGGAAGTTATGGCCCGACTCGGCGCATAGTAGGCGCCGCTGATGAGTCCGCGCATCGCGCCCCCCCACGCTTCGAATGGCTCCCACGACCCATCGGCCCATCGCAGAACGTTGAAGCCTCGGATTCCGGAAGGACCGGAGGCACCGAACCGGCCGGCAACGAGCAGATCGTCGCCGAGGTCGAACAAGCAGGATGTCGATCCTACGATGTCACCCACCCACCGGAGACCCGACCCGGGGTTCCATGTCGCGAGCGCGTCACTGTTGAATCCGCTGCCGATGAACACCGTCCCCTGGTGCGTCGCGAGATGGCGTGCTCCCAGGAACGCGTTCAATCCGATGGGTACCCACGAAGAGCCAGTCCACCGTGCGAGGTTCGGTGAGGCCAGGCCACCCGCCGATTCGAACGATCCACCGACGAATAGATTCCCGCTATCGACGGCCAAGGCGTACACACGCCCGGCCTCGTAGGGCCCGACCCCGCCGTCGACATCCTGCCACGTCGCACCATCCCAGCACGCCAGCGAATGCACGGCCACAGTGCCCGCGGAATCGAACGCTCCGCCCGCAAAGAGCGAGTCGCCTATCGCGGCCAACGCATAAACGCCTCCGTTGATTCCCTGCCCCAGGGGAGCCCATGCGCCGCCGTCCCACAGAGCCACATGCCGGACTGAGGTCGTCCCGGACTGAGTGAATCCCCCGGCGGCCACAAGGCTTCCTCTATAGGTGGAGAGGCACCAGACATCCGGCTGTTGGTAGGTCCCCTCGCGAAGGCCGGCGCCCATGGCCGCGTATTCCGCACCGTTCCACGCGGCGACGCCGCTGGCAGACAGCCCACCTGCGCTACTGAATGTTCCACCCAGGACCATTTGCCCGTTGAAGATGGTGAGCGCGTACACCGCACCGTCCGTGCCCTCTCCGAGTGGAGACCAAGCGCTTCCATCCCAGACGGCGAGGTTCCGCGTCACGACATCGCCGGTCCGGGAGAAAGATCCGCCGATGATGATCTTCCCTTGGTACTCTGCGGCGCAATAGACCCAGCCGTCGACAACGGGAAGCCCGAATTCACGACCCCATCGCTCGTCACCCGTCACCGCGCGCGCGCGCGGCGCGTTCTCGCGCGGCAGATCCCTGCGAATCTGGCGGATGTGCTGGGATACGGAGGTTTCGAGTCGGCTTTGGGCGTTGGTCGAGGATGGGAGCCCGGCAAAGGAGCCCCATAGGAAGAGGCCCATGGCCACTAGAGACCGACCGCGCCCCTGGCAACGCCCCTTCGCTCGATACGTGCCCATTCCTTGATGGTAGCGCAACGCGAAGGGCGCCGGCCACTCCCCTGGCGCCGTGTCTTTCGTCCCCTGACGGGCCGGCGACCGCTCGCGAAGTTGGTGCGCGAAGGAAGGACTCCTCGTGAAGAAGGCAAATGACTCGGCACCTAGCGACTCAAGCTTGACACCGGTTTGGCTACGACTTGGCTACGGACTCAGCGCCAATTCCTGTCCTCTCGTGTCCTCTCCTGTCCGCTCGGAAATCGAAGCCCCCGCGGGGGCTCTGTATTCGCGCTATTCCCAGTGACTTCGCTTGAGTTCTCGATTTCGGCCTCGAAATGCGCCGAGGCCGTTAGGAAACCGCTGCTCTATCCACCTGAGCTACGGGGGCGCATGTGTCAACTAGGGCGGCAGTTTGCTGCCCACGATTAGGTAGGCGCGGTAATCGCCCAGGCGTGGGTCCGTAGCGTCGTACTCGACCGCCACGGGGACGCCAATCTCCTCGACGGCCCGGACAAACAGCGCGACAGCGGAGGGGCTCTTCTCTTTGCTGTGCATCCTGACCGTGACGCCTTTCGGCTCGTCCGTGTGGTCTAGAATTGCCATTTGCCTTCCCCATCCGATTTCGAAGAAGACGACCGTGAATTGCTCGGCGAACGACGTGGCCTCGGTGTCTCCCAGCTGGCTCCAGACCTCGAGACCTGGGTTCGGCTGGCCCTTCAGTGACGAGACCAGGTGCGCTCGCTGCTCCGCGGAAAGCGTGCGGCGCCTCGTGCGCTCCTGGAGCTCGAGAAGAGACTTCTCAGCGTTTGCCGTCATCTCCAGTTGCTTCGACAGGTCGATCCGTAGCTGGGCGGCTTCGGCGTTCTTGATCGCTCCGACCTTCAAGGCGAAGAACAGGGCGAAACCGCCAGAAACGACGGTGAGGCCGGTGAATACGAGCGCCAAGACGTTGAACAGGGTCGAAAGCGACTCGAGCGTCGGCAGCGCCATCCGCGGGGCCCTCACGTGAATGTCCTCCATGGTCACAGGAAGAGAACAATCTACCGCATACGGGAGCGCGCCACAAATCCCGCAGCGGCGGACGCAAACGAGAGCGAGTGGGGGCTGTGGGTCGCGCTCGGCGATGATTGATAGGGTCGAGGACGACGCTGGCACCGGGAGGCGCATCCCCCCGCCTGGAACTACTTCGCGCGTCTTAGGGCGCCGAAGCGAGGTGAATCTCCCATCATGTAGGTCGTCCACATACCGCCGACGTCGTACGTGGAATCGGCCTGTTCCAGAACAACCGCGAATCCCCCCAGCGACTCGCCGCCCCGGATGACTCGACTCGGGGACGAGGTCGTCCACGTGATCTCAATGAGAGAATCCTCCTCGGTCGGCAGAACCGCGAACCTCCATCCAGGCGGCGATCGAAAGCTGCTCGCCGGGATGGTGTCGCCATCCCAGCCGACGGGCTCTCCAAGCAAGCGCGGCCTTCCGTAGTATTCATCATCCCCCACCAACAGCTTCGTGATTGGAAACGTACTCCCGTTGGTCACAGTGTATTGATATTCCACACGTCGCGGACCTGCCAGGACCTTCGTCACGAAGACCTGAACTGGTTGATCGGCAACCTTGGGGTTCCCCGTCGCGAGAGCGAATGGAACGCACGCCGCCACCGCCACGAGGAGCGTTGCGAGGCTGTTACGCCAGGTGAACAGATGAGTCTCCATGATCGGATGGATCGGCACGATGTGGCCTGCCCTTGACACCGGTTTGGCTACGACTTGGCTACGGACTCAGCGCCAATTTCTGTCCTCTCGCGTCCTCTCCTGTCCGCTCGAAATCGAAGCCCCCTTGGGCGCAAGTCCCGAGGGGGCTCTGTATTCGCGCTATTCCCAGTGACTTCGCTTGGGCTCTCGATTTCGGCCCCAAAATACGCCGAGGCCGTTAGGAAACCGCTGCTCTATCCGTCTGAGCTACGGGGGCAGAATACCGCACGATATCATGCCCACCGAGGATCGCGCACCTCCCCCACCCGCCCCCCGCGCCGGTTTGCCGCGCCACCAGCGGTACGGTAGACTCCGCCCCAGACGGGAGGGCCATCGTGACGCAATCGCAGGGCAGCATGCTCGCGCACTACAAGCTCCTCGAGAAGATCGGCGAGGGCGGCATGGGCGTGGTCTGGAAGGCGCGCGATCAGCACCTCGACCGCGACGTGGCGATCAAAGTGCTGTCGCGCGGAGCCCTGGACGACGCGACGACCCGCCAGCGGTTCCGGCAGGAGGCTCACGTCCTCTCCCGCCTCGCTCACCCCGGGGTTGCGACGATCTTCGACTTCGCCGCGCAGGACGGGGTCGACTTCCTCGTCATGGAGTACGTCGCGGGCGGGACACTGCAAGAAAGGCTCCGCCAGGGACCGATCGCGCTCGAAGATGTCATCCGCCTTGGCGCGGAGATCGGCGACGCCCTCGAGGACGCGCACCGGCAGGGATTCCTCCACCGCGATCTCAAGCCGGGCAACGTGGCGCTCACGGCCTCCGGAAATCCGAAGCTTTTGGACTTCGGACTCGCGCGGCTTCTGGGCGGCGCCCATTCGGCGACCGGCCTCACGCAGACCGGCACGATCCTCGGTTCCCTCCCCTACATGGCCCCTGAGCAACTCCTCGGGGAGGCGGACGACGTCCGGACGGACGTCTACGCGCTTGGCGCCCTGCTCTTCGAGATGGCCGCGGGCCACCGACCCTTCGCCAAGGAGCGCCCCGAAGCGCTGATGTTCGAGATCCTCAACAGTGCTCCCCCGTCGCTCCGCTCGCTCCGGTCTGAAGCGCCGCTGGAGCTGGATCGGCTGCTCGCCTCATGCATGAGCAAGGACGCGGCGCTCCGGCCCGCCTCCGCGCGGACCGTCAGCGAAGCGCTCCGCCGGATTCGGGACGGCTCGCCGGGTGCATCCCGATCGGCGTCCGCCCCGGACGTCATCCGGTCGCTGGCCGTGTTGCCTCTCGAGAATGTCTCGAGGGATCCCGCACAGGAGTATTTCGCCGACGGCATGACCGAGGCGCTCATCTCGGATCTCGCCCGGATCAAGGCGCTCCGCGTGATCTCGCGGACATCCGCCATGAAGTACAAGGGCGCGCAACGGGCGCTGCCGGAGATCGCGCGCGAACTCAATGTCGACGCGATCCTGGAAGGCTCGGCACTGCTCATCGGAAATCGTGTACGTGTCAGCGTTCAACTCGTCTCCGCGCGCACCGACGAGACGCTCTGGGCGGATCGTTATGACCGGCAACTCGAGGACGTGCTCGGCCTGCAGAGCGAGGTGGCGGCGACCGTGGCGAAGGAGATCGCGATTCAAGTGACGCCTCGGGAGGCGACGCAGCTCTCCAAGCGCTCGGCGGTCAACCCCGAAGCGCACGTCGAGTACTTGAAGGGCCGGCACACGCTCACGGCCGCCTCGCCGCAGGCGATCGCGCTGGGACTTCGGCATCTTGTCCGCGCGTTGGAGCTGGACCCGGAATTCGCGCCCGCCTGGGCCGCGCTGGCCGAGTGCCACAACATTCGCGCGAGCCGAGGCATGGCCCCGCCCGCCGAGGCCACCGCGGAGGCTCAGGCGGCCGCCATGAAGGCGCTCGCGCTCGACGAGTCATGCGCGGAAGCCTACGCCGCGCTGGGGGCCCTCCGATCCCCCGAGGGGGATTTGGTGGGCTCCATCCGTTCGTTGGAGCGGGCGATCGAACTGAATCCGGGCCTTGCCACTCCCTACTACCGCCTTGGCAGCGTGCTCTACTGCTTGGAGAGGCACGCCGAAGCGGAGAAGGCGATGCTCACTGCGCTCAGCCGCGATCCGGTCTCCATGTTGCTCCACACGGCGGTGGGCGACGCGTACTACTACGCCCGCGAATACGAGAAGTCGGTCGTCTATTACCGGATGGCCATCGAGATCGATCCGAGGTTCGACGGGGCGCACACGGACCTCGCGCGTTCGCTGGAGGCTCTCGGTCGTTTCGATGAAGCCCGTGCTCAATACGAGGAAGGCCGCCGCCTATCGGGCGGTGTGGCGGGCCCGTTGTTCGGCCTCGCCCACCTGGAGGCGAGCATGGGACACGAGGGCGAGGCCCGTCGCATGCTCCAGGAACTCATCGCGGCCCGCGCCGAGCGGGTGGTTTCAGCCTGGGGAATCGCCGCGCTGCACGCCACCCTTGGCGACGTCGACGAGGCGTTCCGCTGGCTGGATGTCGCGGTGGAAGAACGGGCCACGGGGCTCGTGTTCCTGCGCGTCCATCCACGCCTCGATCCGATCCGCCAGGACGCGCGCTACGGCCCGCTGCTTCGAAAGGTCGGCCTCGACGTGAACTCTTCCTAGGGTCGCACTTGCCGCGCACGCGGGGATCGAGCCGCTCCGCGAAGCGAAGATAATTGGTGCGGCGGCGGCCTCCGTGGAGTAGCGACCTAGTGCACCGACTCCTCGGAGCCCACGGCGGCGTCGGCTTCCAGGAGCGAGCGGAGCTTCAGGAGCGCCCGCTGCTCCAGCTGCCGGATCCGCTCCCGCGACAACCCGAACTGCTCCCCCGTCTCGGCCAACGTACGCGGGCGGTCGTCGAAGAAGCCGTAGCGGAAACGGAGGATCTGCTCCTCTCGGCCCGGGAGCTTCTTCAGCAACTCGTTCAGGTGCTGGTCGCGGATTTGCATCTCGACGATCTCGTCGAGTGTCGGAGGCTGTTCCAGCGCCTCCGTCTCCACGAGCCCGTGGAACGCCTCGTTGCTGAGATCGACGTCGAGCGTACGGACCGATTGCACCAGCGACCGGAGCCGCACGGCGCGCGGCACCGCGATTCCGAGTTCCTTCGCGATCTCCGCCAGCAGCGGCTGCCCCTTCCGCTCCCCTTCCAGCCGCCGCTCGATGGCGAGGTAGCGCCGCATCATCTGCAGCACGTGGATCGGAATGCGGACCGTGCGCGACTGGTTGGCCACGCCGCGCGCGATCGCCTGGCGGATCCACCAGGTGGCGTAGGTGGAGAAGTGGATGCCGCGCTCGACGTCGAAGCGGTCGACCGCCGTGATGAGGCCGAGATTCCCCTCTTCGATGAGGTCGAGGAATTCGACTCCGCGATTCCGGTAGGCGCGCGCCATGGAGACGACGAGGCGGAGGTAGGAGAGGATGAGCGCCTTCCGCGCGATCTCGTCGCCGGCGCGCATCCGTTCCCAGAGCGAACGCTCCCGATCCCGTTCCAGGATGGGATAGCGCCGGATCTCCTTCAGGTAGCGGCGCTCGAGGTCGCCGATGCCGCGCGCGGGGACCGATCCGGGAGCGCTTCCCGCCTCCACCGGGCCCTCGCCCTCGGCGGGGGCCGCCACGGCTTCCGGCTCGGAGCTTTCGGGGAGGTCGATTCCCTTCTCGCGCGCTTCCCCCAGGAAGATGTCGAACGCGACGGCGTCGAAATCGGGGGAATGGAGGATCGGCTCGAGATCGTCTTCGGTCAGCCGTCCCTCTTCCATGCCGCGCCGCAGCGCGTCGGAGAGGTCGGCGACAAAGCGAAGGGAGACGCCCGACATGCGGTCAGATCCGCCGGATTTCGAATCCATCGGTCCCTCGGGCCGGCGCCCATTCGACGTGGATGTGCAACACCCTCGAAGCGGGAGGACCCTTTCGGAGATCGCCAAGGAACTCCTGCATCAGCGCGCGCGGGCCCTCGGCTTCCAGATCGACATCGCCCGAGGGGAGGTTCCGAACCCAGCCCGAGAGGCCCAGCGTCATGGCTCGCTCGATCACGAACGCCCGGTAGCCGACGCCCTGCACGCGCCCTTCGACGCGCGCGACAAGGCGCGCCCTGGCGCGGGCGCCGTCGGCTTCCGTTCCGTTCGGCTCCACCGCCCTCATTCTATGCTACCCCTGTTCATGAAAAAAGCCCTCCGACTCGCGCCGAAGGGCTCGGATGTTCGATGGTCGGGGCGAGAGGATTTGAACCTCCGACCCCCTGGTCCCGAACCAGGTGCTCTACCAGGCTGAGCCACGCCCCGATCGAACGGCCCCCCCGGCCAAAAAAGAAAGAGGCCGGGAATGACCTCGGAGCCAGTGTACCCCAAGGCGCCCTGGGGGGTCAACCCGAGAGCCGAGCGGCCCTTACGGCGATGCTTCTTTGGGCGTCCATCCGCCCTTTCCGATGAGCGGGACGAACGTGCAGCCAGACAAGACGCTCCGCTTCAATCCCTTCTCCGTCTTCACCAGCTTCACGAGCGACTGCTCCTGATCGGTGCCGACCGGGAGAATCGCGATGCCCCCGACGCGAAGTTGCTCTCCCACGAAGGCCGGAATGCGCGGCGCCCCGGCGGTGATCACGACGCGGTCGAAGGGGGCCATCTCCTTCCAGCCGAGCGAACCGTCCGCCGATCGGAATACGATGTTGTGATACCCCATCCCCGTGAGCCGCTCGCGCGCCGAGGTTGCGATCGAGGCGATTCGCTCGATGGTGAAGACGCGGTCTCCGAGTTCGGCCAGGATCGCCGTCTGGTAGCCCGACCCGGTTCCGATCTCGAGGATCTTCTCGTCCCCCGTCAGATCGAGCGCCTGCGTCATGAGCGCCACCATGAAGGGCTGGGAGATCGTCTGCTCCTCGCCGATCGGAAGCGCGTGATCGCTGTAGGCCCGCGCGTCGAGTGCCGGGTCGATGAAGAGATGCCGCGGAATGGCCGCCATGATTCGAAGCACGTGCGCGTCGTGGATTCCCCGCGCCTTCAACTGTTCTTCCACCATGCGCCGCCGCGAGACGGTCTGATCGTCACGATTCATGCAGGTTCAATCCGATCGCTTCCAGGTCGACGACCCCTTTGTAGTCCGTCAGTTCGAAGGTGAGCGGCGTCACGGAGACGTATCGTTCCGACACGGCCACGAAGTCGCTCGCCTCGTCGTGCTCCCACGTGGGGGCCTCGCCCCCGATCCAGTAGTAATTCTTCCCTCGCGGGTCGGTCTTCTCCACGACCACGTCGCGAAAGACCCGCGACCCCAGCCGCGTCACCCGCACGCCCCGCAATTCCTCCCACGGCACCGGCGGAATGTTCACGTTCATGCACTTCCCCGCCGGGATTCCCACCCGCACCAGGTCGGACACGACCCTCGCGGCCACTCGCCCCGCCGCCTCGAATCCCACCGTCTCCCAGGTGGCCAGGGAGAGCGCCACCGCCGGAATGCCCAGGAACGCCCCCTCCACCGCCGCGGCCACCGTCCCCGAGTAGAAGACGTCGTTCCCCATGTTGGGGCCATGATTGATCCCGGAGACGACCAGATCCGGCTTCCGCTTTAGAAATCCATGCACGCCCAAGAGCACGCAGTCGGTGGGCGTTCCGTCGACTGTTAGGATGCCTTCCGACACCTTTCGGATGCGAAGCGGCCGATGGAGCGTAAGGGAGTGGCTGGTCGCGCTTTGCTCGCGGTCGGGAGCGATGATCGTCACGCTTCCGAGAGGGCGGAGCGCCTCGGCGAGCACGCGGAGCCCCTCGGCGTGAATGCCGTCGTCGTTGGTGACGAGAATATCCATGGCCTACCGGAAGAGGTGGCGAAGCACGAACCGGATGAAGCGGATCGTGTCGCGAAAGGGGTGAATGTGGCTGCCGGGAGCATTGTAGAGCGCCGGGATCGGCGTCGCGCCGATGCGAAATCCGGCCCGCGCCGCGGAGACCAGGAACTCCGATTCGTAGTCGAAGCGGCGGCTTCCCGGGCGGACGGCCCGGAGCACGCGCGCCTGGATGGCGCGATAGCCCGACTGCGAATCCTCGATCCGCTGCCCGGCCAGGCGCGAGACCCACCAGGAGGTGACGTCGTTGGTCGCCTTCCGAATCCACGGCATCTCCGTCCGGTCGGCGTTCCGGCTTCCGACCACGACGTCGGCGCCCTCCAGCGCGGCCAGGAGCATGGGGGCGAAGGCCGGGTCGTGCTGCCCGTCGGCGTCCAGCGCCACGACCGCGTCCGCACCCGCCTCGAGCGCGGCGTCGAATCCGGTCTGGAGCGCGGCGCCCTTCCCGCGATTCACCTCGTGGCGCACGACGCGCGCTCCCGCCTCCCGCGCCCGCTCGCTGGTCGCGTCACTGGAGCCGTCGTCCACCACGATCACGTCCACGCCGGGCGCTTCGGCCCGGATACCGCGCACGACGTCCCCCACCGTGGAAGCCGCGTCCTTCGCCGGGATGATCGCCATCGCCTTCACGCTCCCGCCTCGCGTCCGCCCTCGGCGAGCGGCGGCGCCGTCCACTCGTACCACTGCGCCGGATGCGCCAGCACGTGCTCGTCGAAGAAGCGCTGGAGCCGCGCGGCGGCCTGCGGGAGCGAGAGCCCACCCCGGTGCGGCGCGAGGGAGAACGGTTCCAGAAAGCGGACGTGGAGCGCTCCGTTCACGCCGCGCCACGAGACACCGGCAAGAACGCGCGCGCCTGCCCGGCTCGCCAGGAGAAGCGGGGCGCGATCGATCGGCACGAAGCCTTCGAGGCCCGTGACGTGGCGGCGCGGACGGCAGCCGCGATCGGCGAGCGCCGCGAGCCTTCCGCCCGCTCGAAGCCGCGCCAGCGCCGCGGACGCTGCCGAGCGCCCCCCGTTCAGCGTGCGCACGCCGGACGCGGCGCGGCGGCCGGCGAAGAAGCGCTCCACGGCACGAGAGCGGTGCGGCGCCGCCAGGGCGTCGAGAGGCCCGAGTTCGCTCGCCAGCCAGCGAAGCGCCTGCTCCCAGGGCCCGAAGTGGCCGCTCACGATCAAGGTAGCGGTCGCCTCGCTCCGCGCGAGGTCGAGGATGCGGCGCGCCTCGTCGTCGAGTTCCACGCAAGGAGCGCGGTCTCGATCGGACGCGCGGAGAAAATCGAGGAGCGCGCGCGCGAAGGCACGGTAGGTGTCGCGGGCGCCGGGGAGCGGCGAGGGCTCCGCGGACGCGAAGCGGCGAAGGCGGCGAAGACGGCGCTCCACGGTCCGGGCCACGGCGGGGTGCGTCGCCACGTAGAGGTCGGCAATGGCGTCGGCGATGGTGCCGCTCATCCGAAGCGGCAGGCGCCGCGCCATGAGCGCCGCGGCGCGGTATCCCCAGTCGGTCACTCGGTCCCTCGAGTTCGATGTGCTGCGCTGGCGGTGCGGCCCCTCGGGGCCGGAGACGGCGACGCCCCGGAGCAGGACCCCGGGGCGGGACGCAAAACGTCATGGTCGGGGCGACAGGATTTGAACCTGCGACCACCTCCACCCCAAGGAGGTGCGCTACCGGGCTGCGCTACGCCCCGACCTGCTTGGTCATGGAGTCGGCGTGCCCGCCTATCGTAGCGGGTCGGCGGCCTCCGGACAAGCGGCCAGTCGAACGCGGCGCGGACTACGACGAGCGGCGGCCGCGCCCGCGCGGCGCGGGCGAATCGTGGCGAAGGAAATCGAGCAACTCCCGGAGATCGTCACGGAGGCCGCGGATCGCCTCCTCGCGATCGAGCCGCGCGAACGGGATCCCCATCTGGTCCTTCTCCGGAACGCGCTCGTCGAGGAGCTTTCGCTTCGCCCCCTCGATCGTGAAACGTTGATCGTAGAGGAGCTGCTTGATGTCGAAGAGTGCCTCCACGTCGCGCTTCCGGTACATGCGCGCGCCGCCGCGTCCCTTCCGCGGGCGGAGCATCTTGAACTGCGTCTCCCAGTACCGGAGCACATGCGGCTTCACGCCGACCAGGTCGCTGACCTCGCTGATGGAGTAGTAGAGTTTTCCTTGGGGTAGCGACTTCACGATTCCCTCCTCACACGGTTCTCCGCCTCGGGTCTCAGGTCTCGGGTCAGGAGTTCGCGCATCGCCGCGCGAGCGCTCTTCCCCTCGAAGAGGATGGCGTGGACTTGTTCGGCGATCGGAAGCTCGACACCGTGGCGCCGCGCGAGCGCGACCGCCGCCTCGCACGTGCCGACTCCCTCCGACACCATCGGCGAGGAGGCGAGCGCCTCCGCCAAGGTGGCGCCGCGCCCGACCGCCTCGCCCAGGCGGCGGTTGCGGCTGTGACGGCTCGTCGCCGTCGCGATCAGATCTCCCATCCCCGCGAGCCCCGCGAACGTCTCGGCGCGGGCCCCCATGGCGCATCCCAGCCGGGACATCTCGGCCAGCCCGCGCGTCAAGAGTGCCGCCTTCGTCGAATCTCCGAAACCGAGCCCGTCGCTGATTCCCGCCGCGATGGCCACGACGTTCTTGAGCGACACACCGATTTCCACTCCCACCACGTCGTCGTTCGTGTAGATCCGGAGCGATTCCGTGGAGCACGCCTCCTGCACCGCCGTGGCGCGATCCCTGTTCCGGCTCGCCGCGACGATGGCCGCCGGCACCTGGCGCACCACCTCCTCCGCGTGACTCGGGCCGGCGAGGACGACCGGATCCTCCCCCGCGGGGGACGGCAGCGTTTCCGACACGACCTCGCTCATTCGCCGAAGCGTCCCCTTCTCGATTCCCTTCGTCGCGACGACCACGAGGGGCGCCGCGACGAACGTGCTTCGCGCTTCGACCGCCAGACGGGCGGCCGTGGCGCGAAGCGCGTGAGAAGGAGTGACCAGGAGGATCATCTCGGCGCCGGCGGACGCCTCCGCGAGCCGCGGAGTGACCACCACGGAGGAAGGAAGTTCGACCCCGGGAAGATAGATGTCGTTTTGGCGCGTCTCCGCCAGCCGCTTCGCGAGATCGGCCTCGTAGACCCAGAGGCGGACCGCGTGCCCCTTCCTCGCGAGGACGCTGGAGAGCGCGGTTCCCCAGCCGCCGCCCCCGATCACCGCCACGTTCATGGCTTGGATTCCTTCGCGCCGCCGCCGAAGAGGGCCGGCTCCGTACCCTTCAACAGGCGTCTGATGTTCGGGAGATGACGGATGAGCACCAGGATCGCCACCGCGCTCCCGACGATCATGACGACGAGCCGGTAGGGGCCCTCCGGCGTGAGCCAGCGCAGAAGGAACGGGTAGAGAAACGCCGCCCCGATCGAACCGACCGAGACGCGGCGGGAGAGCGCGAAGAGGAGGACCCAGATTCCGAACGCGATCGCGGTGGGAATGGTGACGATGCCGAAGAAGACGCCGAGACTGGTCGCCACGCCGCGCCCGCCCTTGAAGCCGGCCCAGGGCGAGAACATGTGCCCCAGAATGGCCGCGAGCCCCGCGGCGAGCGCGGAGGGAACCAGGACCGGGCTGAGCCCGATCCCCGACGAGGCGATGATGTCGGGAGACGCCGTGATGAGCGGCGAGATGGCGGCGATGAATCCCTTCGCGGCGTCGAGGACGAAGACGACCGCTCCCCACTGGGGGCCGAGAACCCGGAATGCGTTCGTGGCGCCGATGTTCTTGCTGCCGGCGGCCTGGAGGTCCGCCCCGAGCGCGCGCCCGATCCAGAGGCCCGAGGGAATCGAACCGAGGAGGAGCCCGAGGATCACCGAGATGGGGTCGATACGAATCGCGTCACCCTCCTCGCGCGAGCTGCTTCGCTACCGGCTCCGGCGCCACTCGAGCTGGATCGGCACCCCTTCGAACCCGAAGCGTTCGCGCAAACCGTTCTCCAGGTAACGTACATAATTATCACGAATATATCGAGGATTGTTCACGAAAAGGGCGAAACTCGGCGGACGCGTCCCCGTCTGCGCGGCATAGTAGAACTTCACGTGTCCGCCGGAGGAACTGGCCGCGGGACGGACCTTGTCGAGGATGGCGTGGATGACCGTGTTCAGCTCCGAGGTAGCGATCTGCCGCGTGTATTGCTCGTAGACCTTCGAGACGGTCGGGAGGATCTGATGGCTTCCCTTTCCGGTCGTCGCCGAGACGTAGAGCCGCGGCACGTGCCGGAGGAAGGGATACACTTTTAGAAACTCCTCCTCGATCGCCTCCCGGGCCTCCATCGGATCGGCCACCAGGTCCCACTTGTTGAAGACGACGACGAGTCCCTTCCGCTGCTCCTCGGACATCGAGGCGAGTTTGGCGTCCTGCCGCGCCGGCTCGCGGCCCAGGTCGACGACCAGAAGGACGATATCGGCGCGGGAGACCGCCCGGAGCGCCCGCGTCACGCTGTAGAACTCGACCGGATCGGTGACCTTCGTCTCGCGGCGAAGTCCCGCCGTGTCGACGAGGACGAAGCGCTTGCCGTCCTTCTCCAGTTTCGTGTCGACCGCGTCGCGCGTCGTTCCCGCCACGGAGTCGACGACCATCCGCTCGGCCCCGACCAAGCGATTCACCAGCGAGGACTTCCCCACGTTCGGCCGGCCGATGACCGCCACGCGGATCGCGCTCGGGTCTTCCGGAACCTCTTCCTTCTCCGGCATCAACTCGAGCATTCGGTCCAGCAGATCGCCCGAGCCGCGTCCATGGAGCGAGGAGACCGCCATCGGTTCGCCCACGCCCAGGGTGTAGAACTCCGCCAGCGCCTCCTCGATGCCCTTGTGGTCGACCTTGTTGATGACGAGGAGTGTCGGGCGTCCCGCGCGCCGTACCCGCTCGGCCACCTCCCGATCGAGCGGCGTCATCCCCTCCATCGCGTCCATCACGAGGAGCGTGACGTCGGCCTCCTCCAGCGCGAAGGTGGTCTGCGCCATGATCTGGCGCTGGATCGGATGCGGGCTCTGCGGATCGATTCCACCCGTGTCGACGAGCAGGAACTTCCGCCCCGCCCAATCGCCCTCGGCGTAGTGGCGATCGCGCGTCAGGCCGGGAAGCTCGTCCACGATGGCGCGACGCTGGCCGAGAATGCGATTGAAGAGGGTCGACTTGCCGACGTTCGGACGGCCGACGATGGCGACGATCGGAAGGAGCACGCTCTAGTTCCTCGCCGCGCGGGAACGAGCGGCCGCGTCGCCGGCGGCGCGGGGCGCCCCGGTCGCGTGTTTCGTGGCGGTCGCGTCGGTTGCGTCCCAGCCGATCTCGACCGGCACCCCGAGACGGCGCGCCAGATCGCTTCGCGTCCGGTCGTCCAGGAAGACTTCCTCTTCCTTGAGACAGTTCGGGGGGAGCAAAACCCGGTCGAACGTATCGTGGCGAAGGAGCGCGGATTCGATGTCTGCCCCCACGAGGAGCCCGCTCACCGTCACGGTGTCGCCGAAGTAGTCGTTCACCACGACGCAGAGAGAGGCGTCCACCTCCGCCGCCGGGCGGCTTTTCAGCAGACGCTGAAGCGTCGGCGCCGCGCTGGCGCCGGTCACGAGCGCGACCCGCTCCCGCTTTCCGCTCCGGGCGCGAACGTCGTCGAGGCCCTTCCCCCAGCGGTCGATCAGGTCGCGGAGCATGCCGATCCCGTTCTCGTACTGCGGGAAACCCTCGTACGCGCGCGCCGGCGGGACGTCGAGGCCGGCCACGACGTACATCTCGTCGGCCGCGAAGACGAGGCGCGTTTTCTTCTCCCGGAGGATTTTCTTCTGGTAGCGATGCACCAGCTCGATCGCCGCGACCGCGTCCTCCCGCGTGAACGCCCGGAGCTGCGGAAGGCGCTCGCGGTGCTTCGTCAACCCGACCGGGACGACCGAGATGGTCCGCACCGAGGGATGGCGGGCGGCCAGTTCCTCGATCGACTTCACGAGAATCTCTCCGTCGTTCAGCCCGGGACAGATGACGAGCTGCGTGTGGGTCTCGATCCCCACCTCGGCGAGTCGGTCGAGTTGATGCAGGATTTGCCCCGACTTGGGATTCTTCATCAGTTTGACGCGCATCGCCGGGTCGGTGGCGTGCACCGAAACGTAGAGCGGCGAGAGCCGCTCGTCGAGGATGCGCTGGAAATCGGGCTCGGAGAGATTGGTCAGCGTGATGAAGTTCGCGTGGACGAACGAGAACACGTAGTCGTCGTCCTTGATCAGGAGTTCCCGGCGTACCCCCTTGGGGTGCTGATAGACGAAACAGAAGACGCAGTTGTTGTGGCAGCGCTTCGGCTGTCGCGCCTTGAACTCGGCCCCGAAGGAGACGCCGTATTCCCGGCCCCCCTCGACCTCGCGCGTCGCTCCGTCCTTCCCCAGCACCCGAACGACCAGCCACTCTTCGTTGATGGCGCCGTTGAAGTCGATCTCGTCGTGGAGTTCCACATCGTTGATCGCGAGGAGCCGATCGCCGGGGACGAGCCCCAGGCTCTCCGCCAGCGTTCCAGGCTCGACACGAGCGATGGTAAACGGGTCGCTGAGGCCGATCACGCGCGATCTCCAGGTGGGAAGTAGTGTGGAACCCGAACGATGGTAAGGGTTTCCGCGAATCCGATCAAGCAGTGCGAGAGGGCGGGCAGATCGGCGGAACTGGAGCGGGCAGCGGGATTTGAACCCGCGACCTTCAGCTTGGGAAGCTGACACTCTACCACTGAGTTATGCCCGCACCTGAACCGTTCGGAGGAGAGAGCCTAGTCGGGTGGAGCGGAGCGGTCAAGGGATCCGTTTCCCCGAAATTGCTGCTACATTGAAACGTCACTCTCCTAACTGCTCTCTGAAAATGTCCTCCCCGGCGTCGCGGGCGATCTCCTTCGCGATCTCCGGAAACTCCGCCGCCTCTCGCACCGTGAACCATCGCGTCTCGGGCTCGCGCCGAAACCAGGTCTCCTGGCGCTTCGCGAGCTGCCGGGTACGAAGCGCGATGGTGGCAACCGCCTCCTCGAGCGACGCCTTCCCCTGGAGGTGCGCGGCCAGTTCGCGATAGCCAAGCGTGTGGAGACCGGGCGCCTCGGCGCGGAGCTCCTGCCCCAGGAGCGCGCGCGTCTGCTCCAGGAAGCCGCGCCGCAGCTGATCCTGGATGCGATCGGCGATTCGGACCGAGAGCGGCCCGCGCTCCCATCGAATGCCGTAGCGGCGCGCCGGCACCGGCGCCCGCGCCGCTTCTCGCCGGAGCAGCGTGATCGGCTTTCCGGTCAGGCGAAACACCTCCAGGGCGCGAATGACACGCACCGGATCGCCGGGGAGAATCTTCGCCAACGCCTCCGAATCGATTCCACGGAGTTCCTCGCGGAGCGATTCCAGTCCCTCCCGCTCCAGGCGGGCCTGGAGTTCCAGACGCACGCTCTCGTTTCTCTCCGGCCCGGCGAAGAGGCCTTGAAAGAGGGCGCGGATGTAGAGCCCCGATCCTCCGACCACGATCGGGCGAACGCCTCGTGACGAGAGCGCTTCCAGGAGCGCCCGCGCCTCCCGCGCGTAGCGGCCGGCGCTGTAGATCTCGTCGGGCGCCAGGAACGACGCGAGGTGGTGCGGAACGCGAGCGCGCTCCTCGTCGGTCGGGGCGGCCGTGCCGATCTCCAGTCCGCGATAGATCTGCCGGGAATCGGCGCCGACGATCTCGCCCCCGACCAGGGGAGCCAGATGGAGCGCGATCTCGCTCTTCCCCGCCGCGGTGGGGCCGAGGAGAACGATGGGGATGGAGCGAATCACCGACGCCCGAAGCGGCGGTCCAGCTCCTCCATGGAGACGCGCACGTAGGTGGCGCGCCCGTGCGGATCGCCGTGCGGCAGCTCGGTCGCGAAGAGGCGGTCGACGAGCGCGCGCCGCTCCACCGGCTTGAGCGGCTGCCCCGAGCGGACCGCCGCATGGCAGGCGAACGTCTTGGCGAGGCGCTCCTCGGGCGGATCGCCCGAGGCATCGGCGTCCTCCGCCCCGAGGAGAACGCGCTTCAGCGCCTGGATCGCCGCTTCCTCGGGGATCGCGGCGGGAACGCCGCGCACCGCGATCTGGCGCTCGCCGAACAGCGCCACCTCGTAGCCGAGGCGCTTCAGCTGCGGCTCGTGGAGCAGAAGCATATCGAGTTCGTCCCGCGTCAGGTCGAGGACCCGCGGGAAGAGAAGGTGCTGCGTCGGACCGGCGGCGCCGAAGAGCCGCTCGCGCGCTTCCTCGTAGAGGATTCGCTCGTGCGCGGCGTGCTGATCCACGATGACGAGCCCGCCCCGGATCGGGGCCAAGAGATAGCGATCGTGGAGCTGCCAAATGGCGATCTCCGGTTCCGCGAGGTGCTCCCGCAGATCGCCGGTCTCGCCCTCCCGCGCGACGTCGGAGCCGAGCGACTCCGGAGGGGCGTAGAGCGCCCGCGCGATCTCGAGCCCGTCGAGGAGCGGCTGGCTCGCGCTCGGCGCGGCAGGGAATCCCTCCGACGACGAAGGCGACGTCGCGTCCACGCCCGCGAAGGGACGCCCCGCGGAACCCGTTCCACTCCCCAGCGCGACGCCGACCGGCACGTACCGGCGCATGGCCTCCTCCACCGCCGCGCGCGTCGCCTGGAAAACGCGCGACTCGTCGCGGAAGCGGACCTCCCGTTTCGTCGGGTGGACGTTCACGTCCACGAGCGACGGATCGAGTTCGATCAGGAGAAGTCCGATCGGGTAGCGGTCGGAGGGGATCAGATTGCCGTAGCCCTGGCGAAGCGCCGCCCCCAGCGTCGGCGAGGAGACGACACGTCCGTTCACGGCGAAGAATTGGTGGTCTCGATTCGCGCGCGCCTGCTCCGGCGTCCCGAGAACCCCTCGCACCCTCACGCCGGCGATCTCTCCCTCGAACGAGACGCTTCCCTCGACCCCGGCGGCGGCGCCGCGTCCGTAGACGAGCGACCAGCGCTCCAGGAAGTCGGCCGCCGGCGGAAGGTCGACGTCCTCTCTTCCCTCAATCAGAAATCGCCAGTGGATCCCCGGGAGCGTGAAGATGTAGCTCCAGACGACCCGGGAGAGCGCCCGCGTCTCGCTCTCGCGCGACTTGAGGAAGCGAAGACGCGCGGGCGTGTTGAAGAAGAGATCCTCGACCGTCACGGTCGTGCCGGTGGCGCGGCCGACTCCCGAGACCTGGATCGTGGTCCCGCCCAGCACCTCCACCTGCGTCCCGGTCAGGTCCTCGGCCGAGCGCGTGGAGAGCGTGAGGCGCGAGACCTCGGCGATGCTGGCGAGCGCCTCGCCGCGGAATCCGAGCGTGCGGATCGAGGAGAGTTCGCTGTCGTGCTCCAGTTTCGACGTGGCGTGCCGCTTGATCGACATCGCCGCGTCGTCGCGCGTCATGCCGGCCCCGTCGTCCTGAACGCGGATCAGCCGATCCGGGCTCGACCCGACATGGACCGCGATCAGGCGGCTGCCCGCGTCGATGGCGTTCTCGATCAGTTCCTTCGCGACGGCCGCGGGACGGTCGATGACCTCGCCGGCGCGGATCTTCCCCACGACGTCGGGCGGGAGTATGTGAATGCGGGACATGCTAGCGGGTCATCCTCAGGACGGGGAGTTCGCGCGGGAAGCGCGACAGGAAGCGCGCGCCGTCCTTTTCGACGACGACGTCTTCCTCCAGCGAGACGAGCCCATGTCCGTCCAGAATGAGACTCGGCTCCAGCGTGTAGACGGTTCCCTCCAGCACCTTCTCGTTCGGCGAATCGCCGTATCGCTCCCAGCGCGGCCCCAGCGTGCCGCCGCCGTCGTGCACGGCGCGGCCCAGGTGATGGCCGAGCGCGTGCGCGTACTCGGGATAGCCGCGCGACGTGAGATGGCCGCGCGCGACCGCGTCGACTTCCCATCCCGCGATGCCGGGCCGGAGCGCGGCCGCGGAGCGCTCGATCGCCTCCACCACCGCGGCGTACGCGTCACGGACGGCCGGCGGAACCGAGCCGTCCTCCGCCGCCACGTACCAGACGCGCTGCAGGTCCGACCGATAGCCCTGGCGGGCGATCCCGAAATCGACGTGAATCAGGCAGCCCGGCTCGATCGCGTCGTCGCCGGGAGCGACATGCCCCACCGGGGAGCGCCCGCCGACCGTGACCGTGGGGCAATGTCCGCGAGGCCAGGCCGTCGGCACGCCGGCGCGCTCCGCCTCGCGATGAAACGCGGCGGCGATCTGCCGCGCGGTCATGCCGAGGTGAAACGTGTCGCGGACCCGGTCGAACATCGCCTCGGTCTCCTCGATCGCGCGAACGATGAGATCGAGTTCCTCCGCCTGCTTCACGCTCCGCCAGTGGGCCAGGAACGGAGCGGCGGAGACGAGCAAAGCGGCATGAGGCGTTCCCGCCAGCACGCCGTTCAACCAGTCGCGGAGCCCGGCGGTGAGTCCGTCGGCTAGCGCGTCGTCGACGGAGACGTCGATGCCGATCCGCTTCGGCGCGAAGGAATCGAGGAGCGCGAGGAGCGCCGCGTTCGCCCCTTCCTTGTAGGTGACGACCTCGTCGAAGAGACCGAGCCGTACGAGGTCGGGCGAATCGAACGTGGCGACGAGCGCGGCGGAACGCGACGGGGAGACCAGGAAGGCGCTCGTCCAGGTGAAGTCGAGATCGAAGAAGAACGGCAGGACCGGCTCGGGGCGATCGCTCGATTCACGGACCAGGATGAGCCAGAGGTCCAGTCCGTGCGCGGGCAGAAGCGCCTGGGCCTGGGCCAGTTTCCGGCTCCCGAGCGTGGCGGGGCGTATTCCCGTAACCGTGGACATGCAGGTACCTTAGCCCGCGCGGCGTCCTCCGGCAATGGAAACGTCTCGGAAGCGCTGGAATAGCGGGGATCGACGCGCGTGACGCGGCGGCGAGGCGGGCTAGTAGGCGGCGTCTCGCCGCAGCAGCTCCAGGAGTTCTCCTCCCGTCGGAACCTCGTCGGGATAGGTGTACTGCTGACCCAGGAGTCGAACCTCGTCCGGATTCTGGAGCGCGCGAACGCACGGGAGCCGCGGCACGAGGTGATCGAGGCGGCTGAGGAGCGCGCCGCCGTCCTTGTCGGTCTCCGGCGAGAGGACCGCGAAGCGGCCGCCCCCCAGGCGGGCGACGGCGTCGACTTCGCGCACGTTGTGGGCAAGGGCCTCGGCGAATTCGCGCAGGAGCGTCTTCGCCCATTCGGTGCCGTGCTTCGACTCCAGGCCGTCGAACTCGATGAGCGTGCAGAGCGTGAGGAGGAAGCGATCGTGGTAGCGCTCCGCGCGTTTCACCTCGTCCTGGATGCGCGCCTCGAGTCCCGCGCTGCCGAGGAGTCCGGTCACCGCGTCCTGGGAGGGGCGCGCGTCGCCCGCGGAGAGCGCGGTCTGCTCCCAGGCGAGCGACACGTAGAGGGAGATTTTCCGGAGCGCTTCCAGGTCTACCGCATCGAGCGGAAATCCGAGCCCCTCCACGACCGCACCGTCGTGCGCCACGACCGAGAGGGTTCCGAGGACCCGCTCGCCGAGGCGGATCGGGGCGAGCATGTGGGCCGGCTCCTCCCCGGCGGCGCCGAGCGAGACCCGCTCGACGCCGTCGGAGAGCACCGCCGCGGAGAGGATCGCCTCGCGCTCCGACGCGGCAGCGCGATCGCCCTCGGCGCCGTCGAAGGCGTTTCGCTCGACCACGGCTCCTTCGCGGCCGACAAGCCGCGCGGCGACGTAGCAGCGGGGGTGGAGACTGCGGAGCGCGCCGACAGCTTCGCTGCAGAGGAACTCCACGTCGCGCGACATCATGAGCCGCGGCGCAACGTCGGCCAGTTTCCCGAAAGCGACGCTCTGGCGGGCGACGGCGTCCTCGGCGCGGTTTGCCTCGACCAGCCGTCCGAGTTGCGCGCCGAGCTTCACCATCAGCCGGAGGAACGCCTCGATATCTTCGCCCGCGACCGGAACGCACTCGGCGACCAGGACCCCGAGCCGCGGGTTCCCGCCGATCGGAACTGCCGCGAGGTTCGGCGTCGTGATCCGGCCGAAGCGAGAGGCGAGAAAGAGCGGCTCGCCGTCGCGGAGCACCGCGGCCAGAATGCTGGCCGCGGCGGCCGGAAGGGTCCCATCCGGCCCCTGCGGCGTCTGGGAGGAAACCACCGTGAAGCGGCGCCCCGCCGCGTCGGCCAAGTAGAGAGCGACCGAGGACGCCTCGAGCGGCGCGAGTAGCCCGTGCGCAACCGACCGGTAGCGCCCCGCACGATCGGCGGGGGCGGCTAGGAACGCGTCCTCCATCGCCTGGCGCGCGCGCAACTCCGTCGCCTGCAGATCTCGCTTCGAGCGCTCCACGACGCGGTCGAGGATGGTGGAAATCTGCCCTCCGATCTCCACCAGCCGCGCCAGGTCTTTGTCGTGGAAGCGCTTCCCCGGCTGGCTGCTCGACACGTTCAGGACGCCGATGACGCGGCCGTCTAGCTTGATCGGCGCCGACATGGCGGCGGCGATGCGCGACCGTTCGCGTCCTTCCTTGAAGCGGGGGTCGTCGATCCTGTCGTGGAGGAGAATCGGACGCCCATCCTTCGCGACCTTTCCGGCGACGCCTTCTCCGATCCGCTGGCGCATCGTTCGCACGACCTCGTTCGAAAGCCCGTCGGCGAACGCGATGCGAAGCTCGCCCGCCTCTTCGTCCACGAGCATGATCGAGCCGGCGTCGGAGCCCGTCTGCTCCACGGCCAGCGAGAGAACTTCCCGGAAGAGGCGCTGCCGGTCGTCGGAGAGCGCGAAGGCGTCGCGCAATTGGCCGAGGCGCGTGCCGGTGGCGCGTTCGAAGAGGACTTCCCACTCCTGGATGGGGGTCGGGTCGCCCGTGGCGTCCGGGCTCGCTGGCGTCTCCAGGCGGCTCCGGAGTTCGTCGAGGGTAACGAAGAGCTGGGAAGAGAATCCCGCCTTCAGGAGCATGGCCGCGCTCGGCGTCTCCAGCGAGGGGAGCGCGACCAGGTCGGGCTTCAGGTTCAGGAGATCGAGCGGCTCCGTGGAGCGTGGCACCTGGAGCATTTCCGCGATGCGCAGCGCAAGCGCGTCCGCGTCCCCGTGCGCGACGAGGACGACGTCGACATCTTTCGTCTGGCGGGCCTTCGGGATGAGATCGACACGATCATCCGGAAGATCCAGGAACGCGAGCTTCATGAAGCTCCAAGTCAGCCGATTGAGGCATGGTCAAAGTGGGATGAGTCCATGGCGGTAAACGCAAGGAGTGTACCACCCACGGCCCCGGCGGCCGAGTTGGGGACGGCTTCCGTAACCGGCTTGTACCGCGTACGTTGCGGAAACGAAAGCGGCCTCCCCGCCCTGACAGGACGAGGAGGCCGCTTGGCGCGGGCGTTGCGGAGTGCACGATTATGGGGCGGTGGATAGCACTTTGCCGACCGCCACGTTCCGATCCTGATCGGAGGCCCGTACCGCGACCGAGCGCTCGCCGCGCTCCACGTCGGCGATCGTGAACTCGAACGCCTCCTCCCGCTGATCGTAGATGCCGTCCTTCGGGAAGACCTGCGTCCAGTCGCCGCCGTCCAGCGAGTACGCGATCGAGGAGACGCGGCTGTCGGCGTCGACCGCGACTCCCGTGACGACGAGCGAGGACTTCGTCGCCGGCGCCTTCGCCGGGCGGGCTGCCGCGCGAAGCGACTCCACGCGAGGGGGAACGTTGTCGATCCGGAACGGCGCGCTGAGCCGCTCTGTCTGGAGTTCGGAGCCGGGAGGATTTCCGCGCTTGTCGCTGGCGACGACCTTCACACGGTAGTCCCCGTTCGGATACGACTCCGCGTCCCACGAGTAGAGCCGCTCCGAGATCTCCTTGGCCAACCGTCGCCAGCTGCTCTCGTCCGCGGGCTTCAGGAATACGTCGTACGTCACGTCGTCGCCGTTCGGGTCGAGCCCTTCCCACGCGACGGTGCGGATTCCCCGCGCCCATGCCGCGCTGGCGTCGGAGACGGGGCGCGGTCCGGAGCGCGGATAGGAGTACTCGACTTTCAGTCCGCTCGGAAACGTCTGCGAGATTTGCGGCGGCCGGTACTCGGGGCCACCCTCCATGAACAGCTGATCGGGGCCGTAGAGCCGGAGCGCTCCAAGCTCGGGCGCCAGATTTCGCGGCACGAAGGAGAGATCGATCGTGGAGATGGACGGTCCTTCGCCGCCGTCCCCTTTGAGGCGGAGCCGATACTGGAGGAACCGGGCCGGAGGACTCGCGATCGGCGCTTCCCCCGCGCGAACCGGGGCGTCGGGCGACCAGGCGCTCCATCCTTCGTCGGGCGTCTCGCCGAACCCGGAGCGCGTCGAGAACGAGACCTCGCCTCCGCCCGCCAGGCGCGCCGCGAATCGTCCCCAGCTGGCGACTGAGCGCAGGTCGTGCGCGTCGGAAATGTAGCGCCCTTCCTTCGCCTTTCCCGGCCCGAGCGCAAAGAGCGCCGCGGGATTCCCCGTCGCCGCGAAGATCGCGTCGCCGCTTCCGGCCAGCGCCAGCACCTGCTTCTCGCGGGGCGCGGCCAGAAGCGCGTACTTTCGATCGGTGTCGATCCGGAAGATGGCGGCCGGCTGCCCGGTGGCCGCCAGGACCGACTTCGCTCCGGCCGTCCGAAGCGCGTAGACGAACTCGCACGGAGGCGAGTAGAGCGCGCGGGCGCTCCCGTCCGGCTTGACGAGGAAGATGCCGCACTTGCCGCCGCCCTGCGGGGTCACGTCGATGGCGTAGGGATTCCCGCCGCGGCCCGCCCCAGCACCACTGGCACTGGGGCCGGCGCCGGCGCCCCGCCCACTTTGCGTGCGATTCGTGCCGACCGCGATCGATCCGTCGTCGAGCACCGCGATGGCGCGGAGTTCCTCGGCGTCGGCGTCGTAGAGGACTCGCGTCGCGCCGCTCCGCTCCACGCGCACGAGGAGCCCCTTCCCGGCGGTCCCCGCGAGAATGGCGCCGTCGGCCGTCTGAGCCAACGCCATGACGTTCGCGTCCTTCGTCTCGGCGAGGAGCGCCCCGATCTTGGCCCCCGTGATCCGGAAGATCTTTCCCGCGCTCCCCGTCCCGGCGTAGAGCGCGCCGTCCTTCCCCGCCAGCAGACACCAAACGGAGCCCTCGGCGGTGTCGTAGTAGCGCGTGGTGTCGCCCTTCGCGCCGACGCGATAGATGACGCCTCCCGGCGAGGAGCCGGCATAGACGTTGTCGGCGGCATCGATGGCGAGCGAGGTGATTTCGGCCGCCTCGGTGTCCCAGATGAGCGTCAGCCCGGAGCCCGGAGCCCAGCGGTAGAGACGTCCCTCGTCCCCCGTGCCGAGCCAGACGCGCCCCTTCGAGTCGCGCGCGGCCGCCCAGACGTAGGAGGCGCCTTCGATCTTCGTCGCGAGCGAATCCCACGCGGCGCCGAGCGAGAGCGAGCCGTCGCCATCGATGGTGACGCCGACCGCCTCCTCTCCCGCGAAGAGGTCGTCCACGTCGCGAATCTCCCAGTACGACGTACCGACCGCGCCTGCCGGCCCCGGGGCCGCCAGGGCCGCGAGAACCGCCGCGAACGCCATCCATTGCCGGAAACGATTCAGGGTCGCGCTCCTTTCCTTATCGAACCTAGCGCCGCCGGTCGGCGGCGACGGTGATCGTGATCGTCTCGCAGCCGCGGACCACGCGCCCGAACGGAAGCACGCGCTCCGCCCGCGTCGCGCCCTTCACGGAAGATTCCTCGCCCTTCTTGACGCTCGAATCGAGGACCGAGAGAACGGACGCGGGAGCGCGCGCGATCTCGCGGCCGCCGCGCATCGTGCCGGTCGCCACCGCGTAGAGCTGGATGTAGAGATGGTCGGCTCGGCGCTCTTCGGCATAGATACCCAGGAGGTCGTCGAAGGTCCGAGACTCGTACCGCCGCGGCACGCGGCCGCGCTCCCAGCGCTCGGTCTCGTCACCGTCGCAAACCCGGATCGTCACGTCTCCCTCGGGCGCCGACGAAGGGATCCGGATGCCGAAGCGCCGGATCTCCGTGTCGCGACTGGAGCGGCGGAACGTCGCCTCGATCTCGATCGAATCGCCGGGCGCCGCGGTCGCGGTCGACGCCCGGATGCCGGTCAGCGCGATGGCGTCGATTCCTTCGGCGACGTCGATGGTCACCGCCGCGGAGTCGAGCCTCGAAGGGCGGAATCGGTCTCCAAGGAGGAGCTGCAGCGACTGCGCGATCTCTTCTCCCACACCCGATACAGGCGACGTGGAGAGGATGGCGTCCCCACGCGAGAGCCGCCGCGCGCCGCCGTTCCAGTAGGACGTGAAGTCGTAGCGGACCGTGCAGAGTCCGACGTCGTTCAGAAGACCCGAGATGGAGCTGACGACCGCGCCGGAGACGAGGCCGGGCGTCAGGAGCCGGTTTCGCACCACCTCGAAGCGGAAGCGCTGCTCGCGTCCCCCCGCGCCGCGAATGTCGACGCGCACGGGGATCATCGCGGGCACCGCACCGACGTCGCCCGCGATCCCCGCCATCCGGTCGGCGAGCAACGTGCCGCAGGCGCGGGTCGCCGCGCCAACCTTGTTCGAGATCTGGTTGCTCGACATGACAGTGTAGATTTCGGCGGTCGTCATCGGGAAATCGACCCACCCCATCGACGTGAAGGGGTGCCCG
>ERZ1292630.1115-Hain-H41-02um-R3-1115-length-27072-cov-6_pt1 | contig 27072 bp, 33 predicted proteins | sample MGYA00564408_ERZ1292630 | MGnify/ENA primary metagenome ERZ1292630 (study PRJEB36523, sample SAMEA6512641) | groundwater metagenome | collected 2019-01-08 | study: AquaDiva: Metagenomics assemblies of 32 groundwater samples
CCGGTTGCAAACTCCAACCAACTACTGCTGTTGGATTTATAGCCGGACACTCGTGGGTTCAAGATTTGATCCGGTGAGTCTTTCATTACCAGCCGGAGTCGTAGTGCGGTGCTTACTTCTTGATCTGTCGAAGGATATCCTTGGCTCCGGAGGAGAGGAGACCCGCATCGCTCGCGACCGCGATGAACTGGAAACCTTGCGCTATCCGCCGGTTCGCGTCGTCCGGGCTGAATCCGAGGATCCCGGCCGGCACCTTTGTTTTCTTTGTGGCGGCGAGCACCTTTTGGATCGCTTCTTCCACCCGAGGGTGGGCCGTCTGTCCCAGCAGCCCCATTGAGGCCGACAGATCATTCGGGCCAATGAAGATCAGGTCAATTCCCGGAACAGTGAGAATCTCGTCAATTCGGTTCACCGCTTCGATGTTCTCGATTTGCAGGATCGCCAGGATCTCTTGATTTGCGACCTTCAAATACTCAGAAGTCGGCAGCCCCCACCGGCGCGCCGCCACGGACGCGCCCACTCCTCTCACGCCTTCGGGCGGATAACGGAGCGCCTGCACGGCATCCACTGCCTCCGGTTTGGAGTTTACCCACGGCATGATGACACCCTTCGCCCCCATATCCAATACCGGCTTGGCCAGCCAGTGAAGATTCCAAGCGACCCGCACGATCGGCACGGTCTCCGTCCCCTGCATGGCCTGAATCATCCGATCCGCTGTTTCCAGATCAATCGGGGAATGTTCCAAGTCTATCCACATCCAGTCAAAGCCTGCCCGTGCAAGGGTTTCTACCGCCGGAGGACTGGGCAGCGTCACAACCACGCCGAGAGTCGGCTTGCCTTCCTTCAGAAGCGTTTTTACCCGGTTGGTAGTGATCTTCTGAACTGGCTGTGCCCAGGCTGGGCTCACGAGCACGAATAGGAGTATGCAGAGCGTTGCGAAGTAAGCGAGTTGCAGTCTTTCGGCTGGTCGTCTCATGTAGTTATTCTACCGGGCAGATGGTCTATCGCGAAGCGAGCAGTTGCGAACATCGTTTTCCTAGCGCGTGATATACAGCCCGACCGACTCTGGCGTTCCCGGGCTTGCTTTCGGGAGTCTGGCGACGGCATAACATTCTGACGAGGTGAACATGAATGGACAGAACATCAGGAGCCAAACGAGGGTTTGTATTGTTGCTCAGGCGCTGGATGGTAGAGCGTTCCTTTGCGTGCGCGTGCGCAGTCTCGCAGGCTGGCGTGTAATTGCGAACGACTCACTTCCACCTTGTAAGGCTATCACTAGCTCGCCAAAAGTGCATGACACCCTCTAGCAGCCTGTTGAAATAGCCCGGTTTCCCAGCGCATCACTTTTCCGACCATCTCGGAAAATTTCCCGGAGTTCACGCCACGCGCAGTGCCAAATTGACGTGATCCCATCAACCACTGCCGCCCATTGAATAATCATTGCGGCCAATCGCCAAAAAAGCCTTCGGCCGCCGCGTTCCATCGCCGCCGCCAGTTGTTTCGGGGTCCCAAATCCGAAGCGCTGGCGCATCAGTTGCGATAGATTGTAAAAGGCCGCCGCCAGTTTGAATCGTTTGTTGAGATTTTCCCAGCCCCGCAACGTTGTGCGTCTCATCCCGCCGCAATCCAGAATATGCGCGAAGCTGCGTTCGATATGCATGCCGCGCCGCCTTAACAAGGCTTTGCCCGATTTGCTTTTCACACTCCGCCGGGCGCCCCGCACCGCTCGTTGCTGGGGCGCCGCCAACTTATCCACCCGCCGGTTGTCAATGGGATCACTGATCACCGTCCGGATCCCTTCCGCTTGCATGGCCTGCAGCTGGTCCACCGCATAGTAGCCCTTGTCGGAGGTAACGCTCGTAACCGTCAACGTGTCCAGCGGCTGCGCGCAGGCTTGATTGATGGTTTGCTGCGCTTCCAAAACCCGTGTGCCCATTTCTTTGTGGTCCGCCTGATCACCAGGCTGCACATCGGCCTGCACAATCGCACCCGTATCCAAGTCCACCACGGCTTCGGGTTTGTAAATCATGTCGGTGGCCCCGTCCTTGGTCCGGCCGATTTTAGCGTCCGGATCGTGCGGGTTCTGCCATTCCTGGTTACTCCCTTTGCCCGGACGATGCCGGTCAAAGCGCCGCACCGCCGTCGGATCTTCCGGATCAAGGCCCGCTTCCGCCGCCAGGCGTTTGATGTAGTCCCAGTACTGCTCCTCGGTGTTGCGATGGACCAGCGCCCGCAACGACGCATTGGCCTCGATCACCGAAGAGTCAATCCCCAGATTCTTGCCGCGCAACAGGCCGTGCGCGCGCAGCCCCTGGAGTGTGAGGGTGAAAATCTGCTGATAAATCTCCAACTCCAGTCGCTGGCGAATCACCGTGAAACTGGAATGCTCCGGGGTCTTCTCATCCAGTTCGTATTTAAGAAATCCGCGAATTGAAAACGAATCGGCACAGCGCGCCGCAATCGCCCGCTTACTGGGCAGATCCTCAAAAAAACCAACCATAATCATCTTGAGGTACACGACCGGATCAATCCCGGGGCGGCCCGCCCCGCTCTGATCGTAGGCGGGCGCACACAGCGCACGAACCTGCGCCGCAAAACCGAAGCTTTCCAAGGTTTCCTCCAGTTTCGCGTAGAACCCGGTTTGCACAGTAATCACCACTTGATCAGCGGCGATCCAGAATTCAGGTTGCGCGGCTTTCTTCTTCTCCAAGAACATGATTCTCAGACCACTTCGCCAGACACCTATTCAAACCACCCAGCGGGATATTTCAACAGGCTGCTAGCCATGATAACCGATCATGGGGATGATTTTCTTCGTCGGGATAACCCGATTTGAATCTCCTTCACACTTGGATTCAGCTTCAGAACTCGGGCAACCGCCTTGAGGTTCTGATCCATCGCCGCCATGCCTGATTCCAGTTGCCGGATGCGCTCTTTGTCAATGCGCCTGGCTTGTTCCATTTCGACCAACTCCGATTTCACGGCGTTGAGTTCGGTTTGCTCAAATCGCTCGTCGAGGTGTTTGGTCTCCATCCCCGCGCGGGAAATATAAACATCAGGCATGTTGCTGGAAAACCGCCAACCATAGCGGTAACACAATTCCTGGCGATTAAGTTTGGTCGCGTAGTAGGTCGCTGAACTGTGACGCAGCAGATGATACGGCACGGATTTCCCTAACACTCTTTGGCCGAGCCGCTGCAGCAACTTTCGCATCGCGGAGTAATTACCGGAGAAAACTGGCGTGCTGGGCTGAACGCCATCCTTGGTTCGCTCGTGCAAATAGTCGCGAACGGCCTCTACGGAACTTTTCCAATAGAGGGCCACAGTGCGGCCTTGTGTTTTGGAGTACTCCGCCTTCAGGGTAATGCGGAGATATTGCTCCTTTTCACCCGGCATGAAAACGTCTTCAAAGCGGATGTTGTGAAATTCCTCGGCGCGGGCGCCGGTGTCGAAAAGCACCGCGATCAGAAAGCGCTGCCGGGCATCGCGACAGGCGCGATACAAACTTTCAACCTCGGCTTCCGTCAGAAAATTGGGGGTACGCAGCCGCGAGCGAACGTCCAGCCAGCCAGCCAATTCCTCCGCCTTGGCGGCCCCCAATCGCCAGCGTAGAAAAATCCGCAACAGGATGCGCATATCCACCTGCGTCCCCGCCGCGAAAGGTTTGTTCGTGAGGCGCGAGCGCAATCGACCCGATTGCAGGGAACGCTCCAGCGATTCGATGTCGGCTACCGTAAGCCGTGCCGTCGGTTTAGCCAGAAACTCCAATGGCGTCCGCAGGGCATATAAATACTTCACCTGGCGTCGCGGCGAAATTCGTTTGCCGCGATTCACCTGTCCCATCGCCAGCGCATCAAGGAACGATGCCATCTCCCGTTTGACCGAGGTCGGAACTCGCCAGGATGCCACCTGTTGTTTGGCGGATTCCAAACTGCCATGATCGATGAAGATGCGCTCTGCCATGAAGAATCATGGAAACCCGGGTATTTAAGCTTTGCGGAATGGGACACGAAGGTCCGCTGCTGGGAAAAGGCAGCGGACATTTATGTCCCACTCCGGGAAATCAGGGAGTCGGTTGGTCGTCCGCCGTGGACTCGCGCGCTTGCAGGATCAGCAGGGCCGCTTCCAGCACTTCGACCGGGAACTGCTCCAGTTGCCGTACAATGTCTTCACGGACTGGTTCGGATTTGGATGCACTCATGCCAACGCAACGCAGCTTTTATATTTAAGCCTGAAGTGCAAACGATTCGGATTCATTCCGAATTCATGCAGCACGAGCAATCAATCACCCGGACATTTCCCCACATATAATATGTAATCGGTCATACTTTCTGTCATGGCTTTACCTATTCGCCAACAATGACATAGCCCATTTCTGTCCTTTTATGTCCACCCGGTTCGTCAGAATGACAGAATGACATTTATTGGCGATGAAGTGGTCATGCCCCAGCCTTCCGGCGGAGGAAGATTCGATACGGACGGTGTGACTTGTTTCGTTGCGATTGTGCCCGGTCGTAGTGGATCGGCGGTTGATCATGGGAGCCTGCTGGAATGGTATTGGCCAGGATTCGCAACGCTCCCACCACGGCATGACTGTTCCGATTGCACAGCCTCATCAAGCGGGACAGGCTCAGTGGGTATTGGTAACAAGGGCGCGTGCGGTAGAGCTGGCGGTAGTAGTGTTGGATTTTATCCAGCACCAGATGGATGAGCCGTTCCTGTTTGGCATCCAGTTCTTCCACCACGCCAGATTTAATCCAGATGCGTCGTTCCAAACGGGTCACCTCCCAGGTTCGTGTCGTCGCTGTTGATGCGAGCGATTGGCACCAAGGGAAATCGGACCAAGCATGGCCCGGTGCGGCCTTTGATCTTCACGATGCCTTCGCCGACTTGCAGTTTATCCAAGAACGCTTCCTCGTCTCGGCCGAGGAAGAGTGCGCGTCGCGCTGTCATGATGTCTTCCTCATGTTGCAGCCCGAGATAAATCTGCGTGTTGCAATTGCCCAGGATGTAAATCGGAATCAATGATGGGTGCTGCGTGATGCTGACCAGGCCTTCGCCAAACGATCGGATTTCTCGGAAAACATTTTCCAGGCTGTTGGTGGATTGATGCTCAATCTGACTGCGGGGGAATAAATTATGTGCCTCTTCCAAAAACGTGACGTGGCGCAAGCGATCTACCTCGCCCTGACCCAGGCGATACAGATGAATCCAGCGAAGCAAAAGATCACTGAAGAAGACCCGCAGTGGTTTGGGTAACTCCTGATCGAGTTCGAGGACCACCGGTTTATCCAGCAACTCCTCCAGCTTGATCGGGTGTCGTGAGTTGAATGCACCGCTGGCCGGGCCGAACGTGAAGGTGCGGACAATTCGCATCGCACTATCCTGCCAGAGCATTCTTCTGCCTTTGAACTGCACCCGCTCCAACTCCTCGGCGACGTCAAAGAAATTGGGATATTGATCCACCTTGCCGTTGTAAAACCCGGCATTTTCAAACCTTTTGTCGAGCGCCTCGATCAGGATGTCGGCGACACCGGGGCCGGACAGGTGAGATTTTTCCAAGGCCTCGGCGACGACGCTGATCCACGTCTTGGGATGAACCCCCGGCGGACCGCGCAGGGGATTCCAGTTGAATTGGGTGTGGCCTTTTCGGCCCACCGAATAGACCTGGATGGTCTTGGCTTTCGCAACCGGCGCCTCACGAAGGACGTGGTAACTACGTTTCCAGTCCACCACCAAGAACGGGATATCCTGCTTTAACAATCCCAACAGCAGCGATTGGGCGACGTTGGTTTTGCCTGAGCCGGTCGTGCCAAAGATGCTGAGGTGTTTCACGAAGTTTTCCCGCTCCAGATACAGCGGTGCCAACTTGCGCCCGCCGTATCCCAGTGTTCCCAGAAAGAACTCTCCTTGGGCTGCCTCGGCGGCCGGCGGGGGTAACAAGATTGGTTCATCACCAACTCCTGACGACAGATGTTGCGCGGCGATCATCTGGATCAGCGCTTCCGCTTCATGTTTCGCGTCGAAGGAATCGGCGCTGATGTAGTTCGCCCAGAGCACCTCGGCGCGGTTGCCCAGAATCGGCTTGAGCTTTTTACAGAGCGTTTTGAGTTCCGCTTCCCGCATGGTTGAAGAAGATGGCGCGCGATTTGGCCTGTTCGTGAACCTCCCAGGCATTTAAGAAATCGCGCATGACTTGAACAGTATCCCGCCAGCACTGGATGTCTTCCTGCCGCTGCTGTGCGTCGAGTTGGAGTGCTGACTCGCGCAACCGCGTGGCTTCGCTCGGTTCGCGCAAATGATACCGCGCCAATCGCGCCGACTCGTTCACGAGTGACTCGACCTTTCCCTTGTCGCCGTCAATGCGTTCCAGGTTGCGATCCCACATGGCAAAGCGGGCCTGAATCTCGGAGGCCAACACTTCCAGCTTGGTGCGGAGAATTCGAGATTTAGAATGCAGCAGATTATCGAGCGCGCCGGTTGACTCGCTGGCCAAGCCAGGTGGGTTTGGGTGTTCCATCCAAGATCACACCCAGACTGCCTTAAAAAGTTTGTGTACGATTAGTTCGGAGGGCTTGCTTCACGGTTCATAGGTAAACGACCCACCAAATAAATTCCCTCGCCCGTGGGAACGGGAGAGGGTGATTGAGCTAGAGCGAAACCGGTTGAGGATTGTGGGGCAAAACAAATCGCGACGATGCGATATGCCGAGAAAAACCAAGTTACCAATTTCTGTGTTTGGATTGAAACAGGCCGTAAATCTGTCGTAGGGCGACAAGAGTCAGCAGGAAGCTGATAATCAGCACACCCTTGGTCACCACCGGTTCAGTCGCTGGCGTATTCTTAATGAACTGCTCGCCAAGCGGGTGAACGAGTGAATAGCAGGCCACAAAAAACACAATTCCCAATGCGGCGATGATGAGTGCTTTTATCATGCGTACGTTGCCGGAAATAAATCCCGCAATTCGGAGAGCGCTCGCGTAATGTTCAATTCGGAAAAAATTTCGCGGTTAAGCTTGGGAGCCCATTCAGTATTCGCAGCAATAACATGCTTAACATTCTCCATCGAGATTTCAGATCCTTGTTCGATTAGATCGAGAGCAGCAAAATCAACTGTGGCGAGCAATTCCAGTTCTTCGTTTTTACGAAACCGAAACTGGCTAACAATCCACTCGATAGCTGCGCAAACCGGATAATGGGACAGATACTGGTCAATTTTCCCAATCTTGTCCCCGGGCACGAGTCCTTGTTTAGCGCCAGCCTTGAGTCGCTTAACATATTCATTCTTCACGGCTATGTTCTCAGGTCCTTGATATTTTGCCCAAGGGCTGTATGGCCCAGCAGCCTTTTTCAAATAGTGTTCACAAACATTATCTTCAGCCTTCCGATGCGAGAGATACGCCAACTTGTTGTAGCGAAGACGACCTAGTGGCCAGTCTGGTTTCGCCAGCAACCGAGTAAGCTGTGCGATTACGATAGCTTCGATGAATTCATCTGTTGTGTTCTTGCGTTTAACCGGGATGGGCTGCTCTGTGCGCTCGGCCTTTGACGGCCGAGTGGGACAGTCATGTTCTTGCTCATTTCCTTGCAAGATGTGTTTGATGGCTTGAAGGGCACTCGATTTGGAACTTTCCAATGCGCTTTTGTCTTCCGAACTCAACGTAACGTGTTGGTCGACGTAACGACTGATTTCTTCGTCTGTCACTTCCGTCTCCTTGTCCGGCGCACGCAAGCTCGCACCGATCAAAGCCTCGATGGCTTTCTCTTGAGCCTTGGCCTTTTCTGGAGTCATGGCGTTTTGATCCTTTCTTGTTCCTGAATTAACGATCCAAATTTATCTCTAATTTCTCTGCGGGCACTCTTTACACTTCCAAGTGGTGGGCGTTTGCCTGTCTTTGCAATTTCATCGCAGATTTCTTCATCTGTTATTTGGCCGAAATGAATAGCTATCACTTCGGCAACCTTTCGCTGTGTGGGCGGTAATGTCGCAATCCACATTTTGAACTGACGAACAATCTCAATTGCAGCCGCCTTATGGGCGGGAGTCCACTCCTGGCTAACAATTCTCCAGGCTGCCGCAATTTGCGGTGCGTCACTCAATTTGCTCGCAACAATTGACACAACTTCGTCGTCGCTTAATTCATCCGACGCTGTTCCAGCGTGTTCTCCATTCGTAAGGTTTGGCGATTCAAGTCGCCGTTGTTGGTGTTTGTATTTGTCCTCAAGCTGATCGATTGACCGATAGCGCACCATCCTAAACAAGAGGCCAGCTAAAGAACCGTCTGGGTGAAAATTCCCCTGCTTGGCTTTTTTTGCCAACCCAATAAAAACGTCGTTTACGGCTGTGGTGAGTTCATGGCTGTCCAGTGTTGGGAAATTTTCACGAACATAGGAAGCCAACGGGTCGGAATAGCGATCATACAGCTTGCAGATCGCCTCAAACTGCTTCTGCTCATCGCCACGCAGCCCGGTTTTTATTTCATCTTCCTGCACCTCGGTTCTCACATCAAAGACCTTTCTATGTATGCATTGTTAAGATGCTACTCGGAGACAACGAGGGTTTTGGATCAAAAATTTCTAAATTATTTTCATGCTCCAAAGATACCCCGCACGGCGAGATGCGTCTTGTAAGCCATCGAACGCTGGCTACGAGAACAAAGAACATGAAACGTAACTTAAAAACTGATGGCCAAGCCACCGGCTTGGATGAACATACGCCTAATTGCAGCTCCGCGTCGAAGTGGGCTGCTCTCATTGACGATGTCGTCATTCCCGCACCGCAACGCGAGGTTAAGGCCAGTGTCCTGCTGGCTCAGGCCGGAGCCAAACCGGGACAGGTTCTGGTTCGGGACCACGGCGGTGAACAAGATGTCGCGATTGAGGATAACGAAGTCGTGGACTTGTCGAAGGGCAACGTCTTCTACGTTGTGCCAAGCTGTGACGCGCCGAAGAAGTGTCATTGTGCCAAGCCCGCGAAGCTTGCCTTGTTCGTGGATGACCGACCCGAGGTCACGTTGAACCCGGAGCAAACGGGCAAAACCATCCGGGAACTGTTCGGCCTCAAGGCTGAAGTCAATCTGGTTCGTGATTATGAATCAGACCACGACGAACCGGTTGGATTGGAAGACGCCGCGCCATTTGGCAGCGGGCCGGTGTTCATCACCCGGCGGCAGCACGCGGCGCTCAAGATCATCGTGAACAGCAAACCGTTCACGGAAACTGATGGCGTGAAGAAACATATGACCGGTCGGCAGATCGCCGCGCTGGTCAGCGATTGCCCGGACAACACGGAAGTGTTCCTGCTGGAGAAAGGACAACCCAAGCCCGTCCCGCTCAACCAGGAAATTCTCGTCAAGAATTGCGACGAGTTTCGGGTCATCCGCAACAATGTCGCGGGCGGCTTCGAGCCGTCGCGCATCCAACGCGAGTTGGAACGTCTTCGTCAGGGTGGCGGTCGTGCGGATTTCATCGAACAACCGTTCCCCGCCGTCATCTACCGTGACGTTCCCACGCGTCCCGGTTATGCGCACCTTGCGATGACGGACGTGCTGGTCATTGTGCCGGGTGGTTATCCCGGCCAGCCGCTGGATGGGGCGCATCTGCCCGAAGGTTCACCATTGCTGGGACGGGTCGCGGGTTCACCGCAAGGTGTTGTCACCGCAGCCGAGCGACGCTGGCATCTGGTGAGTTATCATCCTCACAATGGCGGCGGGGCGCCGCCGTGGAACAAAGACAAGCACGGGTTTCATACTTACTTCGACGAAATCCTGTGCTGGATTCACCGTGCCAACAACTGAATCACACCCATGCAAACCGCAACTCACACCAAAACGTGTCTGTTTCGGATCACGGCAGCCGACCGGGAGAAACTGCAAACGCTCTTGTTCAAGCGGTATCCACACCGCGAGTGGGGCAGTTTCTTCCGATTCGGTTACCGGATCACGAATTGGGGAATTCACGTCAGCTTCGTTGATGCAATCGAAGCGCAGCCGGGTGAACTCAAGAGGGACAGCGGCATCGTTGAGTTCAGCGCTGGCTATATCCTGCGCGCGCAACTGATGCTGGCGGATATGGAGCTTGGGATTGGAGTGATTCATTCCCATCCACAAGGTTGCAGCACGTATGCAAGCTCACTCGACGACGATATGGATGGCTACTTCTCGCGTGAATTTGCGATGTACGGCAACGGGCGTCCGTATGTGAGTCTGCGCGTAGCGCAAACTGCGGATGGTGAATTCTCATTCAGCGGCGAGGCGTGGTTAAACGGCAAGCAGATGTCGGTGGCTGAATGGCTGACTATCGGAACAGAACTGTGCCGGGAGGCGGCGGAACTCGATTATTGGCGCAAAGAGGATTCAGTGACCGAGGATGAACGCACGGCACGATTCAGTGAACTCATCGGCCAACGGGTTGGGCATCTCAAGGCTTCATCCGTAGCCGCCATTGGTTGCAGTGGCTTAGGTTCGCCAGCGATTCACGTCCTTGTTCGTGCCGGAGTACGCCGGTTTGTTTTGGTTGATCCAGATTATTTCGCTCCATCGAATCAGGAGCGAATGCACGGGAGCAACTGGCATGATCTTGAAACCAAACCGTTGAAGATTGAAATCCTCCGGCGGCTGATTCTCGACATCGAACCGACTGCGGTAGTCACAATCATTCGCGGGAACGTCCTCGACGAAGCTGTTCTCGATGAAATCCTGCGATGCGATTTAGCCTTGGGTTGCACCGATAGTCAGCACAGTCGTGCGGCGCTTGGAGATTACGCCAGTCATTACTTGTTGCCGTGCATTGATGCCGCCGTGTTGATGCGGGCCAAGAACGGAAAGCTGACGGAACAAGTCGGGGAACTCGCCCGTTACTCGCCAGGGGAACCGTGTCCTTGGTGCTTGGGGCGCATCAATCAGAAAGCACTCGCGTACGAACTGTTGACCGATGAAGAACGTGAGCAACGCGCCCACGCCGCAGCGGAAGCCGTTCGGCGGGGGATTGATGGCGCTCAGTATTGGGGCGACAAGCCGCCGCGCGAATTGACCGTCGGCTATATGACGACAATGGTAGGCGCGATGCAGGCAGGCTATGCCGAGGGCTGGATTGCTGGCGCGAGTTCAATGCCGCACCAGAGATTTCAATTTGATCTCGGGATGCCGCTGCTTGGCGTTGTTCCGTGTGAGAAACTACGACAGCCAGAGTGTTCGTGCAACTGGACGAAAGGTTGGGGAGATCAGGCGTGCGCCGAACGCAGTGTCACCATGCCTGCCCACTGGGAAAAAGCTGAAGTTTTGTCTGCAATAGGGTCACCAGATCAGTAACGGGCAATTCCAAGGACTTTTTCCGAACGGATTGAGCGATAGGTTTATTAACCCTTCAGTGGTGACAAAAGTGATGTCACTCACAAGGAACGACGTACCGTGGTTGAAACGAGGCGCGCAACGCGCTGCCGTAGCTCAAGCGCTGCGAAAGCCGATGACGGGGACGGAAATCTGTGCCATCGCCAGAACCTTCAATCCGCGCATCCAACTTCGCGATGTCTGGCATCTGCTTCGCCAGATGCAGGTGCGGGAGATGGTTTATTGCCTCAATCCTCGCCTCGTAACCGGACGACTGTATGCCCTGACCGAACGAGGGCGCGATGAAGTGTATGCCGCATTTGGCGTCGTGGTCGCTGTGCCGTCGCAAAAAATTGATTGGCGCAAATATGCCTGGGTGGTGCGCGCCAAGATCCGTCGGCTGACGCTCGAAGCATTGGGCCATTTGGAATCCCATTCCGGCACGGCACAGACCGCCACGAACATTCGTAAGCAGCTTCGTGACGACCATGCCGTTGGACTGAACCCGGTGATTCGCGCGATCAAAGAATTGGTTCGACTCGGTCTGGTGCATCCGGCCGGAGTCACCCCGGAACGCGCCTGCAAACTATATCGCCTGACGCCGATGGGCCGACGCATTCTTCGACAAATCCGAAACTAGCCACCGAAAAGTATTTAAGTCGCAACGGCATGATTGCAGGGAACATGACAGCGCATATTTCTCAACTCGTGGCGGCAATATGTCCCGATGTCTTCTGCCAACCGGCCAGCCGGAGCAAGGTGAAGCGGCTGTTGCGCGACTCGCTCCCAGCCAACCATCTGGCCTATCAACACGCCGCCGCGCAAGCCAAGCCGGTGGAGGCAAATGCCGTCGCCTTGGAGCGACTGACGAGAGCAAATCCGTTCAAATACCCGGGCCACCGCAGTCCAGTGGAGCAACACACCCTCGAATTGGAGAACGTGGCCGAACCGGTCGAACCCTTCTATTTTCAGTTGCTTGATCAATTGCAGAGCCAGGAGGGCTGGCAGGTGACCAAGCTGGTGGACACCGTGACGAGCACCAATGGTCCGGGATTCAGCACCGACCTGACCCAGCGAGTGACCCAGCAGCAACATCACGCCGCTGAACAGATGTTGCGCATGCAGCAGCAGGTTCGCACGTTGTTGCAACAATGGCAGAAATGGAAAGACCTGCGCGAACAGTTGCGCGCCTATGACGCAGCAGGTGAAAAGAACGGTCCGGATCGCGAAACTGCCGAGTGGGCCTTGCACCTGCGCTGGCGGCGACTAGTTGAAACTGCCCCCGAGGGACACCGCACGAACAGTGAGGCCGAGTTTCGGCGCTGGCGCAAAGAATCTGAAACGGAATTGCGTTGGCTCGTCGAGATTGAGCGCCACCTGCTGGCCCAACAACTCAACTTTCTCAAACTTCAGTCGGGTTGGTTGCGGCCCTATCTGCAACCGGGAAACGCTCCTTCGGGAAAGAGCGATCCGGGTTTGGTAAACGCTTTCAATACGGCACTATTCGAGGTGCTGTTGCTGGTAGAACTCCCCTCGGAGCTTGAGGGCCGAGTGCAGCAAGGGGAGTTGCCCAAGCTGCTCTCGAATCGCAAGCATCGGCGGTCTGTCCCGCTGTTGCTGATCGAATTGCGATTCCGGGCCATCCCCGAACGGACCAAATCGGGCCACTACGGCTATCGCGGCCGGGTCACGATGACATTTACCAGTTACGCGCTTCGGGAGGATGAGCTGAGGGTTCTAGTGCGAGAGCTGCAACGCAGTGACTGGGGCGAAGTATTGGGTATCGTGGCCGCTGATCTTGCCGGAAATCTGAACGCCTTGCTCAATGATCTGGATGAACTACTAGTTGAACCAGCCCCGACGGCGGTGACGTCCGGCAAACAAGAATCGCCATCATCAGATACAAACCCTTTTAGCGCCTTGTTTGATTTTTCTGCCTGGAGAGCTCCCGCAGAGCCGCTCCAAGAGTTGGGGAACGAACCTCTGCAGCCCGATACTGAGACTGAGGCGGTGTTGCGAACCCTGGCCCTATTGGAGGCGCGGGAGATGTGCCTTGAGCTCTATCACAACAGCAAGGAGCGGTTCACGCTCACGCCCCACCGCGTGTGATTTCAGTGGGATTCCAGCGCGGCAGTTGTTTTGCGGCGAATTCGATGATCTTGGGCTGCGCACTCTTGGCAATCTCCTGGAGCGGTAGCGCGTCCCGCCAATCGAGGGCAAATCGCTTTACGGCTTTGCGACCATGGGTGGATTTGGAAAGTTTCAGAATCTGATTCACCGCCCCGAGCCAGCCTTTCACCGGCAAATCTCCGGCCTGCACTCCGGCCAACAATTCTCGCACAAACCCACGAACGCAGGGGATGAGGATTTTCAGATGCGCGACATCCTGACGGCGTGCTTGCGAAACGGTAAGGGCCAGTTCGAGTTTTCCGGCAAGCAACGAAATCGGGTCGAGCACGCGGATTTGGCAACCCGCCCATTCCGCCTCAATGGCCAGCGCTTCGATGGCCGTGGTGGAGACTCCGGGCACGCGCCGCACAACTTCGATATTGGATCGAGAGCCTCCGATCGAAACCGGGACTGCGCCAGCCAGCGCCGTGATTGCCACCTTGGGCGGATAGACCGGGGTGGCGTTTAGTTGGGCTGCGATGTGTTGGACATCCTCGCGGTTGCCGCGGAAATCAATATCCAGACTGGTAAAGGGCTGCAGTTTTTGGAGTGCGGGTTCAGCCGCCAAATAGCGTTCCGCCCAATAATTGACGGCTTGGCCACCAATCAGAATATAGGGACGACCGGTGGCATCGCGGAGGCGCAGGACTTCAGAAAACTGTTCGAGGGAAAAGCGCACAACCCTCAGGCCCATGCGGCCATGGCCCGAGCCACCTGACGCAGATTGGTGATACGCCATTTCGCGCCTGCGCCGACAAGCGAGACTCGAAGTTGCACCTTGCCTGCGGCCCGTGAACTGGTGCGCGACAGTTTGACGCCAGCCAGCCGCTGCTGGGCTTCCTGGCGTTTGACCGTGCGATGGCTGACCGTTTTCACGAGGGGCATCGTCGTCTCGTTTCCCGCCGTGCGCAAGTTCAGAATCCTCCGAACAGATCGTCCGCCAGCCTTTTTAAGTCAGGTCATGTCCATTCTTCAACATGGCCCGAACCAAAACCCTCTCCCGTAAGCGCGATCAGCAGTTCATAGACCTGATCCGCGAACTCCGCATCAAGCTCCACGATATTGACACCAAGCTGGAGCATCTCATCCGCAGTCATCGCCACTTCTATTCATTGCATTACCAGGAACGCGAACTGGACGACTGAGTTTTTTAACTGAGTCGCAACCCACTTTGACCGGTTTTCATCGGCCCGAGTAAATCCGTCAGTTCGCAACAAATCAATTTGCATTGAGGTCACGCAGACCACCGCTAGCGAATGCTATCGGCTGGGTTTGGGCTTCAAGGCAAGCAACCAAGAAAGGACACAGCATGAATGTAGTCGTGTTAGCTGGGCGCATCGTGCGCGATGCCAGCATCAAAGGAATCGAACGGAAAGTTTTACGGTTCACCGTGGAAACCCGGGACGGCCATGACGAAGGCGAAGTGAAAGAGCGCATCAATCAAGTGCCGTGTGTTCTGTTTGGCCCGTCTCCCGAGTTGGAGCAAGTGCTCATCACCAGCGGGGAAGGACGCGAGGTGGAACTGCAAGGCCGGGTCGCTTCGTGGGGCGGCGAGAACGGAAAGTCACAGGTCGAGGTCGTGGTGTTCAACCGCAGCCTGACGTTCGCGAAAGAATCATAGTCATCGACATCCAAACCCTGAAGGCGGAGCGCCAGCAATGGCTCTCCGCTTTCTTATTTCTGAAAGAGAACCAAAATCATGAATACCAAATTCATCGGCTTTGACCGATTGAAACAAAGTGTGACGATCGAGCAGGTGCTGGAGCGTTACGGCCTGTTGGAACAGTTAAGACGCAGCGGCGACACTCTGAGCGGGGCGTGTCCGCTGCATGGCGGCAAGAATCCCACCACGTTCCGGGTCAACCTCACGCGGAACTGTTACATCTGCTTCGGTAAATGTAACAGTGGCGGCAGCATCGTGGACTTCGTGAGCCGGATGGAGCGGGTCGGCATCCGCGAAGCGGGGCTGCTGATCCAAGAGTGGTTTCAGTTGGAGAGCAGCAACGAGCCCTTCATTCCTACAACAGAACCAAGACCAGTCACACCAGCACCACCAGCGCACAACGCGGTGTTGGGGTTCAGTCTGACCGAATTGGATCAACAGCATCGGTATCTGAAGCAACGCGGGCTCAGCGACGATACCATCCAGGCCTTCGGTCTGGGTTTGTGTTCACACGGCACGTTGAACGGCTGGATCGCGATCCCCATTCACAATGCCGATGGGAAGGTCGTGGCGTATGCCGGACGGTGGCCGGGTAAGCCCAGGTCCGGTGAACCGAAGTATCGGTTGCCACGCGGGTTTCGGAAGTCGCTCGAACTGTTCAACCAACATTGGGCGGCGACAGTATCACCGCTTGAACCCTTGGTCGTGGTGGAAGGGTTCTTTGGTTGCCTGCGCGTGTGGCAGGCGGGGCATCATCGCGTCGTCGCATTGATGGGCAGCATGCTGTCGGCAGCCCAAGAACAACGCATCGTCGAGATGGCTGGCTCGGAAGGTCACGTCGTGCTGCTGTTCGATGGCGATGCTGCCGGACAGAAAGGGGCGGCGGAAGCTCGGGAACGCTTAAACCACCGCGTTTCCGTCAGTGTCGCTCGCTTGGATCAGGACCAACAACCCGACTCGTTGAGTGATGCCGCGATGTTGGATCTGATCGCCCGACATCATCCAGCGGAGGTGGTGGTATGAATCCCGCCCCTGAAATCCGCCCGCGCATCCTCAAGATCGAAGCCGTGGGTGATTTTGCCTGCGGTGACATCAAGCCGTTCATCCGGTTGCGGGGCAGTTGGCTCGAACAGGCCGGGTTCAAACCGGGCCATCGCGTCGAGATCCACCTGCTCAAGTCGGGCGAGCTGCACCTTCAGTTCAAGGAAGCTCCAGTGCCGCCTTCAAGTTAGCCTGCTCATTGCACCGGCTGGTTTAAATAGTCCGGTCACCTCGATCGGCCAACTCACATACAGCCCGACCTCACCGTCGGGCTTTTCTTCTTTCACCCCTCAAGTCGAAACGCTCCTCCGGGGGCGTCTGTGCGTCTACGCGCACACTGATGAGACTGGGGTCTCGCAGCAAACCAAAAACAAAAAACACAGAAAGTAAAAACAGTATGAAAAACATCACAGTCAAATACGGCGTCGACAGCATCACCAAACAGGTTGAAGACAGCTTCACGTTCGGTGATCTGCAGGAAAATGATTCGTTCCAGGCCGCGCTCGGGTTTGGGGATCGCACCAAGGCGTTGGTTGAAGGCATCGAACAGGATCGCGGCACCGTGATTCCGTCCGGCGCAACCGTCCGGCTCGAAACCGCCGCCAACACCAAGGCCTAACCCGCAACCCACAACAACGAGAGCCCGCTTCCTGTCACAGGGAGGCGGGCTTTCCTTTTACCTATTATGCAAACCACAGAAATCATCCTGCGCGACAACGGGACGCTGACCGAACGCGTCATCCGCGAGCGCAATCTCAATGCCGAAGAATCGGTCTTGGAAGCCCTGACCGAGGGCATGACCCGCAATCTGCGCAATGTATTCACGTTGCCGGATTGGGGCTCAGTCCACGCCAACGTCGGGAGCACCGACGCGGTGTGGACCGTGGTCATCAATCGCATCCCGCTGCACGCACGGTTTCGGTTGAGCAATAATGTGCTCGTGCCGGCATTCGCGTCGAACACCGACGTGGAGCTGCCATTGATCTGGCACGCGCCCAAGGAAGTGCGGTTGGCCTTCGTCGTCCGCACGGAATCCGAGGGCGATTGTGTGCGGGTGTGTGGCAACTGGTTGTTCGCCTGTGATGGGGACAACCGGGGGTATCGGTTGCCGTTGCCCAACCTGCACGACGATTGCCTGATCTGCACGGGCAACTTCGCCGAACACCATGCCACCGGACAAGAATGTGTCACGGCCAGTCTGGAACAGTTCCGGAAATCGAAATGGAACGCGGACCTGATGCGGACTATCGAGAAGTCGCAGCAGTTCTTCCGGTTTCAACCGACGAACGACACGTTCGACACGCTGCCCATCGCGGTGACGGATTGGACCACGCTCTGCGACAAGGTGTCCACACACATCATGGAAAGGGTAATCCTATGAGCAACCTGTTGCCCTTGGTGACCCGCCTCAAAGCCTGTCCTGCGCAAGACGATCGCCTCACGACGAAGCGGTTGCTTGAAACGTGGGCCAGCTTCAAACAGATCGCTCCGGAAAATGGAGACACCATCAACTCCGCCATGATGGTGGGACTGATCCTCTATGATCCGGAGACCTTTGCCTCCCTGCTGACCCCGGCGGAGCAGGAGCAATTGATCAGCCTGGGGTTGGTGGCGCTCGAGCGCTACCAAGCCCGGAGTAATCCGCCCAACAAACTCGGCAAGCTCATTGCCGAAGCAATCAAGGAATCGATATGAACTATATCATCGGTTGTGGAGGGGTCGGGTCTGCCATAGTCCCCTCATTCTGTCTGCTCAAATCACCCGCTGAAGTCACCCTGATCGATGGCGACACCATTGAACGCAAGAATCTGAACCGCCAGATGTTCACGGCGGAGCAGATCGGGTGGAACAAGGCGGCGGCGTTGGCTGGTAAGTATGGTTGCCACTCGATCCCCGAGTGGTATGCGCGGGGGAAACTCCGGCATACCCGGTCGGACTGGTTGATCTGTCTCGTCGATAATCATCGCACGCGTCTCGAGGTGCTCGAGGTGTGTGACGACTACGGGTGTCAGGTCATCTGCGCCGCCAACGAGATGCACTCGGCGGAGGCGTATTATTATCGGCGAGCCTGGCAGAACACCCCGCGCGATCCGCGGGTGTATTACCCGGAACTGAGCACGGACGAGAGTGGTGATCCCCGCCGGACGTCCATCGGTTGCACGGGTGAAATGCAGGAAGCGAACCGGCAGCTGGTCTCGGCGAACCTGATGGCGGCGGCGTTGGCGGAACACTTGTTCGTCTTGTGGCACTTGAAAGCGCCCCGGTTGGACAAGGAGACCGTCGCGCTGCTGCCACACAAGTTTGCGGCCAACCTCACCAAACTCGAAACCTACACCCTGAAAGGAGGACACCATGAGTGACGTCATGACTGCGCCTCCACCACTGGTGGAGCGCAAATGCCAGTTCGAGGAAATGTTCGACGCGAGCTTCATCGAGTTGATCCGGTTCGTGCCGAAGAACCCATTCGTTCGGGCATTGATCCTGAAGTTGGTGGGCCAGATGCCCGGATCGGAATTAGAAACATTCGACCAGCTCAAGGACTGGATCGAACGCAACTGCACCCAGCGGGTGCGGCCCATGCCGAATCAAAACCGCCGGCGCAGTGCCGACGGGGGCATTTCGATCAGTGTCGAGTTCTCGGAGACGGAAAACGGGCGGGCGGACTATTCCGTCTCCCGCTCCGGAAATGATGAGTTCCGCATCGGCGCAGAGGACCTGATCGAGATCGTGCAGGAAGTCATCGAGGCGGGCGGCAGTATGGATGAAGTGGTGGATATGATTGCCGGCAAGATTGATGACGATGCCTGGAACGAGTGTGATCCCGAGATGGATAGCTACGGGGATTACAACTACAGCGAACACGAATCGAGTGATTCGTCGGACAGTGAAACCAACTACTCGCGCAACGACATCCGCAGTGCGGTGCGCACGTTCCTGCAGGAACAACGTCCCGAACTGATGGCGGAACTATAAACGAAAGGAGCATTATGAAACTGATCAAGATGAACAAACCTCAGGTTAATGCCGCGAAGGATGTCCCCGGACTCTTAAGTTGCCGCATTGATTATGAGGTGAAGACCGCGAAAGGGCGGCTGGAATACACCGGCCCGAAGTTCACGCCGGAACTGTGGCATCAGGTGCTGTCGTTCTTCCGGTGGACGCATAAGGAGATGAACAGCGAAAGTCAGGTGCGGTTGTATGTGAACCACCAGTTGGGGCGTTGGGGCGCATGGGCGTTCCCACAGGTGGCAAGAACCGGGATGAGTGCGCGGGAGTTACCCACGCCGGAGACTCCCGAGAAGGCGAGGGAACGCTTCGCGTTCTGGCAGTCTGAACCGTCGGAGGACTGGTTCTACTTCGGCACGGTGCATCATCACTGTGCCGCGAGTGCGTTCCAGTCCAGCACTGACGAACAGAACGAATGGAATCAGGATGGAATACATCTGACAGTCGGTCGAATGGATGCTGAGCAGCATGACGTGCATGCCCGGCTTTATCTGGACGGGAACTGTTATGAACCCGACCTGAGTGCATTCTGGCCGGTTGATCCCGGTCTCGCAGCGCTGTTGCCACCGGAGTTGCATCATGAGATCGCCCGACATCAGATGGGTGGGAAGGTTACGGTGGACTTCCCGGATGCCTGGCGGCTCAACCTCGTGGAAGAAACCCGCGAACGTATGCCAGTTCCGGCGCAGCCGAGTTGGGGTTGGGATGGGCCGGACTGGGGTATGTCCCGGCTGGGCCGGGTGGATGAAGCCCTGGAAGAAATCCATCGGCGATGTGGGGCGAGTGCCATTGAACAGGATCAATGGCTTGGAGAACTCCAGATGCTCGCGACCGAAGATGTCACGCAGATCATCATCGAGGTCTGCGTGAAACACGGCGTTACCCCGGAGGAGTTGCTCGGCGAACTCGCACAAGCCGAAGCGGAACTCTGACTCACAGCCGCAGTGTCGTCGCCGATCAAAGGTGCGGCACTGCGGACTTCCTCTACTTTGAGCGGCAGAAGCAAACATCACTGCCAATGCATCGATACCTTTTTGGCAGTGGCTGTCACTACTGAGCGATGGCAATAACACCAGCTTCGCGTAGCCCGAAAAGCTTAAATAGTCTGCTGGCCTAGTTTTGATTAATAGTCAAAGCCGGTTGCCCAACTCACGTCGTGAGCATGGTCTGGCCGCATCGGGACTTTCTGCCAAACAGCAATGAATCCGTTCGACCGGTTCGACTCATCATACAAAGGAACACCACATGGGAGCAGATCTATTCATCGAACAAATTCACACGCCGCTGGTTAATCGCTACAAACCGCCATTTTTAGCTACGCTGCAGAAACGCGACCAAGCACCTCAAGGTTCTAAGGCCGCGACCGCCGCACAGGCCGAGCTGGAGAAATACGCCGCGTTGATGGATTCGGAAGGATACTTTCGTGACAATTACAATGCCACCAGCGTGCTGTGGCGAATCGGCTTGTCCTGGTGGGTGGACGTCCTGCCGCTGTGTGATAAAAAGCGATACCTTAAAGGCAGAGCGTTGGTAAAATTTAGACAGATGGTGCAAAACGCGAAGTTAAACCTACCAACACAACAAGAACTCAAAGACCAAGGGTGTAAGCTGGCCGACGAAGGCGAATATAGCGTCGCGGGCTGGCACGCCTACTTCAAAAATTCGCACGCACGGTTGCTGGCGTTTCTCGACGAAGCGATTGTGCTGAATACTTTTATCTACTGTTCGCTGTGAATTCCGACTATCACTTCTTCATCCCGAGTCGGGGAAAAATCTTCCTGTGCAGTGGCCGCAACAACCAGTGGTTACGAATACAATACCGGTGCGAGCCAGCTGCCATCCGACCAAGTGCGTTCGATTGCTACGGCCAGTCGGGTCTCCCGCATGGCGGCCTCTGGTCCCTTGTGTGGATTATTGAGCAGATGCTTATAGAAATTTGCCCCCACCTGCACCGCCGCCTCGTCCTCGACACTCCATAACATTCCGATCACGTAGGAAACTCCGGATTCTCGAAGGGCCTTGCACATACTGAGTTGACGGCCCGTGGTGGAATCGGGTCCCACCATGGCGCTCTGGCACGAGTTCAAGAAAACCAAACCCAAAGGGGCGTCTTGACTAGAGGCGCGGCCAAAATGTCCCAGTTCGTGGAGATAAATTTGGGTGCCCGAACACAAATCAATCGCACTTTGATAGGGATGATTCCGGTTGAAATCGGAATGCCCGGAGAAATGCAGGATGCCATACTCACCTGACTGCAAAGCTTTCAAAACATTCTTCCGATTTGCTTTCAATCCGGTCAGCAATTCCACCTTTGCCATGCCGGCGGAGGCAAGGAATTTGGCGATGCCGCGGGTTTCTTGTTCCACGCCCGGCAAATCACCCCGCGAATCAGCACCCACGATCAGAATTCCCCTGTTGGCCCAGTCATAATTATTAGGCCGATCGCCGTGAATCGTCGAGATGGTGCGGCTCAAGCATGTCTTGATACAAATGAACTCCTGGCCGTCGTGCATTGCTTCCCAGGGAAGCTGTTCGGCTTCCCCTTCCACGGTCAGTCGAAAATAAGCTCCTTGGCCCTGGCTCGTGATCACCGGGACGACCGACAGCAATTGTTCGGAACAAACGCGTCGGAAGAACTGGTAACCATATTCCAAAGCAGCCTGCCGAAAATCAACTGGCGCTCCAGACGTTGGTGTGGCGCCGCGAGTAGCGATGGCTTGGTTGTTAATTGAAGCAAGATTCAGGATGCCGGCCAGCAGCGATTCCTTGTCGGCGGGTGTTAGGGCGAGTCGCCCGTTCGCACTCAGAATCCGTTGGTCGGGCATCCGGGCTTCCGCGGCTACTAATAACGACGCATCGGACATGACGACGCGCATCGCGCCTTCAAACTTGCGAAAGATTTGCGTGTCGGATTTCGCCTGTCGGACCAGCGAGGCGCGGAGCTCCTGAATCCGGCCATGCTGGTCGGCATCCAACTTGGCCCCCTCCAGCGTCTTGCCGCTGGCGAGCATGATAGCTGCCCGCTCGATATCGGAACAGACTTTGTTGAGATAACGCTCAATCCGGTCGCGATAAAACGAGGCGTAAAGTCGCATCAAGAAAGTCGTCAATTCAATGGAGAGGCTGAGATCCAGAGCGGTCGTGCTCTCATCGATAACTGCAAACGAATAACTGGAAATCGTATGAGTATTGCCCAACCCCCAAGGCAGCCTGATGTCCGAAAAGGACTTCAACGCGCCGCGCTTTTCGGTCAACTCATGATGCATATCCTCGACCCGGACCGAGACGCCAAAAATGGTCAGATGAAACTTCCCATCGCTCATCTTCGTGCCGCGCAAGGGAGATTGATTCAAGGCGGCCATGATGTCGGGGTTGGAAACCACGAAATCCACCCACTTCAACGGCGCCTTGATGGTCCGCCCTCGGTCGCTTTCAATTGTCTTCATCACGATTTCCATAAATTAAAGGCCCAACCATTACCTGGCTGGCAGTGGGCAAGAGCTGTTGTTCCTGATTGAGTGAATATTGCCGGCCCCGCCAGACCAAAGAACGCCGCCGGACGGGCGCAAGCGCCGCTCCAAAAACCGCCGCCGCCAAGACAAACAACGCAACGGGGTAGCCCCATTGGCATAAACTCCGACCGTTGTGGAAGCGGCGGCTCAGTCGGACTGCGAGAAATCCCAAAAAATAGGGAAGTAAAGCCAAGGAGCCGGCCACAACCGCGGCAGTGGTGGTCGGCGCAGCTAGAGTCAGCAAAATACCTAAGACGAGACAAATAAATGGTAGCAAGGCGAGACCCATGGCGCAGGCGGTTAAACATCCCACCGCCAATCCGCCCAGTTTAAGGAACGAAACGGCGGAGCGACTTACGGAAGTGACAAAGCCACGAAACCCGACAAATAATCGGACCTTCACGAAGTCGTCCAGCGCGACAAAGTCACTCCGTCCGCCGGCAGCTTTGAGGTGTCGCGCCAACGCGACATCATCGACAATCTCGCTTCTGATCGGTACGTGTCCCCCATGGTCGCGATAAAACTCCGTGCGCAGGAGATTGAAGGCTCCGGTCGCAGCCCCAAGTTTGGAAGCGGTGCCAAAAAGAGCCAGCCCAGAACTCAACAGTAAGACCGGGGCACAGATTTCTTCGGCCACAGATCGACAATCCACAAAAAAATGTCCACCGAGATGATCCAGTTGCGCCGTGTGCATCCGGCGGATCGCAGTGGCGATGATCTCGGAACCAAAGACCACATCCGCATCAGTGAATAACAAGTAATTCGTGGAGATGTCATGCGCACCGAACTCCAAGGCATGGGATTTTCCGAACCAGCCGGGCGGCAAGGCGGGCGCCCGGATTAGTTTGATGCGTGCGTCTTTGACTTGCACCTGCCGCACCACATCTTCCGTTTGATCGGTGGAATGATCATCGACGACCCGGATTTCACTGATGCCAGTTTCCTGGATCAGGGACTGCAGGCAGGCCCCGATGTTTTCGGCCTCATTGCGAGCGGCAATCACTACCGTAAGGTTAAGCGGCACGGGGTCGCCCCTCGGCTCGGGCGGCAAGAATCGGGGTCGCCAAAAAAATAGAATCAGTCCGAGAAATGATGCGTATCCCGTTGCGGACAATATGATGACCCACTCGCCAAAGTTGAGCTCTTGGGCACCCATGGTGACTCCAGTCTGAGTTATCGGTTTCAACCCTAGCCAATGAGCCGGGCAACGCAACAGCAATTGTTACTGATATTTTGCCATCAGAGTTTGTGATGCTATCGGCTGCAAAAGCTAACTTTATGTGGCGAATCGCTACGGGAGAAAGTCGCAATGGTTCACAGTAACCCGGATCAAATTGCGTCGATCAAATCTTCCCTTCGTTGGCGAAGGTGCAGATCAGGACCTGATCGAAATGATTTCTTAACGGTGCGGCGAGGAGGGCCTGAAATTCCCTAATCTCTGGTGGCACGGTGATGCGGTGGATGAGGCGGGTGGGTTTGCCGACCTTGTTCAGAATGCGCTCAAACTTCGAAACCACCAATACTTCCGGCTTGGGACAATGCCGATGCCTTTTCAAGCCCTCAACCATCACCCGCAGCTTTTGCGCTTCCAATCGTTCAAGTTTTTGCTGGTCGGCCATAACGATGATGTGCTCCGCCCCGGCCGGACCTTGGACGCGCCAGCTCCGTTCAGCATCGTTTGAATCACCGGCAGGCAAGGTCAATGCTTCAACCTTGTCTGTTTTGCCGGACCATTCCCATTTTGATCCAGTCCAAGGATGAAGTGTCACGACCTGGCCACGCCCATCAAGCCATACAAGATAAAGATAAACCGGTTGGTTGGTGCGCAGGTACAATTGGACGCGGTCTCCGGTTTTTACTTGATCGGCTCCGGGAGCAAAACAACCGAGTGCCCTGCTCCAGACGCGCAATTCGAAATGATCGATCGTGACCGTCGATTTGGGCTCGGCAAAAGTTGGGCCGCCATCCAAGGCCATGGCCAATCGCTGATAATCAGCCACCGGCACCGGCGTCGGTGAATCATTCACTTTTATAACCAGGGAAACTGCGCTCCATTTCTCCTTTTGCAATTTGATTTCGCAGTAACGACCGCGGCTGGTGTTACCTTCGACATTGAACCATTTTCCTAGAAAGTCGCCGGTGCCACAGCCCACCAGCGCGGCCAACCAGGCATTTTTGGATTGTTGGCTGATTTGTTTGCGATAGATCGCAACCAGCGAAGCAGCCAACTTTGGGGAGTCATTGCTGGAGAGATTCAGTTTTGTAAGACCACTACCGTAGCAACGTAGGAGCAGAATCAGTAGGGCGCGTTGCGGATCCCCAAAACTCCGGATGCGTTCTGAAGCTTTGGGTTCAACTCCCTGTTTCACCTCATGTCCGGAGACGATCAGCAAACCTTTGACGATGGCGGGCTTGTCCGACGCCACGTCTGACTCTTTCATAACCGCACTTGCGAGACTCACGCCGTTCGCGTTCGACACCAAGTTGAGTTCAAGGGTTGTCGGCATGGGCTGATTATTGGAAGCCACCGGGCCTTTGGCAACTTCACAAATCTGGATTTTCCCGCCGGCATCCATCCACCACTTCTGGTCACAGCGGGTACAGGTGGAACCTCGGTGGAATGGTGGAACCCACGGTGTCGTGGATCGGTTCTCTTTTCCGGCGGTTTTGTTTCACTCGTTTCAGTTCTTTGCAGCCTGATGCGCAAACGAAATTGCATAGAGCGGGTTTGACGGGCGGACCGGCTGGATGACCAGCGAAGCCGCAACGCCAGACCAAAACACCAAACAAATATAAATATGAAAACCATCAACATCCGCAATCAAGGCCGCCGCGTGAGCGTCACCATCAGTAACGCCAACAAGGTTACGTCAACCAACTACTTCACTTCCCTCGATGCCGCAAAGGATTTTGTCCTCCCGCGCGGGAATCGCCGGACTCCGTGCTACCTCAATGGGATCAAGTGCATGCTGGCTGGCTGGGTCATGGAGAGCGCCCTTGGTATTTGAGGTGGCTACGTCATGGATCACTAATGTTGGCGCAACCATAAAACCTATGTCTTGGAAACTTAAAATCACCGATCAATGGGCGGAGAAACTGCGCTTCACGGTGCGGGGCGTCCTGTTTCTGAATGCGATTTTGTTGTCGCTGGCTTCGATCTACATCGTCGCGAAGCTGATCTGGTTCTTCATCCGCTTTCTGGATCGCACCATTTTTTCCACTCCCTGGTGACACTTATGAATCCTGATCTCAATTCCACTCCGACCCCACCCGAACCGGTGCGCGAAGATTGGGTTTACACCCAGCGGCTCGACGCCAAGGGTCAACCCTGCGACGAGCTCGAACAATGTCGCTCCGTGTTCCTTTCGCCGGAGGGGGCGGTGGTGCAAAAGCAGTGGCGCAAGGAACGACACTATCACTGCGGCCATGGAGCGGAACAACCGATGGGCGGCAAGTGCAGCGAACCGGGTTGCTTCAACGTGTCCTGTGCGAGTTGCTTCACCCGATGCTCCAAATGTCAGATCGGCTTGTGTCTCTACCACGTCCGTTACATCGACACCGATACCGGGCAGAAGCAGCCGATCTGCGCCCAGTGTCGTGAGGGGCTGCAACGCCAGCGCTTCTGGCGGCGCTTTTGGACCAACCTCCTTAGTCCCTGGGTCGAATTCGACCGGGACATCCGATGATTTATGAACCACAACGCCGACCAAAATTTCTTTGAGCGCCTGCATCAGGCGCGGGCGCATGGCGCCTTTAATGATCGCCTGGGCACACGCCTGTCGAAAGCACTGTGGTGTGATCCGAACGATTCGCTGACGCGCGAGCTGTTGGAAAACCGGCTGCGGCGCGTGGAGCAGGATTTGGCGGCAGGGCGATTGCCACCGTTTCCGCAAGCCCGGCTACTGGAAGGGAACCTCGTGTTGGGCCAGGACCTGCATGGTGTGCCGATCCGAATCTTTCTGGACTGGCTGTGCTCGGGTTTGTTGACCGTCGCCAATACCGGAGCTGGCAAATCGAATTTGATCTATTGGATTGTAAGCCAACTCGCTTTCTTGAGCGACGCATTCGCCACTTGGCTGTTCGAGCCCTACAAGACGCAACTTCGACTGTTGCTGCCGATCTATCAACGCGCGGGCAAGCCCTTGGTGATCCTGCCGTGGCAAGACTGGCGGACGAATCTGCTCCAATGCCCGCTGAGCGCCAATCCTAATGTTCATGCAACGACCGTGGTGGACGTGTTGGTCCGCAACTTGAACCTGCCTGGGAGAGCAACGAGCATCCTGCGGCAGGCAATCCATGCACTCTATGAACGGTTTGGCGTCAAGGATGGCTCGGCGACGCGATTTCCGACGCT
>ERZ1292630.1118-Hain-H41-02um-R3-1118-length-27041-cov-9_pt1 | contig 27041 bp, 21 predicted proteins | sample MGYA00564408_ERZ1292630 | MGnify/ENA primary metagenome ERZ1292630 (study PRJEB36523, sample SAMEA6512641) | groundwater metagenome | collected 2019-01-08 | study: AquaDiva: Metagenomics assemblies of 32 groundwater samples
GATGACCGTCCCCGTGATGACCGTCCCCGTGATGACCGTCCCCGTGATGACCGTCCCCGCGATGACACACGCGGTGGCTTCCGTGGTGGCGGCGGTGGCGGAGGCGGTGGTGGTTTCCGCGGCGGCGGCGGCGGTGGCTTTGGCGGGCGGGGCGGCGGTGGGGGCGCTGGCGGACGCAATGAAACGGCGGCCATTGAAGACATCGCGGGCGCCGCGCTCACCGATGTGCAGGTGACGTCGAACTTTGTCAGCTTGCACCTCGGCGACAAGGATCTCTTCTGCTACCGGACGAGCTACGAGTTCAAGGAGGGCATGATCGACACCAAAGGGGAGAACTGGAAGACCGACGTGCAGGCGTCCTCGCTGATGATGATGTACAGCGGCGGCGCACCCGAGGAGAAGCGCGACGTGGAAAACTGCATTCTCCTCGGCCAGTTCGTGGTGACGTGGAAGCAGCTCCCGAAGCCCGACTTCTCTGCCGACATTCAGTGTCGCGACGCGACGGGTGCTCGGGCCGTCGTCCGCGTTTCCTTCTTTCAAGAGCCCGTGGTGAACCTCAAAGCGAACCCGGACTGGTTCCTGATCAACAACATCGTGGCCACCGCCGTCAAGGTTGCCTATCCGTACCCGGTCGGCCCCAGTAAGTACATCAACCTCAGCATCAAGGACAACTCTGGCACGATCGTGCTTTTCCGCGGCGTGTCGCCCACCGCCTGCGAAACGACCATCGACGGCCACCGAGTCACCGCCCTGCAAGTCGCGGCCGTCACACGCGTCGGGACCACGCAGAACTGCCACGAGGCATGCAAGCTGGTGTTCCAGCGCAAGTCGGGCAAGGATGCCCAGCGCATCATCGCTGAGCGTTTCAAGGGCGTCAAGGCGGCCACCATGTACGGCGGCTCGAAGGGCGGCGCGGTGTACCGCATCGTCGAGCCCGACTTCAAGCTCGCCGTCACGGATAAGTTCAAGCGCAAGGATAAGACCGAGGTTTCCTACGCCGAGTACTTTCAGCAGCGCTACAACATCGCGTTAGCGCCGAATCAGGTCTTCTTGAAGTGCCGCGCCGTCGGCGGTCAGCGCTCCCGCCCGGTGCACATTCCCAGCCAGTGCCTCTTCCCACTCACCCTCGACGATGACCAGAAGCAGCAGTTGCCACAGCTGTGCTCGATCTTTCCCCAAGACCGCATCGTTCGAACCCACGAAATTCTCAACAACCTGCACAGCCTGCAGGACGATCGTGGCCGCACGGGCGTGTCCGTGCTCGCTCAGTTCGGACTGACCATCGGCCGCGACTTGCTCGCCGTCAAGGGAAAGGTCATGCCCCCGGTCGAAGTCAAGATTCCGAGCGGGGAGTCGTACCGCAGCGTCAATACAGGTCTTGCCTCCAACCAGAAGCAGTTGGGCTTTGCCCGCGATCTTTCGGCGCTGAATCACGGCGCCACGGCTCCCGCAATGTTCCGCCTCATCTCGTCGTGCGAGGCCAGGGATGTCGGTCCCCGCGGCCAAGTCGTGAGCGAGGTGGCATCGACCTTGAATCAAATGCGCAGCCACGGTCGCATTGAGGGAACGCCGCAGAACATCGAGGCGCCCAACGGCGACCACGTGACCGCCGTCGAGCGAAACTTGGCGTCTGCTGACCCCAACAAGACTCTGATGCTAGTGAACCTGCACGCCAAGGTCACCGATGAGTACAAAGCCGTCAAGTCGGTGCTGATGGAAAAGGGCATCCTATCCCAGGTCGTGGCGAAGGACCCCGCGAATCCGGTCATCAAGAAGATGATTGCCCAGCAAGTGTCGGCCAAATTTGGCCGTCTCAATTGGATTTTCGACGTGACGCGAGGTTCTCCCTCTATGTGCGCGCCCGGCAAGGGACTGCTCATTGTCGGCGTCGATGTGGCCAGCGGGACGAAGAACTTCGACAAGGGCGGGCGGTCCATGCGCCGCAACTTCTACGTCGTGGCATACGTGGCCTTTTTTGTCGTTCCCGATGGCAAAGGCGGTGCGACGTGGCATCACTACTGCAATCACGACGTCGCGCTCGGCTCGTCGCAAATGTTGTACCGTGACTCGGATGCTGAGACGGGCACCACCTCGGCTGCCAGCGAGGCTTCAGCGCACCTGACGGCCGGCACGTGCAGCGCGTCGTCCTTTCCCAAGTTCATGACCGAGGCCTTGGAGCACTTCGGAAAGGTCGCCCCTATTCACCACGTGGTCGTTGCCCGCGGCAGCGTGCCCGACGGGGAGGTCGAATTCGTCCGCAGCCGCGAAGTGGCCGACCTCGACAACATCTTGCAGCACAAGGCCGTCACCTACTCGTACCTGGCCGCGCAGCGGAAAAACAACACCCGCTTTTGCTTCGACATCAGTCGCTTCGTGCCTCGTACATCGCTGCCGAAGGAAACGATGGTCAACCCACCCCGCGGGTTCGTGACCACCGAGTCGATCCCCGTTGTCCCTGGCCGCGACAAAGTCGCCGTCGCTCAGAGCGGTTTCTACGTCAACGGTGCGAACTGCACTTTGGGCGGCGCAAAGTCCACCAAGTACTTGGTTCTCCACCACGAACCTCGCATCCCTGAGCACGAGCTCCACTCTCTCCTCTACGGACTTTGCTTCCTCTTCCCCAACAAGACGGACGGGCTGCCGTACCCCTTGCCACTCAAGTGCGCGGACAAGTACGCGAATTTGTTCGCGGTGCTCGATGTGTCCCGACTCTCGTCCCTGCCTGCATCGCTGCGACCTCGCATGCACTACCTCTGATGGACGGACAGGCCCTTCCATGTGTCCCCCTTTCCCGGCCAGGCTAGACTCTCCCTGATGTCGCGCGATTCTACCCTTTTCTGTTTTTTTTTCCGTGCGTGGAATCCATGTGTGTGTGTGTGTGGGTGGACAACGACGTGCTAACAAAGGGGAGTCGAAACGGCGAACGTGCCCGACCGAAAGGCACATGATCGCTCCCCATAACATAGAGTGCCGTCGATCAACCCGCAGGAGGGGTTGAGAACAATAGGCCGCCGAGACGAGAACCACTTGTCTTTCGTTTTCCACCTGAGGCGAAACCGTAGACGAATAGCACGAGTGGACTCGATTTGTGTCAAAACCAAAAATGTTGCGACGAGTGTCACCACGAGTTTCGCTTCGTGGCGTCGCGGCGTTCGCCACCTGCTGGGGTCAAGGACCAGCTACCGTCGTGGCGTGCGCATCTTGTTCCACCGCGGCCACTCACAAGCCCACCGCCACCACCGCTGCTCCGCCGGTGAAGGGCCCCTACTTTCACCATGCGAGCGTGCCCGAGGCCGCCGGGGCCAACGTGCTCCGTTTTCCGGTTAGCGACTGCGATGAAGCGGCCTTCGCGTCTAACTTGAAGAGAGCCCAAGATATGACGGCGCAGCTACGCGACCACGTCCACAAGGTGATCCATGGCTCGGCTGACGACCAAAAAGCCCGCGAGTTGCACGTCAGTCGCGGTAAAATGCTCGCTCGCGAGCGCATCGAGCGCCTGGTCGACCCCGGCACCGCGGTGCTCGAGCTGTCGCAACTCGCGGGCCACGAACTCTACCCGAAGGAAACCTGCGCGTCCGGCGGCATGGTGACCGCCATCGGCACCGTGCATGGGGTCCGCTGCATGATCGTCGCGAACGACGCTACGGTCAAAGGCGGGACGTACTACCCGATCACGGTGAAAAAGCACCTGCGAGCGCAAAAAATAGCCGAACAGAATCACCTTCCGTGCATCTACCTCGTTGACTCGGGAGGCGCCAACCTCGAACGTCAAGCGGACGTATTTCCGGACGAACAGCACTTCGGCCGCATTTTCTTCAACCAGGCAAACATGTCCGCGAAGAACATTCCGCAAATCGCGGTCGTGATGGGCAGCTGCACCGCCGGTGGCGCCTATGTTCCGTGCATGTCCGATGAAAATGTCATTGTCGCAGGAACGGGCACTATCTTCCTCGGGGGGCCGCCGCTAGTGCAAGCTGCCACCGGAGAGGTCATCACCGCTGAGGAACTGGGGGGCGCCGATGTCCATACGAAGCGCAGCGGTGTGTCCGACCACTACGCGGTCGATGACTTGCATGCCCTGTACCTAGCGCGTCGGGCAGTTTCCAACTTAAACTTAGTCGCCAAACACCAGGCCGCGGTGCCCACGGTACCGTTTGCCGAGCCGCTTTACGATGCGAAAGAAATTGGTGGCTTCTTGCCAGATATGACGGCCGCGACGATGGCCACGTTTGACGTTCGTGCCATCATTGCGCGTATTGTGGACGGTAGCGCGTTCGACGAATTTAAAAAGACGTACGGCGAAACCCTTGTCTGCGGCTTCGCGCACATTTGCGGCATGCACGTCGGCATCGTGGCCAACAACGGCATCCTTTATTCGGAGTCAGCATTGAAGGGCACGCACTTTGTGGAGCTGTGTTCTCAGCGCAACGTGCCGCTGCTGTTCCTGCAGAACATCACCGGCTTCATGGTGGGGAAGCAATACGAGGAGGGCGGCATCGCCCGGAATGGGGCCAAGCTGGTCACCGCCGTGTCGACGACGAAAGTGCCAAAGATCACCGTGCTCATTGGAGGTAGCTACGGGGCAGGCAACTACGGCATGTGCGGTCGCGCGTTTGACCCGCGATTCTTGTTCATGTGGCCTAACGCCCGCATTTCGGTAATGGGCGGAAATCAAGCCGCCATGGTCCTCGCGCTGACGAATTCCAGGCTGAAAGGCAAACCGTCCGCGGACGTCGATGCTTTCAAGGCGCAGGTGAAGGGCAAGTACGAAGGGGAAGGCAGTTGCTATTACTCGACCGCGCGCCTCTGGGACGACGGTGTGATCGCACCGGAGGATACGCGGCAGGTGGTGGCCCACGCGCTGCTGGCCACGCGAACCGCACCGGTCGAAGAAACGAAGTTTGGCCTCTTCCGGATGTAAGGGAGAGAGACGACGAAGAGGAGGGATCGCCCCTTTTTGTGTCGTCTGCGTGAGTGTGTGTGTATGTGTGTGCGCGAGTGGGATGATCCCAGCACATTCTTACTTACAAGGTTCAGCCGTTTGTTTTGGCGACGATGGATGGTCAATGCGCGAGTTTTCCCAGAGGGAGCGTTCTCAGACAGATCTCATTGCCGAATTAGGTGTCACACACGGCCGATGACGTCGATTCTGGGTCGAAGGCACCTTCAAAAATTGGTGGCACCGCAGGCCGGATGGGTCGAGAGCCCGCTCTTGCGCGGCGTCCCAGAGCATCGTCGGCTGCTGTCGACCTCTTCGGTCCAGAGTGACCCCACCATATGCGAAAACGACGCTGGAATCTGGCATCCGAAAAGCGCGGCATCCGCTATCCGCGACAGCGACGTCGTGAGGCTGCATCGACGGTTCGCTTCGCTGCTTGCGACCTTTGCCATGAGGCAAGCTCGCTCGGACGCCGCCCCAACGCACGTCGCCGCGAGGATTCGGCTCCATCAACAGTGCGCTATCTGCGGGCGCTCCGGTGGCAGCGCGAGATTACTGGATGTGTCCCGGAGAATCACCCACCCGAATTTGCAGCGAGGTGGCAACATCACGTGCGCCCACATCCTAAAAAGTGTCGCGGATGCTCAAGCCGCCGGAATTGATTTTGCGTCTGTTGGTAACTTTCTCCCGCTGTGCGGCACGATGCTTGAGACACCCAGCTGCCATTCGGGCTTCGACTACTGTTGCGTCGCGCTGTGGCCACTGACATCCGTCGTGGGTGGGATCCGACAGCCTACGGGCACCTACTGGTTGCTGACTAGCCGCGCGTACGGGTACTTGCGACCTTCTGGGCCACTCGACTTGCCTTGGCCGGCGCCGACTGCACTGTTGTGTCACGCCGCTTACTGCGTGTTGAACAACCGGGTATTGATCCCTCGCACCATCCGACTCGACTCACCACCCGGGCCGCCCGTTGATTTCCGAGACATCGTGACCGAAACCTTGGACTGGTATGATGGCGAGCTACGTCGCAACGAGGAGCTGCCGTTCACTTGACCCAAAACAACACGTCAGAAGTCTCGGGGCCAATCCTGCTCGTTGTGACTGCCGCGGGGTGCGCCTTTTCAGGTTGATGAACCCTCTTCCCACGGCGTTGAAGCCCACTTGCCTCCCCCCCTCGATGATGCCGACCGGCCGCCGCGGCACGATGCTACTGGTGCTCGACGTGGATGGTGTCACGCGTCGCGCCGTGACGGACGACGCGGATCCACGAGTGGTGGCGCTGGTGAAGCAAATTGCGTCCTACCACGAGGCACCCAACGGCGCGCTGCGTGTGCAGGTGGCCTTCTTGAGTGGCTCCGCGCTCCATGACCCCGAGTCGGCAGCCGACGTGGACGAATGGCGCACCGGCAACAAGGGACTCCGCGCCGCGTTTCAGCGATCTGGCTTCATGGCGTCGGCGGCTCCGCCAACAACCATCGCGTGGCCGATGGTGCAAGTGCACGGTCAACTCGGCCAGGAAAACAGCAACAGAATCGTCGGCCACTCTGCGTCGCAGGTTGATGCCCTGTGCCGAATTTTGCTGTGTCAGGTTGCGACGACGCGTGGCCTTCAGTCTGACCTGCCGCTGCCCGCGGCCTTTGAGGAGACAGGCGCGCCGCCGCCGCCTGGCTTCGTTGTCACACAAACGCCCGACAGCTTCAGGCCGGCTGTTGCATTCTTGCGCGGCCACGCCGATCAACGGCTCAGACTTATCGTCGTGGGAGCCATGGTTGAAGTCCATCTTGGCGCCGTACCCGTCGAGCCCGGCGCGAACGCTGAGGCCGCTTCCTGGTCGTCCGCGCTTCCGCAGTTTGTGACTGAGGTCCGACGCCAGCTGGAGTTGGACGCGGACCTTCAACACTTGACCAACAGCGTGTTCAGCGGGCTAGCCCATCGAGCAGGAGAGGAATTCGCCTTCGTGGTCATCGCTAAAGGAGACAAAGGCCGCTTCGTGCGGCAGCTGAAGGATCAGCTCCAACTCGCAGATCCGGACGCAGCGCATCCGGCAGCGGGGTGGTTGGCGACCATCACCGTCGGCGACACGGCCATCGACTTCCCTATGCACCGGGAGGCCGACCTGGCGTTCCACGTGGGCGCGCGGGCGACGCTAGATCGGGAGGTTGCTGTGTCGCCGGGCGGATCATGGGATCACGTGCGCTTTGTGCCGCCCCCTGCTGCAATGCCGGACGGCGCGCCTGCCGCTGCAGCGTTAACGGACGGCACCGTGCACGTGCTGCAGAAAGTGCACGATTTCCTCCGCTGGTTTACAACGCCGGTGGAAGGGTCGCGCGCATGGGATGCTTGTTTTCGCCAGTCGCTGCTTGGTCACTTCACGTCGGGATCCCCCTCTTGAACTCGTTAGGGGCCACACTCGTCTCCCGCCTCGTTTGTCACTCCTGGTGTGTGCCACTGCTGCTTGTTGCTGTCCGCATGTTAGTGTTCATGTTCGAGTGGCTCACTCGTCTCCTCGTTTAGTTACGTTAGCATTTTTCCGTCCAAATGGAGGAGGCGTGCGCCGCCGCCTGCGCCTTGTTCGAGACCAAGTTCCTCGTCGACCCTTGCAACCTACACTGGCGAAACATGGTGATGGCCGAGGACGGCCGCCCCCAACCGCTGGATCCTCGCGTGTTGCTGACCTTCTCCCAGGTCACCGACGTGCTGCCACTGCCACACAACGCCGCCGCGTTGCAAGGACTGCTCGCCGCGATATCCAGACTGAATCCCCAGACGAGTCCCGTGCACCTCCTAAATTGGGCGTCCCCAACCGACGCCACCGCCACTCCAACAAAGATTATTCGAGCCGCGCCTCTGGACCTCAACCTGGACCCGGACCGCCGCACCGTGTTCGTAAAACCAGTGCACACGGACGCGACCGATGCAGACGTCAGCACCTTCTTCTCCCAGTTCGGCAACGTCGAACGTGTTGAACGGCGCGTGTTCATAGATTACGGCAAGGATGCCAAGGTGCGGTCGTCGGTGTTCGTGGTGTTCTCCACAGTCGCCGAAGCCCTTGTTTGCGTCAAGGCTAAACCGTCTTTGCCGTTAACCGGTGTGCGACTGGCCGACACATTTCTTCCAAAACTCGTGGTCACCATGAAGCAAACGCACGACCAGCAAGCAGCGGACTCCGCCGATCGAGACTTCTCGAGGGCCCAACGTGATGCTGCGGAAAAGGCAGAGCTGCCCACCAGCAGCGGAAATGCGGCGACCGCGGTCGATGCGCTCATGGCATCCAATGTGACCAAGTTCCTACTCCCAGGGCACACCTGCGTGATCCGCGGCCTGCAGACCAATGCGTCGTGGTCGGTGATCAAAACGAGGCTCGGCGAGCTGTGCTCCAAGGAGCCGTCGCTCCGCGCCAAAATCGCCCTCGTGCACGTTGTCGATGGGGGATCGAACCTCCCTGCCACGGCGTACGTGGTGCTCCGGTCATCTCAAGCCGCCCAGCAACTCCTGACGTTGCACCGTAGCGCGGTGTGCATCGTTAACGCCACGCAACGCGGTGCGTCTGTCGAGGACGTAGCCGCGGCATCGGCCGCCCTTGGAAACCCCGCGGACCCGATCCGCCGTCTGGCCGACATCCTTCGGTTCGTACCATCGCTTGAGCTCGCGTCGGGGGAGGAAGAAACGCGCGTCATCGCGCAGTACTCGGAATGGATCGCTCCAAAGGTGTCAAAGAAGCATCTTGACAATCGCCACACCGCGACTGGCGAAAAGCGGCCGCGTCAAGGAACCTAGGACCCCCCCTCGCCCCTACGACGGTGAGGTTTGGTAAGCGGGTGTTGACGTGGTAATATTGAGTATGTGGGGGGCGACGACCCACCACGAAAGCACTCTCCGACGCAATTTGATGACCGCCTTCCTCGGATTGCGACCATTTCTATGTGTGTTGTTAGCCCCACGCGCTTCTCCATGCAGCGCACATGTCCGACACGAGGCGGCCCGGCGACGTTGAGGCCGAGTTGCAGAGTTTGGAGCAGCTGAATGAAGAGGACGTCCGACCGGCCGCGACGTGCGGGTCTCTGTTGTCCCATGCGCGGCGGTGGCTGCTGTCCACCGCCGCCGGTGTCCAGCTGGCGCAGCGGCTAGCTCCCATCGATAGGTGCCTGTTTCGTCGCCACGAAAAGCACCGCGGAGGTGTGGCCCTGGCGAGGTCGACTGGCCGCGTCTTGCCTGCTGTCCTTGTAGGGGCTCTCTTTTGCTGTGCGGCCCTCGCTGCGATCGTTCAACCGTTCGGCCGTCATATTCGAACAAAATTGAAGACTGCTGGAGCCATCATCCAAGCAGCTGGCGGGACGGCGTCCCCCAGGAGGACGAGTGCCGAACCCACGGAGGGGGAGACCACAGCGGCACCGCCGCCGCGCCGTCGCCGCGGGAGGCGACGCGGTCGAACCCCGCCGAACACGACGGTGGGGCAGCCGGAGATAACTGTTGCCCGTGGGCCCACCGATGCGCCACCGCCGCCAACACGAGACCCGCCCTGGGCGATGGACCAGCATTGCACGGTCACGCATGACATCGACGCCGACCTCGAGCGGCACATTCTTCACATAGGCGTTCCACGCTCCGATGGGTCGCCGTGCGTCTACGACCTTGAGCCCCTCAACGCAATGCTTCCGTATGCAGACGTACCAGGGAGCTACGACGTGCCTCGGTGCCGGTCTCTGTGGACGTACCGCAACTGGAGAGGCAAGTTGGAGGAGCACCGATCCCACTTGGACCCGGCTCGCATAGGACAGCAGACGTTGCTCGTCCGTAAGCTAGCCACGCTGTCGCAGTGTGTCCCGTCGCCGAGGGCCCTGCGCGTGTATTTCGACGTCGGCGCGACGGCCGCAGACGACTCCCTGTCGTGGTTTTTGTCGCACTACCCGATGGCTCAGCACTTTCGCATCCATTCGTACGGCGGGGACCCGGCACAGCTCGCCCCTTACGCCGAGGGGCATCCCAACGTGTTTGTGCACCCCGAAGTGCTTTGGAATGAGTCGGGCTTCATCACGGAGGTTACGCTGAGGGTCGCCGACCTGGTGACGAGCACCCCCCCTCAAACACGGGACCCTCGCATCCGCGTTGAAACTCGAAAAAGCAAGAAAGATCGCCGTCACTTGCCGAAGCACGTGCGCGCCGGGCTCGCCGATGCCGGGGGTGCCTCGAATGAAGATGGAGAGGGCCGCGCGGCCGCCGACGTTCTTGGGCTGCGCGACAATGACGAAGCCGCAGAGCCGCCGTCTCGCGGCGTTCGGCGGGCCAACGACGTCAACGACGGCGGCGGCGAGCCCGGAGGTAGCAGTGATGACGACGTCAACCAGGTGCACGTGGTCGACGTGGTCGTACACTACGACGCCTCCAAGCCCCCAGAGCCGAGCCGGCTGTTCAACCCAAACGGTCCGGCCGAGGACCCGCGTCCGATGTTGGCCGACGTCCTCAACCGTCGACGGCCAACCATCGCTTTCCACCACCATGAAACCTTCGGCATCGACACCGTGCGCCTGCTCGCGACCGCGCGGAAAGCGGACGAGGGACTCAAAGAAACCAAGGGTCTGACCTACGCCACCGTGCGGCGATCGGCCATCGCCATGGTGGACGCCGTTTCGCGCGATGCCAAGCCGGAGGACTTTGTCGTCATGCGGCTTGACGGGAGGGGCTTCGAACGCGACCTCCTGACGCACATGATTGACCAAGGCGTCATCGGCCGCATCGACGAACTGTTTCTGGTCTGCAACAACCGCGACATGAACCTACTGTGGAACACCGCCACCACCAGCGAGGACTGCGCGGAGATCATCAACACACTGCGCGCCGCCGGCGTGTTCGTTCACGAGTGGTATCGATGGTGACGAGGCTTTCGATCGCTGGTCTCAGGGTTCAGCGAAGGTCGACGTGGGGACAGCCTCGAAACTAGCTCGTTGATTTTCGTCACGTTCGGCTTTCCCAACCTTTCCTGCCTTCCCCCCCTTACGGATAATGCCATCGTTCGCTGCGCAACATTTTCAATGATTTTGCGGGTTGATGTCAATTTTTGGCTCGAAGAGGAGCATGACCCCCCCGCGGCGCGATGCGGCCGCAACGATTTCCTTCTTGTGTCTGTGTTTGATGACTTTCCCGATGGCGCATCGCGTTGCCCAGGCGCAGAACACCACGACACCCATCGCATCCACATTGTCAGCGACATCCGGAACCGCACCGCAGACATCAAGCGCGATCGCCACAACCACCCCAACAAGCGTGTCACCCTCGCCATCTGGATCTGGGACGGGGCCGCCCCCCAGCTCACCCCCACCGGCAAGCACCGTCGCGGTGCAAGCCAACGACACCACCGCCGCCGAGGTGGACATCATCATGGACCGCTTCTGCGACAGCCAGCTGGGTTCGTATCTCAATCTGTTTGCCGCGCTGGCGAATGTCAGCGTGCGACGGCTCGAGGCTCGCCAGTACGGATGGGTCACCGCACTTGAGTTCGGGGACGGCTACCTTTTCACCGTGCGAGTGCTGTTTGACAATACCTCCGTTTCTGTTTCCTCGTCTGAGCATCAGCAGTACGTGGCGCAGCGGCTGGTTGACGTGATCACCTTGGACGCGACGCAAGTCCGCGTGGACTCCGTCTTGCAGCAACGGACAGTTCGCTCCGCTCGCGTGGTTCAGGCCGAGGCGCGCCTGGAGGAAACGCTTCGCACGTCGGTGAACTACGTGTGGATCGCGTTCTTGATGCTGGCCTCAGCCATGATGGGGGTGAGCGCCCTGGTGATGATGCGGCGCCGGTCCACGACGGAGGCCGCGGACGTCCGAGGGGACGAGACGACGGGCGATGCGGCGGTGGTGGCGCAGAGCCACGACACCAGCTACGTTCAGACGCTGGATCAAAACGTGGACAACGCGTTGTCGCGTCACAAGCTCATCGAACAAAATGACCGTGTGGCGACGAAGCGGCGAAGGGACATCCTCGAACGAAATTTATTCGCTCCCTCAGAGAGCTTGTTTACCGTCACGCTAGACTACAACCCATTCTTCCAGCTGCCGCCGAAGGGAGCTGACGTCGACCCGATGCGGACGCCATCGTCCGTTGTCTCTCCGCCCGCGGCGCAAACCACCACCTCGACGGGCATTGCGGATGCAACTGCAAGTGGGTTTTTGACCGTGCCGCCGCTGCGCCTTGGAGTGGAAGAGACGCCGCGACCCGCTCCGAAACCTTCTCTTCGCGAGCAGCTCGCCAGGATCAACGAGATGGAAGCCAAGGACTCCTTACTCACGTCGCGAGCCGACGAAGACCTGTGAGCAAAGTAAAGGGACCCCCCCGGGTATAATCCCACCGGCTTTTTCGGGCCTGCGGCGCTAAAAGTTGCACAGCAACAAGAATTTGGCTATTATCCCACGCAGCTACTATCCCACCTTATCCCACACTTTTTTGGACTCTGCCGTTTTGAGCTCAAACCGAGTTCCGAGTGCGGATTTCACGTCTTCAAAGGTCCGTTTTGGCGCGAACCACGTTTCGAGAGAACTCGACGTGGCTTTTTTCGGCGAAATAGCGAACGCCACAGTCGTCCGCATCGAGCTGCATGATAGCGGCGGGCTCCATTTTGGGGGGTGGAGGCGGCTTTTTCCGGAAAAAATCGGCCTGCGGCGCAAAAGTTGCATTCCTTCCCAGGTTTTAGGGCACGGGTATAATCCTACTTTATACCCGCACCGTCATTATAAGTGTGCCCCCCCTTTAGCTGTAGTATTTTTGTTGTTGAGGTACCACGCACGTGACGCTTGCGCCTCATGTTCACTGTGGCCATCCTGGGTTGCTTGTTGATCAAGGGCAACGCGTAACAGCAGAATGAGGCCGCTGCTCAGTAGACTTTGCGCGAATCGTTCCGCTGCTGTTCCGGTGACGGCATGGTCGACTGGAACGGCTTGGATGCGTCGGCATTCGTCTTCGAGTGTTCCGGGCGATCGGCTGTCCCTGCAAGAGGAATACTGGCCAACGAAAGTGTGTTACGGCTGCGGCCCGAGCAACGCTGCGGGCCTCCACGTGAAATCGCGACTCGTCGTTGATTACGTTGCGGCGGCAATGGCGGCATCGGCGGTTGCGTTCGAGGAGTGCAACGACGCTGGCATCGCCGCAGGAGTGCCAATGCTCGTGACCGAGTGCACGTTCGTGCCGCAGGCGCACCACACGGCCCTCCCTGGCGTGCTGAACGGCGGCGTGATCTCCTCCGTCATGGACTGCCACTCCAACATCACAGCAGCGGTCGCGCTACACCGAGCGCTGCAGTTACGAAACGGCCTGGCGATGACGGTCACACTAGATTTGCACGTCCGATTCAAGGCACCGACACCCATGCAACCCATTCTCGTGGTGGCATGGCTCAACGCGACCGATCTGCACGTTGCAAAGCAGAAAGCTCGGGTGCACGCCGTGATGGTGGCGTCGCTCGACGCTGTCCGAGCCTTTGAGGCGTGGAAGGCACGAATGGCAGCGGTGCCTGCCGGCCAATGGCCCGTCGAAGGCTTGCCTCCCTTACTGCGGTCGGCCGCGACATCGTCCTTCGGCGGACACTTTCAAGCTCTTCGAGACAAAAAGTAACTCAGCGAACGTGACACACTTTCTTCCCCATCTGAAGAGCAGTTTGATCGATCGAACCAATCGTTCCTGTGACGAATTCTGGTGCACACTTTTCCCGCCCGCGCAGACTCTGACTCTTCCGTACTTGCCATGTCGACGCCTCCCGACCGCGCCCAAGCGGCCGCCTTCGTCCAGTCCTGCGTGGCGTTCACCACCAATGTGCAGTTCACGCTTTCGTCCGCGCTGCCTGCCTCCAAGGCCCCCACCGCTGTGCTGCTGCTCTCGCGCGAGGGCGACGAGGCCGCGACAGCGTACTTCGCGGCGCTGCTGCCCACGCTCGGGTTCGAAGGGTCGGCTTGGGTCGGCGATCTTGTGCGGGCGCGCAACACGTCGTTCACGACCGTCTTGCCGCCCGGGAACCCGGCGCTAGTTTCAGCACGAATTGCGACCGTCGCGTCGAGGCACAACTGCGCGCTGCGGCCCGATCTCATCACGAAGGCAGTCGCAGACGCAGTCGCCGAGGCGGCTGGCGGTGCTGTCTCCGTTGTCGTGTCCGAAGGGCTGTCTCAGCGCTCGAACCTGCTCGCCATCGCGCAGGCGGTCGCCAAAGGAGCCAACCGGTCGTTCACGGCCAAGGCCGGCGCCGCCGAGCGGGCATTCCTGAGTACCGCGGCGCCTGTGGTGGTGTACCTTCACACGGTGGCAGAGGGAGCCCGGCTGGCGGCACTCTCCGACGTCGCGCTCGCCATTCAGCTGTGCATGCGGCTGGTTGACGCGCCGACCAACCTGTTGGACACTGTCACGTTCACCAACATCGCCACTCAGCTAGCGACCGCGCGCGGCTGCCGCGCCAGCGTCATTGCCGGGGAGGACCTGCGCATGCAGGGGTACGGTGGCGTGTACGGGGTCGGCAAGGCAGCGGAGTTCCCCCCCGCGCTCGTGTCGCTGTCGTACGCGCCTGCAGCATCCACGGGCCCAAAGGTGGCGTTCGTCGGGAAGGGTATCGTTTACGACACGGGCGGCCTCGCCATCAAGACGCCGGCGACGGGCATGTGCACCATGAAGTGCGATATGGGGGGCGCGGCCGCCGTGCTGTGCGGCTTTCTCGCGCTCGCAGCCATGGGCGCGACGGTGCCGATCGACTGCGTGCTGTGTCTCGCCGACAATGCGATCGGTCCGCTGTCGCAGCGCAACGACGACATCGTCGTGCTCAAGTCGGGACTGACCATCGAAATCAACAACACGGACGCCGAAGGCCGCCTCGTGCTCAGTGACGGGGTGTTCCACGCGGCATCGCTGATGGGCGACGCACCGGCGGTTGTGCTTGACATGGCGACGCTGACGGGCGCGCAGGGCATCTGCACGGGCCAGGCCCACGCCGCTGTGATGACGACGACCGATGACTGGGAGGCGCGTGCCGTCGCGGCGGGGCGTGCATGCGGCGACTTGCTGTTCCCAATCTTGTATTGCCCTGAGTTTCTGAATCCCGAGTTCCACAGCAAGGTGGCCGACCACCGCAACAGCGTGCGCAACCGTTCCAACGCGCAGACCAGTTGCGCGGGCCAATTCATTGCGAACAGCCTGCCAAAAAGTTTCGGAGGTGCGTTCGTACATGTGGATCTCGCAGGGCCGGCTTTCCGGGGTGAAGTCGCAACGGGCTTCGGCGTGGCTCTTCTCGTGCAACTGTTCGGAACCGACCGCATCTAACCATGTGCTTGATTGTCCACGTGCCAACTTTCCTTCCCTGAACGCTTGCACAACACGCCATAAATCCCATGTTTGTTGATGTTTACTCCCACATTTGACAGCCAATGTCGACCACCGATTCGTTCATTGCCGCTAGCCACGAGCAGTTCGAGCGACTGTGGCATCGACTCCGCGGTGCTTCGGTGCCGAAAGTAATCGCTTCGTGTTTCTCTCCTGGCCGAATCAATCTGATTGGTGAACATGTCGACTATATGGGAGGCAGGGTGCTCCCCGCTGCGGTCGACGTTGGCACGTGCGTGTTGGTGGCCGTCGATCTCGATGCCTCCTCGTCTCCTTCACATGCCAACGATGCCTCCTCGTCTCCTTCAGATGCCAACGATGATTCAGCCGCCAGCGTTGTGACGATTTGGTGCCCCGCACAAGCGTCACGAGACGGCGCTCACATGTCGTACACTGCGTCGTGGTCGCAATTAACGCGCTGGGCAGATGATGTCGCGAGCATTTACGACGGCGTCGCCGACGTCGTGGCCGCACGAACGTCGACCGCTGCGGTGCAATTCAGAAAGCGCATCGCGGAGGAGTGCAAAGTGGTGTCGTGGGCCGCTTACGTCATTGGTGCGCTGGTTGACGGCATCGCGGTGGGCCGCCGACTTGGTCGCGCCAGCAAACCTCTGCCGCCTGGGGCCGTTGTTTTTTTCGCCGGCAACGTCCCCATTGGGGCGGGGCTTAGCTCGAGTGCGGCGCTATGCGTCGCCCTGGTTTCTGCCATCGGCTACGCCTCAAGTGATCCGAACTCAGTCGCGCTGGCGGGGTCCCCAGCTGCCGAACAAGATTCGCACCGAACGGCCATTGCGCTGCGATCCCAACAGATTGAGCACCGATTTTGTGGAGTGTTCTGCGGCATCATGGACCAGTATGCCTCGCTGCACGGCAAACCCGGTGCGCTGCTCGAGGTGGACTGTGCGGCGCTGACGCACATCGTTCACCCTGTAGGTCCGCTTTTCGCCGTTCGCGGGCCGGTCGACGACGCGTGGCAGTGCTCGCTGTGGCTGGTCAATTCCATGGTGCAGCACCAACTTGGCGAGGAGTATAACGCCATCAGACGTGAAATGGCGGAGGCCGTCGCGGCCATCGGGCATGCCTATGCACGTGGCGCTGTGGCATTCGACGTGGTCGCCCATGCAAGGGCTGCAAGAAGGACACCGGCCACTTGCCCTGTCCTCGAGCCGTTCAGAGAAGCGGTGGCTTCCAGCCGCGCCTTCGCGGCGCTGGAGCACGTGGCTAGCGAAGTTCAGCGAACCGATGACTTCATTGCAGTGTTGCACCATTTATCGCACGTGACTGAGGCCCCCGCCGTGGCTGCCGACTGCAAGCACCTTGGACAGTTACTGGACGCTACACATGAAAGTCTGGCCACTCGCCTTCACGTGTCGACGGAGCACCTTGACTTCGTGCACGACACCGCAGCGAAGCTGTCCACTGACAGTCGCGATTGCCGGTGCCTCGGCAGCCGCATGATGGGTGGTGGTTTTGGGGGGTGCGTGCTCTTGCTCATCGAGTCCCGCCCCGCGCCGCACCCAGCGTGCGCTTTGTTTTTCCAGGAGCTCCAAAATGCTTTCCGCGATCGATACCAGTTGACATGTGCCGTGTATGGACCCGTGTTACCTGTAGCTGGGACGATTGTGACTCGTTGTTAAACGCGACGTTGTCTTTTCGGTGCGGATGTTTTAATGTCGTTCTCACAAGTCCCCTGCCTCGCACGACTGGTTGTTTCGGGTTCAGCGGCTTCCTGTTCACGACCCACCCAGAGTTTCTCCTCTCAATTTCACAATGGCGAAGGGCAAGAAGTCCGGTGAGGCGAAGGGCGCGTCGTCGAAGCGCGTCAAGAAGGTCCTGCGCGACAACGTCCGCGGCATCACGAAGGGCGCCATTCGTCGCCTGGCTCGTCGTGGCGGCGTGAAGCGCATCTCCGGCCTCCTTTATGAGGAGGTCCGCGGTGTCCTGAAGACATTCGTCGAGGGCGTCATCCGTGACTCGATCGCCTATACCGAGCACGCCAAGCGCAAGACGGTCACGGCACTCGATGTTGTCCACGCCCTCAAGAAGCGCGGCCGCATGCTCTACGGCTACGCGTAAGCCGCGGGCATGGCACTCCCACCGAGACTCTTGTAGGAGTATCCCACGGACCAAATAGGGTCGCTCGGGGGCGCAACGATGCTATAGAGAGAGTGAGGCACTCGAATCACAGACACTCTTGCTTGTTGGACCTGAGACGTGCGAGCTCACTGTCATGTTGATTGCTTTGCCTTCAAGTAGCACGTCCCTCTGCAGGAGCGTCTCGGGAGGTGCTGTAGCGGGATGACCGATGCCTCGTTCGACCTTCGCATGCGCGATGCGCTGATTGAGGCGGAACGGCGCTTTTCCGCCCGCCGAGAAGGCCGGCGTTTTTCGCCCGCCTACTTCGATGACTTCAAGCGCGAGTGGTGTGTGCAAGACACCGCTCTCACTGGGTTGGTGTCCCTGCAACAGGCCTTTGAGTTAGCTCGTCGACTCGGAGCCACTCGCTGGAAGGAGTGGCGCGGCCCCTCCGAACGAGAGCTGTGCCTGTGGCATCACACGGCCCTGTCGTCACCCGGCGGCGGCATTAGTTTGGAGCTGCTACTGCTCGCGAGCGAGGACGAGTCATTGCAGGCGCCGACGGAATCCCCCGCGTGGGCGTTCCACGTGCGGGTGCACCGAGCTCTACGCGATGCCGAAACCTATTTTCAGCGGGTGCGCGGTCTGCGCTATGCCACGCACTACTTCGGCAATTTCTACGGAACGTGGCTGTGCCACGATCCCCTGGGCACTGGTTCGCTGCCGCTGGCCGGCGTGCTCGGCGTCGCCGACGCCCTGTATCACCGTTTCGGGTGGCGGGACTGGGCAGGGCCGCCGGAGCGAGAGGTTCGACTCTGGACGGAAGCGACCCAAAATGGAGAACGCATCTCAGTGGAGGATGTCCTCGTCGCGAACGAGAACCCATCGCTGACGACCTGGGGTCGCGGGGAGGCCACTGCAGCAGGGCTGCCGCCGACGGCCGCGAGCGCTGAGGCGGCCGCCGAGCCTGCCGGACTCCCGGATGCGTGGGCGTGCGTCGTGTGTTTCGCGGCACCCCGCAGTTGCGTGTTCCTTCCGTGCAAGCATCTGTCGATGTGCAAAGATTGCGCGGCCGACCCGAAACTCGACCGCCGCCGCTGTGTCGTTTGCCGCACAGTTTCAACGGAGCTGATGCACCTTTTTTTGTGATGCCGACAGACTTCTGCCGACCTGACGTCCTTTGACTGCCCTTTTTGCACCACGTGGGGGGTACTGCCGTGATCCACCCCCCGCCGTTACTACCCCCCCACCTGTGGTACCTCCATGCTTCCAGGTCAGTGCTTTTCAACTCTCGAAGCTCGCAAGGAAGCACCATGACGGCGAGGAAAAAGATGTGTGACCCCTACCGATTGCCAGTAACCGAAGGAGTCGCGTGCGGTTGACGACCGATTGTGGAGCGTTGGGTCAACTCTGCCCCTCCCTCCAATGCTGCTTCGTCCGGCGGAGCCGCCCGCTGCGAGACATCAATTGCCGCCAATGGTCAGACAGCGCGCCGTCAACGCTATGCTGGCGCAAAACCGCGTTCACGCCGAAGCGACGTTCACCGACGTGTTTTTAGGTCCGTTTGACGATCGCCGAGCCGCCGCGTCCATCGCCGCCGCGCCGAATGACCTCTTGACCGCCGCGGCACATCACCGGGAGGCCCTTCAGGGACGTCCTGCGCACTACCGGCTTCCAAAACTGGAGTCTGCCACGTTCATTTCCCCGTCGGTTCGCATTTGTCCTGTCAGCTACCGTCTCGGTTTGCTCACGACCGACACCATCGTCTCCGACATTGACCCTTCCGAACAGAAAATGCCGCGACCAGCAGCGTTGACGTCGCGCGTTGGAGTGACTGATTCCATGGAGTTTCTACGAGCTGACGTGGAACAGCGTGACACCTTGGTGCGCACAAAGGTGCTCGTGGAGCGCGGCAGTCGACTCTGCGCCACAGTCCTTGCCGAGTTCGACGCGACAGCAGCGCGACTAGCGAAGAGGGCCGCTCTCAGAAAACCTGTTACGGTCGTGCAGCAACCGCAGGCACCTACCATTGTTGCTTATTCAAGTACACTTCGCCGTTAGTTCATGTCGCTCCCCTTGCCATCGAGTGTGAACCGCATAGTCGTATGAGAAAACAGTGTGACCACATTTTGCGTTGTCTACCCTCAATCCTGCACACCTTCAGTAGCATTGCGACATGCATGTTCGCACGCCACGGAGGATGCTTGTGTGGCACGGTGTCGACGACGCAAGTGGCACTGTGCTCTTCCGTCATCGCAGCAGGCACGGTAGCGCGGCTCGTTCCATTGCATTGGCACGCCGTCCGATTCGCTAGCCGCCGAGAGGCCCAAGCGCGGACCGTCCCATGTCCCTTTCGTAGGCTGGACTTGCCAGCGACCGCATCGCGGGACGATGTGAAAAATCGCTATCACGAATTGGCGAAGATCCACCACCCGGACGTCGGCGGGGACGAGGAGCGATTCAAGAGCATCAACGAAGCGTATCAAGACTGCCTCGACTCCCTCGACCAGGGCGGCGTCGCACCCCCCGCGGACGCTGACACGCCCAGCGCCGGAGGTGCGGCGACGGCCTCCGGGGGCGGATCGGACGGACAGAAGGAATACGACGATTTCCGGTATGACGATGACGGAGGTGGCGGCCCCGATCCGGGTCACGACGACCACCGATGGGACGACACGTTTCGCGACCGGTACCGGCGGGCACGGAAAATGTCCTACGATGACAAGCGCGACGAGTACCAGCGGCGGTTTTCGTTGCTGTCGGATACGGACGCCATCGAGCGTCTCTTCCACGAGGCGATGTCGTGTGGCGATTTCGTGGGCTACGATGTCGGCGAGCCGCTGTTTCTGGCGCTGCAAAGGTTTCACGTTGCGGTCGGACTCGGCGATATGCATCTCCAGCGCTGTTTCTCCCTCATGGATAGTTGGGAGCTGTACACTCATCACACGCCGAGCTGCACGTACTACCACGTCATGTTGCAGCTGTACTGCAACGAAGAAATTCTTGCCGCGTTTCAGCTCGATGCCTCGACGGCCACGGAAATGGTCGCGCGCATCATGCAGCGCATGCACGACAAAGGCGTGGCCGATGAGTCGGCCATCAATTGGTGGGAGACACTACGCCTGGCGCTCATGGGCCGATTCAACTACTAGTTCAAATTGACACGTCTTTCTTGCTTTTTTTTTTTCGTTTACGTTTCTGCGAACGGAGATCGATATTTTGTTGTGGTAGGGGCGCCATCGGCCACCCAGGGTGATGTCCAACGTGTACGTCCGTCACCCATACCCATTGTTGCTAAGAGCCAACACATCGCAAACAGCCCGTATCCACACCATCCCTTCGAGCGACGAAAAAATGCCATCCGCATTTTTCTCCAAGGTGCTGCGTCCGCTTGACCAAAGCCGCATGTCCATCCTTCAGCCCAATCGCGACGACGACATTGCGCTGTTGTGTCCACCGATGCAAGCGAAACTTTTTCATCTACGATCTGGCGCGGAAAAGCGGAAAGCCGCGCCCCATGCGAACTCGCGGTGGCTCAACGGGCCTTCGTTAGTCCTGTCCCACGCACTTCGCGGGCATACGGGGTGCGTTAACAGTGTGGAGTTTTCCCCCGACGGCACGTTTCTGCTTTCTGGATCCGACGACCGTTTCATTTGCCTTTTTGACACTCGACGTTGGGAGCGCGTCGCGCGGCTGCAGACGATGCACTCGGCTAACATCTTCTCGGCGGTGATGAATCCGTGGTCCAACAATCGTCAAGTCGTCAGCTGCGGGTTGGATGGCCGGACGTGCATTGTGGAGGTCGAGCACGGCCGGGGTTCATTTCTGGACGGCCGTCATCAAACGCTCCCGGCCATCGCCGAAAACCTGCGCGCGCCTGCACGCGGCGGCCATTGCGCAAGGATTGTATTTACAACCGGGCGCCCCGAAACGGCATTCGTATCACGGAGTTCGGGAGGGGTCGCGGTGGTTGACTTGCGCTTGAAGCAGTATGCCAGCGAGTGGTTTGTCGGGCACAGCGTTGCGTCGGTGACCTCACCTGCCGCCACTCGCCACACTAACGGTATCTGCGCTAGCCCGCGGCATCCTTATCTGTTGACGGTGGCCAACGACTCTCCCTACCTCTTTTTCACCGACGTGCGTCGGATATCCCCCACCTTGCAGGAAAGCGCGTTTCTCGCCGTCAGCACCACAGCTGTACTGCAGAGCGACGGCGTAGGCGGAATCAACTTCAACGAGGCGGGCGACACGGTCGTGGCGAGCTACAAGGGATGCGATGTGTTCGCGTACAAGTGGACAAATGCGGTGGATGCCATCGACCAGTCTGCGACGGCGCCCGAATCGGGTGACCCACGCCGAGACGATCCCGTCGGCGTTAGTTACTCGGCCGACTGCGACGACGTGAACGGCAACGGCGAGGAGGGTGATCTGCCTTCCATCCGCGTGACCGCCGCCGCTTTGCAGCCGGATTCCTCCCGGCTGTGCCGTGAAGAAGATGCCGACGAGGTGCCGTTTTTCGAGCCGCGCCGGAACATTCTCCGCAATGGCGTTGCCGTGATGATGCACGCACGGCGGTACAAGGGACGCAAGAACGCCCTGACGATGTTCAAGGAGGCCGCGTTCTACGGCGACGACAGCATCGTCGTCAGCGGCGGTGACTGCGGCAATCTTTTCTTCTGGAACGCCGCCACGGGCGACCTGATGCACAAGGCGAAGGCAGATTCCGACATCGTGAACGGTGTGACGACCCACAGGGGCGTGCCGGTCGTCGTCGCGTGCGGCATCGACCACTGCGCTAAAGTGTTTTCACTGCCTCCGGTGTTCACGGGATGGCATGCTTCGCACAACAAGATCGCGGCCGACTCGGTTGGTGCCGTGAACCGTGGCGTCATGGCTGGCACGATGGACCCGAATCGGTCCGACGACGACCAGCCGGAAACCACCATGGAATCCCGAACCGATTCGCCGAAGGACTCCGAAACTGTATCAGTGCCGACTTCATTGCCTCGAGGTGACATAAGGGGAGTCTCAGACATTAGCGACGATCCGGACGATGACGATGACGATGACGATGACGATGACGATGACGATGACGATGACGACGACGGCCATGGTCCCGCGGGGGAGCTGCTCCGCACTGAAGGAACGTTTGCATTTCACCGTCCACGGGTTCGCAACCGCTGGAGCGGCGGTGAGGACGACGACGACGACGATGCCGATCAGGAAGGCCGTGACGCTCCGGGCGCGGCTGGCCAGCAGACGCGCCTTGCGCCTCCACGCTTTTCATGGCTGCCCGATGCTGAAATCAGTGAAAACTCCGACCACGATTCGGATGTCGAAACCATCGCATCAGACAGTGGCGACTCAGACTTGGACGAAGACCTGACGATTGATCGCGCTGACGAGGCCGATGCGGCGGCAACGAGCGGCGGCGGGGAAGCACGTGTTCCTCCATTTTTGCGGTCATCTGCTCTTCAAATTGAGTTGATGACGCGCGCCGTGCTGGAAACGACAACCCGCGTGGACGTGTTTAAGGTTGTGAGGCGAGTGCAGGCAACGCCCAAATTTTTTCAGGCGATCGCCGTGCTGATGCGGCGTGTCGTCAGTCGCCAGCAGCGCATGTCTCAGCAAAGCTGTTTTGGTGGGGTGCCGTCGACGGCGTCAGCTGATTTGCCGCCCAGCGCGGGAGTAGCCGGGCTGGCGAGTGATGCCCCGTCCCCACCCGATCGCACGTCAATCGCGCGCAGCATCGCGATGAGCGGGAGGCGGCGCGCCGCGTTAGTCAACGACTTGCTGAGCCGACTCGAAACGTTCGTCGAAACGTCTTCGCACGTCATGAAGCTGCTTGCTCGAGAAGGCTACGTCCGACGGAACTTATGCCAGCTACAATTGGCATCGCCTGCTACCGGCGGAGTGCAAGCGGCCACTAGGACGTCGACGCCGCAAACGTCTGTGATTGTCCCGATCGCGATGCACTGCGCCGATATCGTCAGCCTCGCGTTGACGAACGTGACGTCGCGGCTGAGCCTTCCAAGGAGCTTGCGGTCGCGAGTGGACCGTGTGAGCCAAGACGCACTCGTCCGGCGCGCGATCCTGTTTGCAGCCAAAGGCGATGTGTCCGGTGCTTTGGCCGTCGCCAGCCAACTGTCGCTCACGCGCGAGGCCGCAGCGGAAGAAGGCAGCCCTGCCACAAGCCACAAGGCAACTGCCGTCGCCGTCAACTCTGATATCGACTGCTGCGTGATCCGGATCAAACTTGCATGGGCGGTCCACAGGCAGCAGCAGCAGCAACAGCCGCAAGCAACGACTAGTGGCCTCGAACAGACGGCGAGGCGACTGCAAATCAGAGAGGCAATCGCCGCGCTCAAGCGGCACATCACGCGCCACGAAGGCGACCGCGAATACCGCCAGAAGGCGCGCTCGCTGTTGCTCATGTTTGGACGAGAATGCGAAGAGTTCGATCCTGCCATGGCTGCCTGGCTTTCCGCAACGGCGTAGTCGTACCAGCAGCAGAGGCGGAAGAAACCCCGTCGACTGTCCAGGCAAATATTTGCAGCTACTTCCTTCCTCTCCCAGTTACACGCTTTCCCGACTCGACGATTCTCACGAGCCACAAGACGATTGGAGGGGGAACAAAATCAAAGGCGTTTGCGTTGTTGTGTTGCCCTTTTCAAGACGATCGCAGTGCCAATGCTCTACGACGAAGCCATGACCGCGGCAGACATTATCGCGCGGTGGTTCGACCCTATGCGTCGCCGAGTGCTGTGGCAGTCAAGCAACCGTTTCTTCCGGAGCGCGAGTTCTCACGTGACGGAGCGCCGCATCAGACCCGTCCAGATGGTTGCACTCGTGCCTACGACAGCCCCTCCGTGCGGACCGCGACCTTCCTGCGCCGCGGACGTGTCCACTCCTTCGAGGGCGTCGCTACATTGGGGACAGAGCCGCGACCCAAAGACTCTCGTAAGCGTCGCCATCGCCGATGATCTCGACACGACCGCATGTGTACGCTTGGCGGCGGCGAACGGTGGACCCGCAGCTCGCCAGCTACGTTCGTTGCATTACGCGTGGGTTCAGGCAAGCGCGGTTGTGGGGCGACCCGTCGCATGCCGCACCGGTGACGATGCCGATCAGCAAACGTCACCGGCTTGGTGTTGCGTGCAGGCGTCGTGCCGTCGAGGCGGGTGGCACATCGACGGGGGTTTCAGTGCGCATTTGCAACAGCCGCGACAGAGTCGTGGATGGCTTGGCGCTCGCTTCGACGGTTCCTTTTCCGAGGGTGGGTTGGAATCGCGTCATCGCCACGTGCCGCCACCGGCGCGCTGGTTCGCCGATTGCACCTGTGGGTGGACGTTGGCAGCTGATCGTCGCGAAGGCACCTTCATCGCCCACCGCGGGTGGTACCGCTGGACGGTGGCGGCCACGGAACGCTCCTCCGTGGAGGTGTCGGCTGGTTGCCTCTTGCACGTCGATGCCTGCCCCGTTGCAGACGCGCCGCCATCCGCGCCGCTGCTTACCGAGGCGCATTTTGCCACCCCGATGGCTCTCCAGCAACGCCATTGGTTGCATGGAAACCGGTCCATATCCGCACCGTCCCGGTCTTCGGAGCTGACTTACTCGCCGCGTGACGCCATGCTTCACGTGGGCTGGATTTCTGCTATTTCTGTTCGGAAACGCGTCGCAGCGGTGACGAGCCGGCTAACCGCTTTCGCGACAGTCGGCGCGGCGCGGCCGCTGCGGCAGGCGCTGCTAGGCACAGGGGACATCCACGCAGGATTCTGCGCTGGACTGCTGCTGACGTGCAGCCGCAGCGCACCGCTGCGTCTTGCTTTTGACCCGTCGGAAGCGGATGGATCCGTCCTCGACGTTCTCGTGTCGAATCGCGGAAGCGATCAGACCCCCCTTGTGGCCGAGCTGCGTTGGCCGCTCGGAGGCGGCCACCGTTCCGCTCCGTGGACACCCACATTTTCTCTCACCTGGTCCCTTTGACTCGTTGATTGCGCAAAGGGGGCCTGGTGGGGAGGTGGCGGACCTCTGTTCCAACCTGTTTGGTTGCATTCTCTCCCTTCCTTGTGTCTCGAAGTTATTGTCTTTCACCACAGATATTGCCCCCGGACTATCAGGGTGGGTTGCCCTTCGCTCGAACAAGGCGCGGCTGATATTCAACGACGGCTTTCTTTGCATCGTCGGAGGAAACACGAAAGCGGATGCGGTCTGATGCGGCGGGCGAAGAGGACGATGCAGAAAGCCGCGCCAGGCCGCCCTCCACAACAGGTGTCGTCTCCACCGACGTGGCCGTTTCGGCGCAGTCAGAGTTGGAGAGGCTTCGCCGCGAAAATTCTCTCATGCGCGCGAGGCTTCAACTCATGGAGCACACGGGAGGCCACGGACCATGCCCCGCAGGACCCGCCGGGATCGTGAGCTCGCCGCCCGACTCAGTTCACCAAGCGATCTCAACTGCCTCTCCCGAACGCGATGTCGCGACGTCGAGCGTCTCATCGCCGCCTATGTCGCCGGTCGTCAGGTTGGTTGAGCTGTTCGAGGAGTCCGCGTTTCTAGGCAACGACAAGAGCGTGGTGCTGCTGGAAACCATCGTGCGCAACATTTTGCATTCACCCACGGAACCGAAATTCCGCCGCCTGAGATCGGACAACGCCCGGTTGGCGGCCGACTTGTTTTCACACCCCGCCGCGTCGTTGTTTCTCCAAGCAATCGGTTTTCAATTCGATGAGGGCACCGCGACATGGAGCTTCCCACCATCAAGCTCGTTGGATGGGCTGCGCCTTGCGGAGTCAGCACTGCACACGGTCAAAATGCGAGATCGTTCCGCAAACGAGCATCGTTTTGCATACGAGCGTCAGCGAAAAAGTATTGGCCAGCAGCTACGCCTCGAAAAGTTGGTGCGCGCGACGCAAGCTGGTCCAGTCGAGGTGCGACGTTACGTAGCCCACGAATTGTCGCGGAACGATTCCGCAAGCTCGCGTGAGGCCTTCCGATTGCTGCGCACGATCGCGAACAATCTCCAGCAGTGTCCGAACGAACCACGATTCCGCCTGCTTAAAAGCTCCAACCCGATCCTTACGACCATTGTGTTTCCGGCGTTTGGTGCTCTTGAGTTTCTCGTCGGAATACTGGGGTTCGCGGAAGCGGATGTCGGCTATGTCATCCCGGCATCGGTAGCTGCGGAGCTGCCCGTGCTGCAGCGCACGGCACGAGATGCACTCGACTTTCTCGACGACTGCGAGAACGCGCAGCGGGCGAAAGAAGCAGCAGAACGCGAGCAAGTCAGGTCGCTGGCGTTATCGGAGTCGCTGAAGCAACGCGATGCCGAGAAGCGCGCGCTGAACCACCGAGGTCCATCCGCTTCCAGCACCAGTCAGCTCACTCCACCCACAGCTGCCGCAGCGAGCGGCCGACGTGTGCCGATCCAGGAAGCACTTGCCAGATTGCTCGGTGCCGATGCTCCTAGCGGGCCGCCGCCATGTCCGAGCGGAGGTGGCATACAGACAGACGGTGACGCCAGAGCTGAAACCGATTGATATGAAACGACTCATCTTCACATACACGTCGGTGTGGGGGGCGGGCGGGGCCGCGGGCGGGGGGGTACTCCCGACCCCGGGGGCGGGGTCCGCCGTCCCCGGCGGTCCGACCACGACCACGATCACGCCCACGACCACG
>ERZ1292630.1124-Hain-H41-02um-R3-1124-length-26943-cov-7_pt1 | contig 26943 bp, 35 predicted proteins | sample MGYA00564408_ERZ1292630 | MGnify/ENA primary metagenome ERZ1292630 (study PRJEB36523, sample SAMEA6512641) | groundwater metagenome | collected 2019-01-08 | study: AquaDiva: Metagenomics assemblies of 32 groundwater samples
CTTTTAAACTTTAAACCCTTTTAAAACCTGTGCACTTTTAATTTTTAAATGACATTATTGTATAAATGATATGAAATGAGGCTTAAGAAGTGTTATAATTAGTCAAATTTGCTAAGGAGCATTAATGGAGTATAAGTTGTAAAAATCTAAGGCAACTCTATTTTTTATATGCAAGAACGCGGAAAAAAACAAACCACGAAACGAACACAATCTAGTAACCTAAATATTAATATTACCCAGATAAATACCTATATAGGCGAATTTTCAAAACGCCATCCCATTATAACTATACTAATAACGATACTATCTACTTTCTGGCTTTGCATTCAAATAAATGAATATTTTGCTAATAAGATTTATTCTAAAAAAATCTATCTCTCATTATGGGAAACTGGCAAGAAGGTTCCTATAAATGATTCTAATATAGAGATACCGTCTATTGTGCCAATAAATTATAATACACCTGTAACGTTGCGATTCTTATTAACGCAGGATAATGTTAATTCACCGCAGATTACATCAATTCTTTTAACTTTTCCAGACGATGCAATAGTTGAGCCAATACCTTATGAAGGATGGGCTTGGGCAAGGAATAATGACGTATCTAATACATATTTTATCAATTTTTCACCCTTACAAATAATTGCTAGTGGAGTAGACTGTAACCTTCCTGTTTTTAAGATAGTATTCAAAAAGGCAGGATTATTGCCGTTTATTTATCGCATAAATGGTAATAAAATTAAATCGATAAGAAAAGAGTTTATTATAAATACAGAGCTTAAATATGAGCAATGGTTAACTAATAAGCAGAATTATGATTTATTTTACGATGATTCTGTTAGCGCATCTTCATCAGTAGTAAGCGGCTCAATGGTGACGTTTGACCCTCCTATTGCTGAAAATACGAAATAAGAAAAACCAGGAGACGCTTCGGTGGTTTTTAAAAAGGGGCCAGGCACTTTTTTTCAAAAAGAGCCAGGCCCCTTTTTATTATATAGCTATAGTTTTTGTAATCTCCTGCGTAATTCCAGTGAGCGAATATAGATTTTAGCCAACCCCTCGATGTGCTTGTTAGGGTTGCTTTATATAAATATTGTGCACCATGGAGCTTGAGCAGTGAGGGTATCCCAAGGTCCGCCGTAGGCGGACAATCTTGGGATGGCTGATGCTGTCTGAGCGGTTTTTGAAGACAAAAAACCGCGAGTTCATCAGCCACCGAGCTGCTCAAGACCATTGGCGTGCCCGCTTTTAGCGGGCAAAATCTATTGAGCGAACGGAATTACGCAGGAGATTAAATAAAGGGACAGGCTTAAGATTAGAATTAAGAGCGGCTTAGCTTTGGCTGAAAGGGTGTCCCTAAATATCTATTCCCCATTTTTTTCGTTATGCTATAATTAAAAAATAACACGTAACTTTTTATTTATTTAAAGGAGGCAGAATATGGTTGATAGAATATTCCGAGGGATAGCAGGTTCGTTTATTTTAATCAGCTTGATTCTTGCTTATTTTGTAAGCCGGTATTGGCTATTATTTACTGCTTTTATAGGGATTGGATTTCTCCAGTCAGCTTTTACAAATTTTTGTTTCTCGACCTGGGTATTAAAAAAGTTAGGGGTTAAATAGCCAATAAGGAGGAAATTATGGCAATGTTAGTATTGTTACTTGCAGTAATTATCGGGGGATTGTTGTTTTTTGCGGTTTTATACAACCGATTAGTGAGTTTGAAGCAGCAGTTTACCAATGCCTGGGCGCAGATTGAGGTGCAACTTAAGCGCCGTTATGATTTAATTCCTAATTTAGTTGAAGTTGCCAAAGGTTATATGGCGCATGAAAAACAAACACTTGAGAATGTAATTAAGGCGCGCACACAGGCTACACAAGCAGTTTCTATCAAGGATAAGGCTCAGGCTGAAAATTTAATCACCAGTTCTTTGCGCTCTTTATTTGCGGTTGCAGAGAACTATCCTAACCTTAAAGCTGACCAGACAATGTTAAAACTTCAAGAAGAGCTGACTACCACTGAAAATCGTATTTCTTTTGCCCGCCAATATTATAATGATCAGGTGATGCTTTATAATACTGCGGTAAAAAGCATTCCTACAAACTTTGTTGCGCAGCTTGCCAATTTTAAAGAAACAGAAAGTTTTGAAATTGAAGATGTTGCCCAGCGCCAGGCTCCAAGCGTAAAATTCTAATTTCATGCCGTACTCGTTTTTTGAAATAGAGCGCCGGAAAAATTGGTCTATCGGTGCTCTATTTATTTTTCTGATCAGCATATATTTCCTTACTTTTTATATCCTTTGGTGGGGAATGCGTTTTGTTTTAAATCTGCAGACCATCAGGTTTGGTTTGGCAGAATATCTGAATCTTTTTATTTTGGCATTTGCAGTCGGAGGAGCACATTGGTTTTTTACGCAGCACAACCTTATTGAGAAAATTTTAAACCTGCTTCAGGCTAAACCCCTTGATCCGCGCGATAAATACCACCAGGTTTTTGGGAATATTGTTGAGGAAGTATCTGCTGCAAGCGGTGGTGTAAAATTTGAGGCTTATTGTTTAGTGACTTCCGCGCTTAACGCGTTTTCTTTGGCGGATTTTAACGATCGGAAAATAATTGGAGTTACTGAAGGGCTTTTGGCTAAGCTTAACCGGCGCCAGCTTGAGGCAGTAGTAGCGCATGAAGTAGCGCATATTTTAAGCGGGGATTGTCTTTCTGCGACAGTGAGTTCTTCACTTTTTGAACTTTACGATGCTGCGCTTGATAGTTTACGTAGTTTATTCCATAATCGTTCTCCGCTTAAAAGCCGAGGCGGAAGAGGTCAAGGGATAGTATGGCTATATCTTATTTTTGCTTTTTGCGTACTTTTTTTAGTCAGAGGTTTAAGTTATCTGGTAAATATTTTCACTTCTCGGCAGAGAGAATACCGCGCAGATACTGTGGCAGCGCGTCTTATTCGTGATCCTTTAAGCCTTGCAGAGGCACTTTATATACTTTCCCGCGGTTGGAGGGGTGCAGGTTTATCTGGCGATAGGCTAGCTACTATTTTTATTGCTAATCCCCGGCAAAATGTTTTAGATGAACGGCAGGGTTTATTTGCAGACATGTTTTCAACGCATCCGCCTTTAAGTTGCCGGATTGACCATATGCTTTTTTTAGCAGGGCAGGATATAAAAAGTTTGGAATCTATGGCAAGCGCAGCAACTCCTGTGCGGGTGATTACGCCCCTAATAGCAAATGTTGTTCCGGATGCGCGTTGGTTCCTGCTTAACCCAATGCAAGCCTGGGAAGGCCCGTTTAATTTAACCCAATTAGGCGGGCTTAATTATTTCCGGCCTGATAATTGGGTGCGTCCTGAAAATTCTTCTAAAGTGCGTATTGCCTATGAAGAAAAAGAACTGCTTACATATTTTCGTAAAGAAGATCAGGCTGATGGAAAAATAATCTCTTGCCCTAATGGGCACGGATGTATGGGGGAGGCAGAATATGAGGGGGCACATCTTAGGATATGTCCGGTTTGCGCAGGCATAGCTTTAAAAAGGGAAGATATGATGCGCTTATTGCTGCGTCGGGAGGCAGCTTTTAACGAGGAAACAATTAAAAACGCGAAAAAGATTCTTGATGATAGTAAGACAATCCCGCAGAAAGAAAAACTTATTCGAACGCAGTTAAAAATACTCTGCCCGTATTGCCGGAATAAAATGTCACGCCAGTTTTTTAATTGGACAGAAGTTTTAGATTCTACTTTTACGCATGATTTAGCGCTATGGGGAATATTTGATCTTTTGTGCCTGCCAATAGATCTATGCCTAACTTGTTCTACTTATTGGCTTGATCAGAAAAAATTAGAAATTCTACAGTATATTTACGAAGAACATAAAAGCAAATTATATGGTGGTTAAGAATAAAGATAAAAAAATCCGCGTGGCAGTAGCGATGAGCGGAGGAGTAGATTCTTCTGTGGCTGCCGCTGTTCTCAAAGATAAGGGTTATGATGTTTTTGGCCTTACTATGCAGTTTTCTTTTGGAGTCAGCGCAGTCAGTGATGCCCGGAGAGTTGCTGATACCCTTGGGATAAAGCATTATGTTATTGAGCTTACGCAAGAATTAGAAAGTTTGGTAATTACAGATTTTTGTAAGCAATATCTTAAAGGACGCACCCCTAACCCTTGCGTGATTTGTAATGAGCATGTAAAATTCGGTGTGTTTTTAGAAAAGGCAAATGAGCTTGGTGCGGAATTTCTTGCTACCGGCCATTACGCCCGCATAATCAGGGGACAGGGCACGCCTGCCTTTGGCAGGCAAGGGGACAGGGGGCAAAGTACTCTTAAAAAGGCGAAAGATTTAAGAAAAGATCAGTCGTATTTTTTGTATCGGCTGAAACAGGAACAGCTAAAGAAAATTATCTTTCCTTTAGGGAATTTAAAAAAAGAAGAAGTACGGTTGCTTGCAAAAAAATATAGGCTTCCGGTTGCGGATAAGCCGGATAGTCAGGAAGCTTGTTTTGTCCCGGGAGGCGATTGCCGCGCATTTTTAAAGAGCCGGGTAGCTTCCTTAATAAAGCCGGGCGAGATTGTAGATACTAAAGGTAATGTGTTAGGAGGCCATGATGGGATTTGTTTTTATACTATCGGCCAGCGCCAGGGATTAAAAATAGCCTGGGGATATCCGCTTTATGTATTAAAGATAAATCCGCAGGAAAACCGCATCGTGGTTGGGAAAAAAGAGGAAGCTTATGCTAAGGAATTTCTGGTAGGCGATTTAAATTTTATAGTTAAACAAAGAAAAAATAAGTTTGCGGCTCAGGTGAAGATACGCTATAATCACACCCAAGCTCCGGCAGAACTCTTGCTTAGAAAAGATGGGGCAAAAGTAAAATTGAAAACAGCGCAGTTTGCTGTTACTCCCGGACAGTCCGCGGTTTTTTACCACGGTGAGGTTGTGCTTGGTGGGGGGGTAATTAAAGAGGTGGTAGATTAAAATGGCAGTTTCTATCGAGGAAAAAATAAAAAAACTCCAAAAACAGCGCGATGCTGTGATTTTGGTACATAATTATCAGCTTCCTGAAGTGCAGGATATTGCCGATTTTACCGGAGATTCTTTGGAGCTAAGCCGTAAGGCCAGCCGCACAGATGCTAAGGTGATAGTTTTTTGCGGAGTGTATTTTATGGCAGAGACAGCTTCAATTCTTTGTCCGGATAAAAAAGTAATTATGCCGGATACGCAGGCAGGTTGTCCCATGGCGGATATGCTTACTGCTGCGGATTTGCGTAAACTTAAAGCAAAGCATCCTAAGGCGGTGGTAGTCGGATACGTTAATACAAGTGCTGAAGTTAAGGCAGAGCTTGATTATTGCTGTACTTCTTCTAATGCAGTTGCGGTTGTGCGGGCGCTTGCCGATTCTAAAGAGATAATTTTTGTCCCGGATAAATACCTGGCTGATTATGTAAGCAAACAAACCGGGATAAAACTTATCGGTTGGAACGGGTACTGTCCAACACATGCCAAAATAGCCCCTGAAGATATTAAGCGCCAAAAAATATTGCATCCGCAAGCTAAAGTGATTGTGCATCCGGAGTGCCGTCCGGAAGTATGCGCAATTGCAGATGAAGTTTTATCAACTAGCCAGATGTGCGTTTTTACTAAGGAAACACAAGCTAAAGAGATCATTGTTGGCACAGAAGTTGGTGTAATCTACCGTATGAAAAAAGATAGCCCAGATAAAGAATTCTATCCTGTATCAGAGGCTGCTATATGCCCGAATATGAAGCGCACTACTCAAGAAAAAGTGCTTTGGGCGCTTGAGGACCTTAAAGAAGAAGTGCAGGTAAGTGATGATATCCGGCGCCGCGCCCGTAAGGCGATCGACCGGATGCTGGAAATTGTATAAATGAATATCCCGATTATTTTTGATGATGAATGGTTTTTAGTAGTAGATAAGCCGGCAGGCCTTTTAGTTATTCCGAGCCCCAAGAAGGAATCCCGCACGCTTACTTCTATTTTGAATGATGAGGCTAAGGTTAAAGGATGGAGTTTTAGGTTCCATCCCTGCCATCGGCTTGATCGTGAAACTTCCGGAGTAACCTTATTTGCTAAAGGTAAAGCCGCGCAAAAAAAGATGATGGATGAATTTCAAAATAAAAAAGTCACAAAGGATTATTTTGCTCTTGTTCACGGTAAGGTTGATTCCTCCGGAGAAATTCGTTTTCCGATTGAAGGTAAAACTGCTTTGACGCGCTTTAAGCTTTTAAAAAGTTTTCCTCTTTTTAGCGCAGTAGAAGTTTTTCCGGCTACCGGGCGCACCAACCAGATACGCCTGCATTTTAAAGAAATGGGGCATCCTTTAGTTGGTGAGACAAAGTTTGCTTTCCGGAAGGATTTTTCTTTAAAGGCAAAGCGGTTATGCCTGCATGCCTGGGGTATTAAATTTGAGCATCCATTTACCGGTAGTCAAATTGCTATTGAAGCGCCGATTGCCGCGGATATTGAAGATTTTGTCGCTAAGCATAATTAAAAAATATGGAAATAATTAAATATATTATTTTAGGGTTTGTTCAGGGTTTGACGGAATTTTTCCCGGTGAGCAGCTCCGGGCATTTAAGCCTTTTACAGCAGCTTTTCGGGATGTCGGAAAACGCGCTATTAGTTTCGGTAGTTTTACACGGGGGTACTTTAATTGCTCTGCTTGTATTTTTTTCAAAATCTTTTTCCGCGGTTGTTAAAGAAAGAAATTTTTTAGCAAAAATTATTTTGGTAACTTTAGTTACCGGGGTCATCGGCGTAGGAGGAAAGGATTTTTTCGAAAGCATCTTTTCTTCTTTTCGCTGGGTTGCCGGTGGTTGGGTTTTTACCGGGATAATATTAATTTCCACCCTATTTATTAAAAAAAATCAGAAAGATAAATTTTCTTATTCTGACGCATTGATCTTAGGTTTAGTTCAGGGTTTTGCAATAATTCCCGGAGTTTCGCGCGCAGGAGCTACGATTGTAGCGCTTTTATTTTTAGGCTTAAAAAAGGAGGAGGCTTTTCGTATTTCTTTTTTAGCTTCGATTCCGGCAGTCTTTGGCGCGCTTATTCTTGAAGCTAAAGATTTACCTTTACTTGCAAATACGAGTTGGTTGCCTTTAGTGGCGGGATTTGTAATAAGTTTTTTAAGCGGGTTATTCACGTTAACTTTATTAAAGAAAATAATACAGCAGTCTAAGCTGCATTATTTTGGTTATTATTGCTTAGTATTAGGCGTAGTAGTGTTTTTATTTTATCGATAATTTTAGGGGCACTGATTAAATTACACCCGGCGCAATAGGAATATGCGCCGGTGTGCCCTAACTGGGCAAGAAGTGTCCCTGATTTGAAGGGGGTGCATATGACTCTTGAAGAAAAAATTTTCAGCGATTACAAAGATGCGCTTAAGGCAAGAGATTCTTTAAAAAGTTCCATATTAAGTTTATTAAGGGCGGATATTCTTAAATCAGCTGTGGATAAAAATAAAAGTAAACTTGATGAAGCAGAAGTTATAGTAGCAATCAAGAAACAGATTAAGCAGCATCAGGATTCAATTGAGCAATTTCAAAAAGGCGCGCGTTTAGAGTTAGCTGAAAAAGAGGCCAAGGAGCTTGAAATTATTAAAACCTATTTACCGGCCCAGCTTGGAGAATCAGAGCTTGTTGTCATTGTTAATGAGGCAGTTGCAGTTGTGGGGGCTCAGGGCATGAAAGATATGGGTAAAGTTATGAAAGAAGTATTAGAAAAGGTTGGTTCTGCAGCAGACGGAAAATTAGTCAGTGAGCTTGTGCGCAAGAAGTTAGGTTTAGCTTGATCATGGAGTTTATATTTCATTTTGATAAGTATCTTATGTATGTGGTAGACCATTTTGGGCTTTGGAGCTACCTGATTCTTTTTGCCGTAATATTTGCCGAGACTGGTTTTGTGGTAACTCCGTTTTTACCGGGAGATTCGCTGTTATTTTTAATAGGAGCATTTTCTGCTGCCGGAGCATTCCATCCTTTAATGGTGCTTGTTATCTTGATATTAGCTGCGATTCTTGGAGATAGCGCTAATTATACGATAGGCAGATATTTTGGTAAGAAGCTAATTGATGCTAAAAATTCCCGCCTGATAAATAAGGAATATTTAGGCAAAACACATAATTTTTTCAAGAAATATGGAGGCAAAACCATAATCCTTGCGAGGTTTGTCCCCATAATACGTACATTTGCGCCGTTTGTGGCAGGTTTTATCCGCATGGATTATGCGAAATTTGTCATATATAACGTAGTAGGCGGGATATTGTGGGTGGTTATTTTTGTAATGGGTGGTTTTTATTTCGGAAACATTCCGGCAGTAAAAGAGAACCTTTCTTTTGTTATGTTAATAATTATATTTGTTTCGATATTACCGGCAATAATAGAATTAATTAAGGCCAAGAAGAGAACTTTTGCTTGACTTAGACGGTTAAAAGTAGTAAATTAATTTTAATTTCTTTAATTTCAACAATTTTACTTCCAATCATTTTTGGTTTTTTATGCAGGAAAAATACCTCACCGATCAAACAGCGCTGCTTGATTTTCTAAAAATACTCTCGCAGGAATTCCGCCTGTTTACCCCAAAAATAAAAGAATCTGTTCCAAATAAAGAAGATGATTATATATATTACCAGGGGGTAGATCCCGCAGGATTCAGGTTTAATCCTTATCGGGTCATTGATCCGGTAAAAACTTTTTTTACTCCCGCAGTTGAGAAAGCTGCTGCATATTTTAATGTGCAAGATAGCCCCGGCGTTCCTGTTAAAGTAGCATTATTTGGTGTTAAAAGCTGTGATTTGCATGCGTTAATTTTTCAGGATTATGTTTTTTTAGAAGGGTTAGCCGAAGATGCGCTTTACCGGCAACGCCGCGAGAATACCCTTATTGTATCAAGTGATTGCGCTGATTTTAAAGAAGTATGTTTTTGCCTTGCAATGGGAGTAAAGCCTTATCCGGAAAAAGGGTTTGACTTGAATCTTTCTGTGCTTAACGATGGTTATATTGTAAGCATCGGCTCAAGTAAAGGGGAAGAAATTATAAATAAGCACCGGCATCTTTTTGTTTCTGCAAAAGATAGCCAGTTAGACGGCTTACGTCAAAAGCGGGAAAATCTTTGTTCCCGTTTAAATGAAAGACTGCGCTCTTTAAATATACCTGCCTATGATAGTTTACAGCGGCTTATGCATCAGGGGCATGACGCAGAGACCTGGAAAAATTTTATGCGCACTTGTGTCGAATGCGGCGGATGTAATTTTATCTGTTCTACCTGCCATTGTTTTTTATTAGCTGATAGAAAAGATCCTTCCGGAGAGCTTAATAAAGAAAAATCATGGGATGCCTGTCAATACGCGGCTTTTTCCCGGGTAGCAGGAGGGGCAAACCCGTTAAAAACCCGCGCGCAAAGATTACGTAACCGATTCTTGAAAAAATTTGATTTTTTTGTTACTCATATGAAAATGCCTGCATGTTGCGGTTGCGGTCGCTGCATTGAGGTTTGTCCAGGGAAAATCGATATACGAGAAGTGCTTAAAGATTTGGCTTTATGAAGACACTTTATACTCCAATAGAAGCGGTACTTGAAGATGTGATTGTAGAAACCCCTACGATTAAAACCTTTGTCTTGCGGCCAAAAGAAAAATTTTCTTTTACAACCGGGCAGTTTATTGAACTTACAATGCCGGAAATTGGAGAAGCTCCGTTTACTCCTTCATCAGACCCAAATCTTAAAGAAACCATAGATGTTACGATTATGAACGCCGGTAAGATGACTTCACTTTTGCATCAGGCTTCCAAAAAAATTTCTTTGGGTATCCGCGGGCCATACGGTAAAGGTTATCCGCTTGAAAAATTTACAGGTAAAGATATTCTGATTGTCGGTGGAGGAGTGGGGCTGGCACCTTTACGTTCACTTCTACTTAGCCTTTTTGCTCAGATGCATAAATATAACCGCGTAGTTTTACGTTATGGCGCGCGCTCACCCGATGATATCATTTACAAACAGCTTTTACCTAAATGGAAAAACGTAAAAGGCCTGGATATGATGATTACTGTGGATAAGGGTAATCCTGCATGGGCAGGCCATGTAGGCCTTGTAACAACAATACTAAATGATCTTCCGTTAGATATGCAAAAGGCAGTGGTGATTGTTTGCGGCCCGCCGATAATGATGAAATTTGCAACTTTGAAATTACTTGAGATTGGTTTTAAGCCGGAAGATATATACCTGTCTATGGAAAAAAATATGTCCTGCGGTTTAGGTAAGTGCGGGCATTGCCGCATAGGGCCTTATTATATTTGTAAAGATGGCCCGGTATTTACGTATGAGCAGTTAAAAGATTTGCATGATATTTGGGATTGATGATATGAAACGATTATACGTAGATTTAGAAAAATGCAATAGCTGCAAAGATTGCAAAGTATGCTGCGAGTATTTTTATCATCCGCAGAATAATGGAATAACCAGCCTGCGTGAATATGCGACTTTTGCCACGCTTTGCCGGCATTGTGAAGATGCGCCCTGCGTAAAAGCCTGTTATCATGATGCTCTTGAGAGAGCTTCTGACGGGCACCTTAAGCGTTATAAGATGCGCTGCACAAGCTGTAAAAGTTGTACTTTGGCCTGTCCTTTTGGGGTAATCTTTCAGGAATTTATTCCCTATCTTGATTCCAAATGTGATTATTGTTTAGGTAAACAAGGTAAAATTCCGCTTTGTGTTTCTAAATGCCCAGAGCACGCTATTGAAGTAAAAGAAGTTCAAGAAGATATTGCCCAAAATATATATTTTGTAGGTGATTACCTGGCAGTGCGTACTATCAAGTGGTCAAAAGATGATGTTCAACCGAAAAAGAATAAATGATTAGGAATTTGTTTGATTTTTTGGTTTTTCCGGGGTTTTTAACCGCTATTTTTGTCGGGTTGCTTACCGGTGGTATTGATAGGGTGGTTACAGCCCGTATACAGTGGAGAAAAGGCCCGCCGTTATTCCAGAACTTTATTGATATTATTAAATTATCAGCCAAGGAAATTATAATTCCGGCAGGAGCGCGGTTTACTTTTTTATTGTCTCCGTTTTTTGGGCTTTTGGCAGTTTCGTTGGCAGCGGCTATCATAGGAAGAGCGCTTATCAATCCGCTTGAAAGTTTTCTTGGCGATGTTATAGTGATTCTTTATCTGCTTGGAATTCCGGCAATTGCTTTGATTATCGGAGCTTCTTCTTCGCGTAATCCCCTTGCTTCAGTGGGCGCTTCCCGGGAGATGAAGCTGATGCTGGCTTATGAATTGCCGTTTATTATTTCTTTAATAACAGTAATTGTCAAAAGTAAAGGCGCCTTACATCTGGGTTCTATAATTAACTATCAGGTTAATAACGGAGCCAATTTGTATTCTTTTTCCGGCGCGCTTGCTTTTATCTGCATGCTGCTTTGTGCGCATGCTAAATTAGGATTTGTCCCTTTTGATGTAGCAGAAGCAGAACAAGAGATTATGGCAGGCGCAATGATTGAATATAGCGGGCTTGCGCTTGCGTTATTTAAGTTAACCAAGGCGGTGTTGCTTTATTTATTGCCGTTATTTTTAATCGGGCTTTTTTGGTTTACGAATGCAAATTTATTTGTGTTTATAGGAAAGTTTCTAGTTATTATCGTACTTTTTGTTTTGATAAAAAATACTAACCCGCGCCTGCGTATTGACCAGGCAATTAAATTTTTCTGGGGGCCGGTAACAATTTGCGCTTTGGCAGGGCTTGGCCTTGCTATATTAGGATATTAAAAAAATGAGTTTAAAAATAAACGCGCTTACTAAATCGCTTTGGGTGTTTCATGCCGCGTGTTCTCCCTGTAATAATTGCGATATAGAGATTTTAGACGTGCTTACTCCCCGTTTTGATGCGGAACGTTTTGGGATAGTTTTGGTAGGCAGCGTAAGGCATGCCGATGTTTTACTTGTAACTGGCGTGCCGAATATGAAAACCAAAGATACGATAAAAGCCTTACATGCTCAGGCGCCTAAGCCTTGCCTTGTTGTGGCAGTAGGAGGGTGTGCCTGCGGCAGGGTAATGTTCAGGGATTCTTATAATAGCCCTTGTGATCTGGATGAAATTATACCGGTTGATGCTTATATTCCAGGGTGCCCACCTAAGCCGGAAGCGATTCTTGCAGGCGTAATTAAGCTTATAAATAAAGTGAAAGGCAAGGAATAATGACTGCTTTAAGTGAAATAAAAGACGGTTTAGGAGAAAAGATAGTTGATTGTTACCAGCATTCCCCTAAGCGGTTTTATCTAAAAATAAAGTCCAAAGACCTTAAGGTGGCAGCTGATTTTATTTTTAACCAGTTGAAGATGCGCCTGGTAACCTGTACCGGGCAAGATACTCCTCAGGGTATAGAAATATTGTATCATTTCAGCCTTGATAAAACAGGGGAGATCTTTTCATTGCGCCTTTTACTTGAGGATAAAAAAAATCCGTCGATTGAAACCCTCGCTCTTTTGATTAAAGGGGCGGATTGGATTGAGCGCGAAATGTGGGAGATGCTTGGGATTAATTTTATCGGGCATCCGAATCTTAAACGTTTATTGCTTGCAGAAGAGTGGCCGAAAGAAAATTTTCCTTTACGGCATGAGCATGAGCACGAATAATGTTTACCCCTTGCGTAAGCGCTCGTAAATTTTGTCGCCGTCGGCCTTCGTCCGGACGGCTCCAAAATTTACAAGCACGCTGCGGGGTAATTTTCCAACAAGTAAACTAGGGAAAATTTATGTCACATAAAATCGTAGTTCCAATCGGTCCATATCATCCCCTACAGGAAGAGCCGGAGTATTTCAGGCTTTATACTGAAGGTGAAAATGTAGTTGATATTGATATTGTCCTCGGATATGTACACCGCGGCATCGAAAAACTTTCCGAATCAAAACATTTTGACCAGGTTCCTTATCTTGTGGAGCGTATCTGCGGGATCTGTTCGAATTCACATCCTTTTGCTTATGTGAATGCAGTTGAAGATTTGGCAAAAATTGAAGTTCCGGAACGGGCGCTTTACATACGTACGATTATTGCCGAGCTTGAGCGTTTGCATAGCCATCTTTTATGGATTGGCCTTGCCGGGCATTTTATCGGTTATAATACCGTGTGGATGTGGGCTTGGCGTTACCGGGAGCCGGTTCTGGATATGTTTGAAATGATTACGGGTAATCGTCAGCACTATGCAATGATGAAGGTAGGAGGAGTCCGCCGCGATATATTAGAAACAGATGTGCCTTTGCTTAAAAAAACTTTGGATGAACTTGCGCCTGCAGCAGATATGTTTAAGGGCGCAGTAATGGATGATCCGGTAATCCATGCCCGCTTGAAGGGGATAGGAGTTTTAACCAAGGAGCAGGTTATTGAGTGGTGTGTAGTCGGGCCTACTGCACGCGCATCAGGAGTAGATATTGATGTGCGCCGTGACGATCCCTATGGAGTATACGATAAAATAGATTGGAACGTAATCGTGCAAAAAGAGGGAGATGTTTTTGCCAAAGCCGTAGTAAGGATCTTAGAGATGTATGAATCAATTAGTATTATCCGCCAGTGCGTGGATAAAATGCCCAAAGGAGAAATAGACGCTAATGTAAAAGATGTTCCTGCCGGAGAGGGGATAGGCCATGTGGAAGCTCCGCGCGGTGAATGTTTTCATTATGTAAGAAGTGACGGCACTAACAGGCCGGTTCGGCATAAGATCCGCGCCCCGAGTTATGTAAATGTTGCTTCAAATAAAGTGGCTTGCGTAGGCGGGACAATTTCTGATGCGGCAATTACTTTGGCGGCAGTTGACCCTTGTTATTGTTGTACAGAAAGGACTGCGGTAATAGACAGGCAAACGGATAAAAAGATTTTAAATGGATGGGATTTAGTTAGGCTTTCTCAGGAAAAAACCCAGAGGCTTAAGAAATGATGTTTAAAGTTGATCCGTTAAGCATTTTTATTGCAGCGGGAGTGATTTTTTTCTCTATCGCTACCTTTATATATTCTTTTGGTTTTATGAGGGAGCACCCGCGGCGCAGAGGGTATTACTTTTACCTTATTCTCACCAGCTTGGTTTCTTTGGCCACTGCTTTGACAAATAACCTGATTTTGTTTGCCGGATTATGGGGATTTCTTGGGCTTACGCTTTACCTTTTGATCAATATTAACGGAGAAATCGCAGTGCCTGCTGCGAAGAAAACCCTGATTATTATCGGCGGAACCGATGCTTTGATGCTGCTTGGCATAGCTATGGTTTATAGTTTAAGCGGCAGCTGGCAGATGGATAAGATTAAGCTTGATTTTACAACTGCTCCGTCTATATTCGCCTATATTTTTATACTCTGCGCAGCTTTTGCCAAAGCAGGGGCGATGCCTTTTCATACCTGGGTTCCTGATTGCGCACAAAATTCTCCCGGTCCGGTGGCGGCGTTTTTACCTGCTTCCCTCGATAAATTATTGGGTATTTATTTGATTGTAAGGCTTACTTTCGGTATGTTTAAGATGAGCGCGGGGCTTAGCCTTATATTTATGGTGCTTGGTGCAGTTACCATATTATCGGCTGTAATGATGGCGCTTGTACAGCATGATTTAAAACGGCTGCTTGGTTACCATGCTGTTTCGCAGGTCGGATATATGATTTTAGGGTTAGCCAGCGCAAATCCTATTGGAATTGCAGGCGCGCTTTTCCATATGGCTAACAATGCAATTTATAAAAGCTGTTTGTTTTTTTGCGCTGCTAACGTAGAGAAAAAAGCAGGAAGCCAGGATCTGGATAAATTGGGAGGTTTGGCTAAGTTTATGCCTGTTACTTATATCTCTGCTTTGATTGCCAGCCTTGCAATTTCCGGAGTACCCCCTTTTAACGGGTTTTTTTCTAAATGGATGATCTATCAGGGAGTGATTATCAAGGCAAGAGAAGTTGGCCCGGCAGCAGGCTCGGTAGTCTTAATTTGTCTTGTAGCTGCGATGTTTGGTTCTGCTTTAACTTTAGCAAGTTTCGTAAAGCTTCTGCATGCGGTATTTTTAGGCGTATTACCCAGTAGCCTGGAAAATAAAAAAATTGAAGAGAAAGGTATGGGCATGAAGATTGTGCCTTTATTTCTTGCGCTATTATGCTTATTGTCAGGAATATTTGCGTATAAAATTCCGTTTAAATATTTATTCGTGGGTGCGGAATTAAAATACCCCGGGATTTGGAACGCGTCTTTGGCGTCGTTACTTATCGGGTTGGGGTTGTTTATAGGCTTAGTGATTTTTAGGTTAAAACAGATAAGGCCGGTATTCCGTCAGGAACAAGCTTATGTAGGCGGCGAGCCAGCGCCTCGTGATGAAACCAGGGTTAGCGGGACACAGTTTTATGAGACAATAAAACAGTTTGGGCCTTTAAAGGGTATTTATCTTCGGGCCGAAGCAGGTGTATTTGATATTTATGAACAGGGTAAAAATTTAACCTTTGCTATAGGCAAATTTTTGCAATATCTTCATAACGGTGTTTTGCCCACATATTTGGTTTGGACGTTGCTCGGGATGTTAGGATTATTTTTAGTATTGGTAAGATAATATGGAACTACACATTCTTTTAATCTTCATGATTTTTGCCGCTATTGTGGCAATTGAAGTAAATGACCTTCTTTCAAGCGTAGTTGCCGTAGGGGCAGTGGGGTTTGCGCTTTGCGTTGCCTTTCTCATTCTTAAAGCGCCGGATCTGGCTATTACTCAACTTGTTGTAGAGATACTTTGCCTTATTATACTTATCCGCGCTACTATTAAACGTGATCTGCCGTTAGTTATTGAAGGAAGATGGGTTTTTAATACGTTTGTCACGATTATTTTTATTGTGGTTTTTCTCTTTTTATCGTATTTTGTTTTTAAAGAACTTCCGGCATTCGGCCAGCCGATAATGCGTGTGGCTAATTTATATCTGAACGAAGGCGTATTAAAGACAGGATCCGTAAATCTGGTTACCAGCGTGATTCTTGATTTTCGCGCCTATGATACTTTAGGCGAAGCAACGGTTTTATTTGCTTCTATTATCGGGCTTATGGCGGTTCTTCGTAGCCCGGGTAGGAAGGGCAAAGGTAAGGTGTAAGATGGTAAATAATAAGGCAGGTATGACGTTGATCGTAAAGACAATTACTCGCCTGACCGTAGGTTTGATTATGTTATTTGGTATTTATATCGTATTTCATGGCCACCTTTCTCCGGGAGGAGGGTTTGCCGGAGGAGTAATAGTTGCACTATCTTTTGTGCATCTGATGCTTGTTTTTGGTAAAGATTTTGCTATGGCAAAAATCTCGCGTAATCTTGCTTCCAATCTTGAAAGCGTAGGCGCTTTAATGTTTCTTTTTGTGGCTTTGTTAGGATTTTTGGGCGGGTCGTTTTTTCATAATGTTATAGCTAAGGGGAAGCCGTTTGATCTTTTTAGCTCCGGAACGATAATTCTAAGTAATATTTCTATAGGACTGAAAGTGGGTGTAGGGTTATTTGCCATATTTCTCGCGTTGGTTGTTCTTGAAATGGCAAAGAAAGAATAATTATGAGTTTATATCTTTTATGTTTTTTACTTTTTTGTATCGGGCTTTACGGGGTGCTGCGTAAGCGCAACATTGTTAAAATTATCGTAGGCCTGGGTATTATGGAATATGCGATGAATCTTTTTTTTGTGCTTCTTGGTTATCGTACCCACGGCCGTTCCCCCATAGAAGCAAGTAACCAGCAAATTTTGAATATGGTTGATCCTGTCCCGCAGGCATTAGTGCTTACTTCCATCGTTATCGGGTTGGCGGTAACCGCCTTGTTTATATCTATTGCCATAAGGATATATGAAAAATACGGGACGTTTGATATTACAAAGATTAAAAAATTAAAAGGTTGATAATGGGAAAAGAATTTATACTCTCCTTGATGGTGATTATTCCGCTAGGGACAGCTTTTGTTATTTCTCTTTTTGGAAAATATTTACGTAATTTTTGCGATAAGGCAATTATGGTAAGTAGTTTTTTATTGCTTGCCCTGTCTTTATATTGCCGGTTTTTATTAACTAATACTGCCGGAACGCTTGTTTATAAAGTTGGCGGCTGGAATCCGCCTTTTGGTATCTGTATGGTCTTAGACGGATTAAGTTGTTTTATGTTGGTAACAGTCAATATTGTCGCTTTTTTGATTGCGCTTTATTCCCTGAAGTATATGGAGCAATATACCGATAAGCCGAAATTCTTTACGCTTTTTTCACTCATGGTTTGCGGGATGAACGGCGTTATCCTTACCGGAGATATCTTTAACCTTTTTGTTTTTGTTGAGATCGCCTCAATCGCCAGTTATGCCTTAGTTGCTTTTGGCACCGAAGCAGAGGAGTTGGAGGCTTCTTTTAAATATGCAATTATGGGTTCGATCGCTTCTATTTTTATCTTTATCGGTATAGCGCTTTTATATGGGTTTACTTCTACTTTGAACATGGCGGATATGGCTAAAATATTAACTGTTAAAGATAGCTTTAGGCTTGTTCCTTTTGTGGCAGTGTTATTTTTAATGGGTTTTGGCATAAAGGCAGCGCTTGTTCCTTTTCATGCCTGGCTTGCTGACGCGCATCCTTCAGCACCCGCTTCAATTTCTGCAATGCTTTCCGGGCTACTGATTAAAACTTTAGGTGTTTATTCATTGGTGAGGATATTCTTTAATGTTTTTAATGCTGGCCAGGTTCATACGGTTTATCTTAAAGTTTTTATGTTTTTGGGCGCGTTGTCCATAATCGTAGGAGTAATCCTCGCTATTTCGCAGTGGGATTTGAAGCGGCTGCTTGCCTATCATTCTGTCAGTCAAGTCGGCTACATTATATTAGGCATAGGTTTGGGGACTCCGCTTGGTATTTTAGGAGGGTTGTATCATCTTTTTAACCATTCAATTTTTAAATCACTTTTATTTTTGAATTCCGGAGCAGTAGATTATTCTGCAGGCACTAGGGATTTGAAGGAAACAGGCGGATTAGCTAAAGTTATGCCGGTAACTTATGGAACATCTTTATTTGCTTCTATGTCTATTGCAGGGGTTCCGCCGTTTAATGGTTTCTTTAGTAAATTCTTGATAATTTTGGCTTGTGCTCAAGCCGGGCATATAGGTTATGGCATATGCGCTGTTATCGGCAGTATCCTTACGCTTTCTTCGTTTATGAAAGTGCAAAAGTTTGTTTTTTTAGGGGAGCTAAAAGAAAAATTTAAAAAAGTAAAAGAAGTTCCTTTCTCAATGCAGATTTCTATGATAATACTCGCGGTGGTTTGTCTTTTGGGCGGATTGATGTTTGTTTCTCCGTTAAAATTTTTCTTACAGGATGCTGTAAATGTTGTTACCGGCGGGATGAGTTATTCTAATGCCGTATTAGGAGGGGGTAAATAAGATGCGCAACCGCCTGATCCTATTTTTGTTCGGTTTGGGATTGTGGTTTCTTTTAAGCTGGTCTTTAGATTGGCAGCATGTTTTAGTAGGTATTGCAGTAAGCGCATTTGTCGCATTCTTGACCGGGGATATGTTTGTAAAAAGGCCGGGTCATTTTTTAAGCCCAAAAAGGTACTTATGGTTTTTTTATTTTATACCGTTATTTTTGTGGGAATGCCTGAAAGCAAATATTGACGTAGCCTTAAGAATACTTAATCCCCGGCTAAAAATTAACCCCGGGATTGTAAAAATAAAAACTAAGCTTACTTCCGACACAGGGCTTACTTTTTTAGCTAATTCCATTACTCTTACGCCCGGCACTCTCTGCGTGGATATAAATCCTGAGAAGGGGCTGCTTTATATTCACTGGATAGATGTAAAGACCCAGAAGAGCGAGGACGCTGCGCGAATTATTGCCGGAAAATTTGAAAGTATATTAGGGAGAATTTTTGAATGAAAAAATTAAACTTCGGTAATCTTCGATATTACGCAAGTTTGCTTTTGGTGATAGTAACGATATTGTTTCTGAGCTTTAATTCTATGCCGTCTTTGCTTTCCTGGCAATCTCCCTGGCTGGAGAGGTGTTTTTTTATTCTGCTGTTTTGTTTTCTGCTTTGCCTTATCAGGGTTATGATTGGCCCGACTTCTGCTGACAGGGCTGTATCCGTAGATACTCTAGGTATTTTAATCGTAGGTTTTTGCGCGATATTGAGTATTCCTACCGGAAGAGATTGGTACTTGGATATTGCTATAGCTTGGGCCCTGCAGAGCTTTATCGGGGCATTGGCTTTGGCAAAATACCTGGAAGGAAGAGGATTCGATGAATGAAACACTGGGGTTAATCTTTATCAGTATAGGTTTGGTTTTTGATTTAATCGGGTGTTTTGGGTTATTAAGGATGCCTGATGTATATAACAGGCTGCAAGCTACAACCAAATGCGTTACTTTAGGCACCTCAAGTATCCTTTTAGGAGTTTTGTTTTTTAAAGGTTTCGGGCCGACGGGCATAAAAGCTATTCTTGTGGGAGTTTTTCTCCTTCTGACGGCGCCTGTTGCCGCTCATGCTTTGGCAAGGGGAGCTTATCGTTCCGGAGTTAAATTATGCGAAAAATCTGTTTGTGATGATTATGCTAAAGATGCGCTATCCTAAACTTCGTGAATTAAAAGAAGCAATAAAGGCTTTAATTAAAGGGCCATACACTACCAGCTTTCCTTTTAAGCCGCATAAGCCTTATGATCGGTTTCGCGGTAAATCGGAGTTCCACGAAAAAGATTGTGTTGGCTGCGGCGCTTGTTTTCAAGTTTGCCCTGCCAGGGCAATTGATATGCGCGATGAAGAAGATGTGCGCGTACTTTCAGTAAGGTGGGATTTATGTATATTCTGCGGGCAATGCCAGGCAAATTGCCTTACAGGTAAAGGGATAATGCTCTCGCAGGAGTTTGATTTAGCCGCTGTCAAGCGGCAAGGACTTAAGCAGGAGATTAAAAAGGAGCTTTTACGTTGTGGGGCCTGCCATCAGGTAATAGCGCCGCATGATCAGATCGAATGGGTTTTGAAGCGCTTAGGGCCACTAGTTTTTTCAAATGCTTCGTTAATGGTTTTTTATCTAAATGGGATGGGCCTTGCGTTAGCAGATAAAGAATTAAATATTAAATCTGTGGAAGGCCGCGCTAGCCGCCTAAAGATTATTTGTCCGGCTTGCCGGCGCAAGGCAGTACTTGAGTCGTAATTAAAATAATAAAAATATTTACGAAGGGAGGGAGTAAGAAATGAAGAAAGTATTAAGTGTTGTGTTTGTATGTGGTTTGGTAGGCCTATTTTTCTTATCGGGTTGCGCAAAGAAACAGGAAACAGTAAGTACCGAGAATCAGGATCCTATGTCTATGGAAACATTGAGCACTCTTGAGCCTGCAACTCCGGCAGTTTCCACAGAAGTTGTTTCGGATACAACTGTTTCTACCGTGCAAGGAGAGGCTTTAACCGAATCTCCTATACCGGTTTCTTCGGCTAAGCCTAGTTCTGAAGAGATCCAGACTGCGCTTAAAAATGCTGGTTATTATTCCGGCGTTATTGACGGAAAAGTTGGGCCGAATACTAAAAAAGCCATCGAGGATTTCCAGAAGGCCAGTAGCCTTAAAATCGACGGAAAAGTCGGTCCGATGACCTGGGCGGCGTTAAGTAAATTTCTTAATGCGGTTCCCGCGGTTATTACTGAAAAGGTCAAAGTTCCATCAAAGAGATAATACCTAGTGGCATATATGGAAAAACCCCGGATTAAATATAGCCTTATGGCTTTTTAAATCCGGGGTTTTCATTTAAACATGAAAAATAATTTTCCGGAAGGGTTCTTGTGGGGTGCGGCTACTTCTGCATATCAGGTAGAAGGTGGTAATTGTTTTTGCGATTGGTGGGAATGGGAGGAGTCATCTGGGAAAGAACGCAGTAATCAGGCTTGCCGGCATTATGAGTTGTTTAAAGAAGATTTTGCCATTGCCTCCGGGCTTGGGCATAACGCGCATCGTTTTTCTATAGAATGGAGCCGAATAGAGCCTCAGCCGGGAAAATTTGTCCAAGAAGAGCTCAAACATTATTTTGAAGTGGCACGTGTTTTAGGTGGCCTTAATATTGAGCCGGTAGTTACTCTGCATCATTTTACTATTCCGCTTTGGCTGGCAAAAAAAGGTGGTTGGGAAAATCCCCGTGTCGTGTTTTATTATCTACGGTTTGTAGAAAAAATTTTAGAGATTTTGGCGCCACAAGTAAAATATTGGATTACGATAAATGAACCCATGGTTTATGCTTATCATGGGTATATAGCTGCGGCATGGCCGCCGCAAAAAAGTTCATTATTTAGAGCAGCACAAGTTAAGAAAAATTTATTAAAGGCTCATCTTGGAGCCTATTCATTGATCCAGGATTATTACCGAAAAAGAAACATTCCTGCTCCTTCTATAGGGATTGCCCAAAGTATGCAGGCGTTTGTTTGCTGTGAGGATAATTTTCGCAACCGGCTTGCTGCGCGTCTTCGTCATTATCTATTTAACCTTGAGTTTATAGATAAGGCTATAGGTAAGAATGCCTTAGATTTTATCGGAGTTAATTATTATACTCGTAGCTTAGTCGATGTTAAAAGCTGGGGGATAAAAGGTTTACTTTTAGATATCTGCGAGAAACACAAAAATTTCCCTTTAAATAGTATGGGTTGGGAAATTTATCCTCAGGGGCTTTTTGATTTACTTTGCCTGCTTAAGGTATATAATATTCCTATTATAATCAGCGAAAACGGAATTTGTACCCAAGATGACAATTTACGTTGGAGCTATATTTACGAACATCTTAAACAAATTAAACTGGCCATTGATAAAGAAATTCAGGTAAAAGGTTATTTATACTGGTCACTGCTTGATAATTTCGAATGGGATAAAGGTTTTGCCCCGCGATTTGGCCTTGTGGAGGTTGATTACACGACTTTTAAACGTAAGGCAAGAGACAGTGCCTTTAAGTTTGCCGAAATATGTAGAGCGAATTCTTTATGACCGATATACTCAATAAAGAAACAATTATCCGTCAATTTCCGCTATTTACAGGCTTATCTTCCCAGGAATATGCTTTACTTGAGCCGCGTTGTAATCTTAAAGAATACCCTAAAGGAACTATTATCTATAAAGAAAATGACCCGCCGGATGCTTTTTATGGGGTTATCCTCGGCAGGATCACTATAAGTACTCAAGGTAAAGAGCAATATTCGCGGGTAGTAGAGTATTTGCACCGTGGAAAATATTTTGGGATAATTTCACTTTTAACTAAAGATCCTCACTCGGTAACTGCCCGGGCATTAAATGATTGCCAGCTTTTAGTGATACAAAAAGAGGATTTTGATTTTTTACTTACCCAAATTCCCAGTTTGGGGGTAGATTTAAGCCAGACATTATCCCGCCGGTTAAAAGATAAGGATGTACATAGAAAAACTATATTTGAAACAGAAGTGATTTCTGTTTTTAGCTCTTACGCGCGCGCGGGAAAAACTATCTATGCCTTTAACCTTGCATTTAGCCTTGCGAAAGAAACGCATAAGTCAGTGATATTGCTTGAAATAAGGCCAAAAGATACTCCTCATAGCTTAGCGCAAAAAGTTGTTACTTGTAACAGTAACATTTGCAAGGAAGTGTTAGATTTGTCTGTTGCTTTTACGGATTTTGGCCCAAAGGCTGTCAGCAACTTTATTATAAAAGATAAAGATGATATAAGCCTTTTATGTTTAAGCTTTGATCCTGAAAATGAGGATTGCGTTAAGAGGCTCATAGCTTTACTTAGTCTTTTAGTTAATGATTATCATTATATCCTGATGGATTTGTCCTCGGTTCTTGAGCAATCAACATTTAAGATGCTTTATCAGTCGGATGTTATTCACTTGCTTACAAGCCCGGAGCCGGTTGGCCTAAAAAAAACTCTGCATCTTGTAGAGAGGTTACGTGAAGAACTTAATTTCCCGTATGATAAAATAAAGATTATTTTTACTGAATACGACCTGGCTAAAATTGATAATTATCAGCTGAAGGAATTTTTGGGCGGGCATCCGGTTTTTGCGACTTTACCGAAGATGGAATTTAGCGCAAGCGATAGGATGATTTTTGATTCTGCTCAAAGTGAATATGCGCGCGCAGTGCGTCGTATCAGCCGTCAGGCAGGGGATGTTATGGTTGGGCTTGCTTTGGGGATTGGGGTGGCATATGGGTTTTGCCATATCGGGGTGCTTAAGGTGATCGAAGAAGAAAATATTCCCATAGATGTGATTTCCGGAGCCAGTATGGGCGCTTTTATTGCTTGTCTATGGGCTACGGGAAAGACAAGTATAGAAATTTTAGAGATTGCCAGAGAATTTCGTCAGAGTAATTCTATCTGGAGTTTAGTTGACCTGACGCTGCCTATGCGCGGATTTATTAAAGGCAACAAACTGCAAAGTTTTTTTAAAAAACATCTTGGCGCAAAAACTTTTTATGATGTTAAGCTTCCTCTTAAGATAATTGCAAGTGATGTTAAGCGCAAGGAACCGAGAGTGCTTGAGCATGGATTACTGGTAGATGCCTTAATGGCTAGCTGCGCAATGCCGGGAGTGTTTTTACCGTTTCATTTTAAAGGAGAGATGCTTTTTGATGGGGGAGTATCAAGCCCCGTTCCAACTGAGATACTTTTTAGTATGGGATTAAAAAAAATTATTGCAGTCAATGTTACTCCTTCGCGCGAGGATGTTTTACGGCAGTACGAGAAAATTAAGGCAGATTTTAGCCTGAAAGATAAAATTCGTAAAAGAGGTTTTAATTTTAGGCAATATTTACATGACAGGCTGCAGACAAATATTCTGGGGATAATTTTTAGCAGTGTCGAGTTATTGCAATCTGAAGTAGCAAAGAAAGAAGAGCAGTTGGCAGATATTGTGTTACATCCTAATACAGAAGATATGCACTGGCTTGAATTTCATCGGGCAGAGGAGTTTATGCATAGAGGAGAGATAGAGACGAGAAATAATTTGGGGAAAATTTGGCAGGTGATTAACGAGTAAAATGATGGGTTACCAAGTGACAGGTGGCAAGGCTACCAGTAGTGACAAGTTGTCAAGTTGCGCGTTACTAGATTTCTTGTCACATGGTCACATGTCACGTGGCAACCTCTAGGGAGGTATTTCTTTTATGAATAAAATACGAGTTATTATTGCGGTAACTTTGCTTATCTTAGCAAGCGGTTGTGCCTCGAGTAAAGAACTAACTAAGGGGTTTATGGGAGTTTCAACAAAGGAACTTGAGAATGGCCGCAGCAGCGCGATCAAAAAGAATTTTAATTTTGATTATTTTAGCTGTTATACTAAAACTCTCGACGGACTCAAGCTGATTGGTGCGTATACTTATGTCCAGGATGTAAAAAAACATATGATTGCTGTTTATGTCAGTGAAGCAGATACTACTTCATTAGGTTTTTTCTTTACTGAATTAGATTCCGCAAACACAACTGTAGAAGTTTCTTCGCTAAGTATTTATGCTAAAGAGAAGTTATCAAAACAGATCTTTGATTTTTTAGACGGTAAGCCGATGAAACTTAAAGATGAACCCAAAAAAGAGACTACTGACGGCAAAGCAGGCTAAAGATTGGGATAAAAAGTTATTTGATAATTACGGGGTCCCGACTCTTCTTTTGATGGAGAATGCCGGCAGGGCTGTTTTTGTAGAGGCTCAAAATATAGCCAAGCCTTCTGCAAAAATTACTGTTTGCTGTGGACGCGGCAATAACGGAGGGGATGGTTTTGCAGCAGCGCGCCATCTTTTATCTTGCGGATACAAGCCGCAAATTTTTTTGGCAGGAAGAGTAAGTGAATTAAAAGACGAAGCGGGCTTAAACGCAAAGATAATTTTACGGTTAGGCTATAAAATTATAGAAGTTACGCAAAAAAATATTCATTTGATTTGTCAAAAAATAAAAAAGAGCAATCTTGTTATTGATGCTCTTCTTGGTGTAGGTATAAAAGGGCAAGTATATGGGATAACAAAAGAACTGATTGATTGTATTAATCAGTCAATAGATGCTTACGTGCTTTCAGTTGATATCCCGTCTGGCTTAGACGCCGATACTGGAATACCACTTGGCGATAGTGTCAAAGCAGATAAAACTGTGGCTTTTATGGCTAAGAAAAAAGGGATGGTTGCAGGTAAAAGATATTGTGGCGCTATTGTAATTTCAAATTTAGGAATTCCGGGGTGTTTATTTTAGGGTTAGATATCTTTTGTTTTGTTAAAGTTTTAGCGAGAAAGGAGATCAAATGAAAAATAATATTTTAAGCGTCTTTTTATTAATTATGGTTTTAAGTTTTACTTCGGGGTGCGCTCCTTTAATTATAGGGGCAGCAGTTGGAGCAGTAGGAGGGTATGCGGCAAGTAAAGATACGATTCAAGGTGATAGCGACATTAGTTATAACGGGCTTTGGAATGCAGCTTTGTCGGTTGCACGTATACGCGGGACAATAACTATTCAGGACCAACAAAAAGGCGTTATTGATTTAACTTCAGGTAACAATAAGGTATATATGCGCTTGCTGCGTTTAACCCGCGCTACTACTCGGATAAAAGTTTCTGCGCGTAAGAACCATCTGCCAGATCTTGATTTAGCGAAAAATATTTTTGATTCCGTTATGGAACAGGCAAGGTAAAATAATATTGACAAAGCTTTTATCGTTGATATAATATTTTTGAAATTTGAAATGTTTTTTATGCGAAAAAAGATACTAGAATTAAATGACCGTAAGGCTACGAAAGAAACTAGTAAGCTTTACGGTTTTTTTATAACCGAAGGGGGTGAAAGGTAACACATGGCAAAAGGTAAAGTAAAGTGGTTTTCAAACCAAAAGGGTTATGGATTCGTCACTAGCGAAGATGGGAAAGATGTATTCGTACATCATACCGCTATCAATGGAGAAGGATACAAGACTCTGGAGGAAGGTCAGGAAGTGGAGTTTGATGTGGTTCAGGGCCCCAAAGGAGAGCAAGCAACTAACGTTAACAAATTATAATTCTTAACTTTCCTAAAAAAAGCTAACCCCCGTTTATTAATTTAAGCGGGGGTTTTTTAATTTTCCCTAATCTACTTGTCGGAAAATTACTCCTGCGATTGCGCAGAAAATTTCCTAGCGAAGCGTAGAAATTTTCAAGCGTTTAATCGTAGGAGTTAACAATCTATCTTAAAAATTTAAGAGTGTTTAGACAAGGAATAAGCATAAATTAGTAAAAGGTGCCTGGCCTCTTTTTTCGGTCCCTTTTTTGTTAACGATTGTGAAATCCTATCTGCGGCTTTGGTTTTACTGGTGGTGGTTCGAGTAATTGTTTTATCGCTTCAAATATCGCCTTTATGCTTTCATCGTGCTCGCCGAATTTTTTCTCAAGCGCCTCGACTTTTATACCTAGCTCTTTATGATTAAGAAGGGTTTGTCTTAATTTGGTAAAAGCACGCATAATTAGTATGTTTATTTGTATTGCCCGTTCACTATTTAACACGCTTGATAACATAGCAACCCCATATTCTGTAAATGCAAAGGGTAAATATTTAATATTTTTTCCTTGTTTCAAGGTCACAATTTGTGACCTTGAAAATTCTGCTTCCACCCAAGACAACTGGAACATAAAATCACTAGGAAACCGCTTAATATTCCTTTTTACAGCTTGGTTTAAAACCTTGACCGGAACACCATAAAGCGTTGCCAAATCACGATCAAGCATTACTTTTCTACCTCGTAATTCTAAAATCCTTGTAGTAATAACTTCTAGAGCTATTTTTTTAGACATTTCACCCTCCTTGCTAGCTAAGTAACACCAGCGCATATTTGCGCAAAAGCGCATGCCGGCGCAATTCCTATTAGCGCCGGGCTACCGCTTGCGCTGGGTGTTTATACTACTAATAGATAATATGTTTAGAATGCCAAGCTTTCCGGAATATGGTGTAAACTAAGG
>ERZ1292630.1125-Hain-H41-02um-R3-1125-length-26929-cov-157_pt1 | contig 26929 bp, 17 predicted proteins | sample MGYA00564408_ERZ1292630 | MGnify/ENA primary metagenome ERZ1292630 (study PRJEB36523, sample SAMEA6512641) | groundwater metagenome | collected 2019-01-08 | study: AquaDiva: Metagenomics assemblies of 32 groundwater samples
TCAACGTCACCGATACCGGAATCGGTATCCCCGAAGAGGACCGACCTCGTGTCTTTGAACGATTTTACCGCGTCGACAAAGCTCGGTCCCGCGAGTTGGGCGGGACGGGACTCGGACTGGCGATTGTGAAGCACATTGTCGAGGGACACGGAGGGCAGGTGTGGGTCGAAGCGAATCATCCCCAAGGCAGTCGTTTCGTGGTTCGACTTCCAGTCAGCCGTGGCAAGCGAGTGTCTGCTCAGTCGAACGAAGCAAGCAAGGCATAAACGCCCGTTCCCGATCTACTATCGTTACCAGCGGAGGAGACCTGTTGCCCAGGTTACTCCGCCGCCGAAAGTGCCCAGCAACACCAGATCATTCGGTGAGATGTTCCCGCCACGAACCGCATCATTGAGCGCGATCGGAAGAGAGGCTGAGGACGTATTGCCATAGCGTTCGATCACCGAGGCTACGCGCCCCTGATCAATACCCAAGCGCTCGGCAACTTGCGACAAGATTCGACCGTTTGCTTGATGGAGAACAACCTGTTTGAGATCTCCTGGGCCGACACCGAATTCTTTCAAGATCTCCTGCACCGCCTGTTCAATCCGGCGAATGGCTATCCGAAAGAGCGACGCTCCCTGCATCCGAAGCGAGTGCTCACGCTTGCGCAGTGTGTCAGAAGACAAGGGCAGCCGTGATCCTCCGCCGGGAAGTCGAATGAGCCCATGGTGGGCTCCATCGGCATATAACCTGATCCCCAGAATCCCTCGCCACTCAGGAGTGCCATCCTCTTCACCCCGCAGTATGACAGCACCGGCCCCGTCGCCAAACAACAACGCCGTCGCGTCATCCTGAGGGTCGAGTGATCGAGACTTGACCTCTGAAGCCACCACTAGACAGGTCTTGGCTTGCCCACTCTGAATCATGGCCTGGGCCATGGAGAGCCCGTACAAGAAGCCTGAGCAGGAGGCAGACACATCAAACGCCCCCACTTGCCTACATCCCAATCCTCGTTGGACCAAGCAAGCCGTCGACGGGAACGCCATGTCCGGAGAGGTGGTGGAAAGAATAATGGCATCGATTGAAGAAGGCGGACAATCTGCGGCATCAAGTGCCCGACGTCCCGCCTCGACGGCCATATCGGAAGACGCCTCGTGATCGCCGGCCCAATGACGTGTCTGAATACCGGTCAGCCGGTAGATCCGGGCCGGGGATACCCCTAACGTAGGAGCAATCTCTTCATTCGAGACGATCCGGGAAGGGAGATAGCTACCTGTTCCAATGATTCTTGAACGAATCATGACCGCTAGACACCGTCCGTTCCCCGCAAAAATGCTCAACATTGCGATGTGCGGCTGGATTATAGGGAGTGGAAAGAGGCAGGTCAACCAAACCGCTCCTGCATTGCTTTTAGCCCGTATCCTTGCTATGTTTTGATGGTATGTATCTTCATTCCAGCGGAATCATTGCCCATCGACAGTCACGATCATCCCGACTCAGTCTGGCTATTTATCTCGGTATCGGCTCACTGTTCATCACGTCGTGTGCCGGCGATATCGGCACAAGTGACGTTCGAAGCGGGATCAAGAAGGTCTTCAGCAGCACAGACGAGCAAATTTTTCTCGGAGATACTGTTGAGAACCACTACCACCCCAACATCATCATGAAGCGGGGAGAGGCCTATTTCGAGAAAGAGGAGTATGCGGAGGCCTTAGTCGAGTACAAACACTTTCTGGAGCTCCATCGCAATCACGTCCTGGCTCCGTACGCAGCATTTAGGATCGGGGAAATTCATGTCAAGATGGGAAAGACCATCGATCGTGACCCTGAACCGATGCACAAGGCCATCACCGCGTTCGAGCAGATGAGAAAAGAGTTCCCCGGCAGTCGCTATGACACCCAGGCGCTGCAAAAACTCGAGGAATGCCATGATTGGATCGCTCAGATGCATCTCTTCGTGGGGCAGTTCTATTTCCGGCGGGGCTCCTACCTCGCTGCCACGCACCGGTTTCAGCAAATCCTAAAGGCGTATCCTGATAAGCCCATCGCCGCAGAAGCCCTGTACTCCATCGCGAAGGCGTACCATGAAATGGGTGCCGACGATTGGGCCAGGGAGAATCTCGTCGTCTTAGTCGACAAGTATCCGAACAGTACCGCCTCAGGAGCCGGAAAGAGCTTGCTTGAGAAAATCGGTGGGGCCCAACCGAATACGCTCCTCGCGCAAAAATCGGAATCAGTTCCCCTTTCCGACGCAGGCCCAGGGATGGTCCGAAGCAACCGACCGGCCGTTAGTCCATCGCCTGCTCCAACAGTAACGGGTACACTCGGCATTCCTCCATCACTCGACTCTTTCAACACTTCCGCTTCTACTGCCACGACACTGGGTCAAGGCTTTACAGCCTGCCGTCTCGGTGCCTGGTGCTGATTTAGCCGGTTAACTGCCAACATACGGCAATCAATACCGCATCTCCGCTGGATGAGTGGAGATGGGAGTGGTTTGATCAAGATTGTTCGTGAGCTGACGACTGGTTGCTGAAAGCTGATGCCTATCTACTGGCCGAAATACCAACCGATCCCATACCGTTCCAAGAAGCTTGTCACCATCGTCAGCGAATTGGCATAGATCATCACGCCGACGAGAATCAGCAGGACTCCACTCACGGTCGACACGCCCCACAGATACGCTCGCACTTCCTTGAAATAGGCCAGAAACCGATCGACCCCCAATGCCGTGAGGAAGAGCGGCAAGCCCAACCCCAACGAGTAAAATGTCAGCAACACGACCCCACTAAAAAGAGAGTCGGTCGTGCTGGCATAGAGAAGAATAGACCCCAGCACTGGCCCGACACAGGGAGTCCAACCGGCGGCGAAGGCAACCCCGATCAAGAATGACCCCAGGTACCCGGCAGGTCTATTACGGAATTGATACCGCTGCTCCATCTTGAGGAACTTCAAGTTCAGAATCCCGAGCAGATAGAGCCCAAACACGATAATCAACACGCCACCGACACGACGGATGAGATCTTGATGGGTGATCAGGATCTGGCCGAGAAAACTTGCTGAAGCCCCGAATGCAATAAAGACCGATGAAAACCCTCCGATGAACAACAAGGAGTTCACAACGATGGCCTTCCGAAACTTCACTCGTTCAGACGCATCGGTCAACTGCTCGACGGACAGGCCTGTAATGTAGGAAATATAGCTCGGCACCAACGGCAACACGCATGGGGATACAAAGGAAAGGAGCCCCGCTGAAAAAGCGGCAATGAGCGAAATCTGGGGGATGGATTGTGTCATGGCTACGACTTCATCAGTTCTTGAATGAGGTCACGGGCCTCCGGAGAACCCCAATCACGTGCACCGAAAATCTTTTGTCGCACGATGCCTCGACGATCGACCATAAACGTGAGCGGAAGCGAACGGGCCCCGTACGTCAGGCCCACGCGATATTCCGAGTCATGAAGAATGGGAAACGTGAACCCCATTTCTCGCTGAAACGGACGGGTGACCGCAGCGCCCTGTTGATCCGTCGACACGGCCAAGATCTCGAACTCCCTTCGCGGCAACGTACGGTACAGCTGTTCCATCGCCGGCATCTCGACACGGCATGGTCCACACCAGGTCGCCCAAAAATTTAGCAGGACGACTTTCCCTCTGAGCTGAGACAAGCTTACAACGTTACCGGCAAGGTCCCGCAACATAAAGTTCGGTGCTTCGTCACCAACTTGGACAATGCCACGCTCGAAGCCTGGCCGTGTCTTCAGTTGGGGTGATTCTGCCTCGGAGAACGATGCCGTGCAAAACACACCGACTGCCATGAAGGTGAAAACCAACGCCGCTCGATGAAGTGTCATGTTGATACACGGATGGGCACGGTCTTCGTCTGTCGTCGATATAGCCATGGGCACTTCAAACAAACTCTCTTACTCAGCCATCGGCAGATTCTCATGCGGCTGAGGGTATGTTACAAGTCCGCAAAAACCTGAGTCAAGCAAGCGGCGAATGACAAATTTCTTCCCCTACGATCGAAGTGATGGACAAAGCCGACTGATCTCTCTAGAATTGCTACGGTTTGTGCGTGGTCTGTCACTCGGCACCACTCGTCACATTCACAATCAGCAAACACAGCAACCCTAGCTTTCCATAAACCTGAACCCACGAGGGGCACATGCGAGACAATTTCTTATTTACTTCAGAATCAGTCACTGAAGGACACCCGGATAAGATTGCCGACCAGATTTCCGACGGCATCTTGGACGCCATCATTGCGCAGGATAAATATTCCCGCGTCGCCTGCGAAACCATCCTGACCACCGGGATCGCCCTGGTAGCGGGCGAAATCTCAACCAAGGCGTACGTTGAAATCCCGGATATTATCCGTGACGTCATCAAGGACGTCGGCTATTGCGATGCGTCGTGGGGGTTCGACTATCATACCTGCTCGGTGCTCACCGCTATCCACCAGCAATCTCCTGATATCTCGATGGGCGTGGATTCCGGAGGAGCCGGTGATCAGGGCTTGATGTTCGGCTACGCCACGAATGAAACGGATGAGCTTATGCCGATGCCCATCGTCTTGGCTCACCGGCTGACCAAGCGGCTGGCAGAGGTGCGCAAAAAGAATATTCTTAAGTGGGTACGACCCGACGGCAAATCCCAAGTGACGGTCGAGTACAAAAACGGCAAGCCTGTGAGAATCGACACGATCGTCGTCTCCACGCAACACAGCCCTGATGTCACCAGCAAGCAGATTGAGCGTGAGATCATGGAAAAGGTCATTAAACCCGTGATGCCGAAAGGGCTCTACGATGCAACCAGTGTGAAGCATCACATTAACCCCACCGGTCGTTTCGTCGTTGGCGGCCCGATGGGGGACACCGGCCTCACAGGCCGGAAAATTATCGTCGATACCTACGGCGGACACGGCAGTCATGGTGGTGGCGCGTTCTCAGGCAAGGATCCCACAAAGGTGGACCGATCCGCCTCGTATATGGCTCGCTATATCGCCAAGAATCTCGTCGCCGCCGGCTTGGCCGGCAAGTGTGAAGTGCAGCTGGCCTACGCGATCGGGGTTGCCGATCCGGTGTCTGTCCTCGTCGACACCAAGGGCACTGAAAAGGTGTCGGTCGATATTCTCGATAAGCTCGTGCGCAAACATTTCCCCATGACTCCGCGCGGCATCATCGATTATCTCAAGCTCCGAAGACCGATTTTCAGAAAGACCGCTTCATACGGCCATTTCGGTCGCACCGAACCTGAGTTCACGTGGGAGAAAACTGACAAGACGAAGGCGCTGCGCAAAGACGCCGGGCTGTAAGCGCCCTGGGTGTAGCATGTTGGCAAAGGGGGACGGGTTCTCCACCCGCCCCCCTTTGTATGATGGCGCATGATAACCATTAACCGTTGACAAATGTCGATGAGCATTTCCGAGAAGGAGGGTGTCGTGGATTACGATGTCAAAGATATCAAGCTGGCAGACCAGGGTCAATTAAAGGTTGAATGGGCTGAAGCCACGATGCCCGTGTTGCGACTCATTCGCAAACGATTCAAGCGGGAGCAGCCACTGAAAGGTGTGCGGGTCACAGCCTGCCTGCACGTCACGACGGAAACCGCGAATCTGGCCATCACGTTGAAAGCTGGCGGAGCCGATGTCCGTCTCTGCGCGTCCAATCCGCTCAGCACGCAAGATGACGTGGCTGCGGCATTGGTGCAACATGAAGGCATTCCGACCTTTGCCATCAAGGGCGAAGACAATGCCACCTACTATCGCCATATCGAATCCGCTATCGCGCACCGCCCTCATGTCACCATGGATGACGGGGCCGACGTCGTCTCACATCTGCATTCCAAGCGAAAAGAACTGTTGAAGAATGTGATCGGCGGCACGGAAGAAACCACCACCGGTGTGATCCGCTTGCGCAGCATGGCTGAAAAGAAGGTCCTCAAGTTTCCCGTCATCTCCGTCAATGACGCCGACACGAAACATATGTTTGATAACCGCTACGGCACCGGGCAATCCACCATGGATGGCATCGTGCGTGCCACCAACCGGCTAATCTGCGGGTCCGTCGTCGTCGTCGTCGGGTATGGCTGGTGTGGACGTGGTATCGCCATGCGGGCCAAGGGCATGGGCGCAGACGTGGTCGTGACCGAGATCGACCCATTGAAAGGTCTTGAAGCGTTGATGGACGGCTTCCGCGTCATGCCGATGGAACAAGCTGCGCTGATCGGAGATTTCTTTGTCACCGTCACCGGGAACATTCATGTGATCCGTGGCGAGCATTTCGCGGCCATGAAAGACGGGGCCATTGTCTGCAACAGTGGGCACTTCAACGTGGAGCTCGATATCCCGGCTCTTGAAAAACTGGCCAACAAGCGCCGGGTTGTTCGCACCGGCGTCGAGCAATTTACGCTGAAGAAGACCGGCCATCGGGTCAGTTTGCTCGGTGAAGGCCGACTCGTGAACCTCGCCACCGCGGAAGGACACCCATCCAGCGTGATGGATATGAGTTTCGCCAACCAGGCGCTCGGCGCAGAATATCTCGTGAAGAACTACAAGATACTGGAGAAGAAGGTGTATCCGGTGCCGGCAGTGATCGATAAGGAAATTGCTCGGCTGAAGCTGGCCGGTATGGGAGTGACCATTGATACGCTGACGAAGGAACAGAAGAAGTATCTGGCATCCTGGGAAATGGGCACGTAACAGGAATGCTGAAAATGGCACCCGGCGTCGTTCTCAGTCGCCCGTCTCCCTGCAACGTACCGCAAGGGTACGCTTCGGTCGGCGAGCTCCCTGCGGCCTAGCTGGGATGCCATTTTGAGCATCCTGATTCGGGTGGTTCTTGGTGAATGTGCAGTTGAGAGCCCCGCACCACACCTGCCTGAGAGAACGGAAAACAAAAAGGCCACCTGAAAAGGTGGCCTTTTTTGCTTTGGACTTGATGGTGCACTTACAAGAAATTCTGGAGTACATGCCACCTACCCACCGCATCTTCCTTCAGACCCTGAAGATTCGGACTGACGATCAGGGTCGCGCCCTGCTATCTGGGTATGTTCATGACCGAAAGCAACGGCACCCTGAACTGTGGTCCGCCTAGTGTGCCTGTGTTGACCTTCTGGCCCAGTTCCTGGAAATTCACATCGGCTGATCCCCATTCCTTCACCAAGATCGCTCCAAAGCTCACAAATAACAAATCCCTTCGGCTTGGCCGTCTTTGAGCTCCATCATCAGTCTATCAGTCTGGTCTCTATTTCTTGATAGGCCAGTGTCTCCATGAGCGATTCTTCGCTGCCAAACAAGGAGAACGCCGTTACATTCATACGGTGTAACTGGCTCAATGCTTTTGTTCGCTCAGTCCCAGGAAGAATGTATTTTTTCACCGGACCTAGGTCTGAGTTGGGATCACCAAATGTAGGGTTCTCGTGGCTACCATAGTGATACTTCCCATTGATCTTTTGCTCGCAAATTGAATATTCACACTGCTGTGCATAGTGCCGTTTGTGAGTAACCGCATAGGGACCTAGTCCTCGCACAGTTGGCTCGTTAGTATTATTGGCAATTCCCTGTGAACCTTCAAAATCCTCAATATATGAATAAATGGCGACCTTTTCACTTCCCAGCTTCTCCTGTGAACGAAAAGCAAAGAACGCAGCGACATAGGGTGAACGTGTCCAATCCAGCAATGGGGAAGGAAACCCATGATGTCTTAGGTAAATCATGAACTCATAGCCCGACAGGGGAAGCTTGCCATCCTCAAACTCAAGAATATCCCAGTTTTTACCTGTTATGGAAATGACCGCGGGCTGTATGTCCCGTATGATCTTGAAGTACTGCTCTTTAGCCCAACTTGACTTCTTCGTGAAACGCTCCAAGGTTGTTTCGAGTTTCCAATCGGAATCTGCATGCCCTCTGAACCTAGGGGTAGCCCATTGATTGTATCTCCCCTCAGCTTTGAGCTTTCTCCAGTCGGAGAACATGATTGACACCTGCTGTTCAAAACATTCCCAGGACTCAAACTCTATGGTCTTCATGCCTTAACACCTCCAGACAAGATGAGGGCCGCAAGCATCGGGAGGACCTTGTCCGACAGGATTATAGAAACTGTTACCTTCAAAGGCAAAATCAAGGAAACCGGCAGAGAAATAGAAACAACCTGAATTTTCCGTAATGGCTAGATGTAGAAAAATCCGGAGGGGCGTGCAACAGAAGTGCGCTGGTTCGGCTCAGGCCCTCAGAGAACAACGGTTCAATCGGTAGCAGAAATCGGAGAGGCTCAATGCAATCGTCAGCCGTTCTTCTGGAGTCTGACGCCTAGCCCGTTCAATCTTCTCGTCAGCAAGCTGCTGACCCAACTTGCTCGGTCGCCGTCGTGACTCCTGAGAGATGGTCGGTTGCCTTGGCTTCATGAGGACGAGTATACATGCGTCTGCTAGAACCGAAAAGGATGAAGAAGGAAGCCGCTATAATCCCAACCCGAGAAACCCCGATGCTGAAGAGCGCACTACCGTTGCTCCCACGTGCACGCTCGGGGAGCAAGAGATTAGCGGGGATGCCCTGCTTACTTCCCGAATGCTTTCTTCAGCAGCGGTTCGATCTCGCCCTTAGCGGCCATGGGGTCGAGGACGTCGGTATCTCCATAGAACGTCCCGTCGATAAATACCTTGGGGAGTGTCGGCCAATTGGTGATCTTCGCCAGCGCTTCCCGTTTCGCCGGTTGCGACAGGACGTCGATCAGTTCGTACGGGTACCCATACTTATCGAAAAACTGCATGGTTTCCCTCGTGAACCCGCACATCGGCATGGTCTTCGTTCCCTTGCCGTAGATCAAAATTTTATGGGCCTTCACTTCGTTTTGGATTTCTTCTTCGATTTGGTCGGCCATGATGTCCTCCTAAGCCTCATCTCTGGTGCGCGCGGTTAATTCGAGCGCATGGATTCGTCCGTCTTTCATTGGCACGTCTAACGCTTGATAGATCATCCGATGCCGGTCTAAGAGATTTTTCCCATGAAAACCATCTGAGACAATCACGACCTTGAGGTGGTCCATTGTTCCTGTACGGTCGGTCACCGTCACCACGGCATCCGGCAAGGACTTGCGAACATAGTCAGTCAGTACGTCTGGGGTAATCACCGGCCTCCACTCCTCTTGCTTATTGTATACCCTAGCTGAAATTGGTTCTGAAACGCAATGTGCATCCTCGCTGGTGGTTTTCCACAATTATGGTGGTGCATGTGAACCAGCCTCCACCAGTGATACACAGTTCTGATTAAGCAAGCCGTTGAATTGTTTCATGCTCACCTTCCTCACGTTTCGGCATCAAGCTTGCCATACTCACAATACACACGAAAACAGATCACCCCGCCATTCACTAAGGAGGTCGTTATGAGCGAATTCAAATCCGGGTTTTTTGTGGGAGGTGAGAGCTGCAATGGCCGCGTCCTCGTTGTGGACGATGAGCCCGATATCCGCAAGGTCGTCCGCATGACGTTGCAGAAAGCCGGCTACGATGTCCTTGAAGCAGAGAATGGCGAGAAGGCCATCGAAACCATTAACTACGGGGAAAATCGGCTGCTCCTTGATGTCATCATCTGCGACATCCGAATGCCAAAGGTGAATGGGATCGAAGCGATCGCCTACTTCCGCCAGAATTATACTCGGGTCCCCTTGATCGTCCTGACCGGATTCCCCGACACCGACATGGCCACGGCCTTACTGCGACAAGGCGTGGTGGATTATCTCGTGAAACCGGTAGAGGGCGAGAAACTGAAGGCCTCCGTCGCACGTGCCATGGAGCAGCGTGAATTGGCTCATCTCTGAGGGAACAGGCCACAGCATAGCAGGGAGCCAGCATGACGATCATCTCTCCGACCATGTCCCATCCGCAAGCCGACAATCAGGGAGTCGAACCAGCTTCCGCCTCGCCTCCGATGAGAGTGGCCATCATTGGGGCGGGGCGTGGGGGCATGGCCCTGCTCGATGTGCTCCACCAGATCAGCAGGATTCAGATCGTCGGCATCACCGATCAGAATCCCTCGGCTCCCGGGCTCACACGCGCCCAAGAGCTCCACGTGCCAGTCTATGACCGGGTGACCGACTTAATCACGCACCAAGGGCTCAACCTTGTGATAGACGTCACCGGTGATCCAGCGATGGAGTCGATGCTTCGGGAGGAGGTGCCTGCGGGGGCCGACGTAGTCAACGGCCAGACCGCACGGCTTCTCTGGGTACTCGTGCAACATGAATCGACATTGCAAACCGAATTGCTCCATGCAGAGAAGCTTGCTGGAATCGGCTCGTTCGCTGCCGGCATCGCGCATGACATGAACAATCCGCTCCAGCTGATTCTGGGTCTGGCGGAAAATCTGACGGACGAAACGGACCTGGAAGCCGTGCACCTGCAGGCCCACGATATTATTGAAGCCGTGAAACGGACGACGGCCATTTGCCGAGACCTTACGTCCTATTCTCGTCGCTCATCTTTACGGCAAGACTGCCTGATTGGCGTCGGCGGCAAGTTGGATGAAGCGCTCAAGATTGCCCGCTATGCGGTGGCGCTCCAAGACATTGAAATTCGTAAGCTGTATCAGCCAGACGTCGTTGTGAAGGGGAACCCCGATGAGCTTCTCCATGTGTTCGTCAATCTCATTACCAACGCCGTGCAGGCCATGGAACACCACGGAACCTTGACGCTGGAAACCCACGCGATGGCCGACGCGACGCAGATTCGTGTCTCCGATACCGGCAGCGGCATCGCCCCAGAGCTCCTTGGTCGAATCTTTGAACCCTTCTTCACGACAAAACCGCCAGGGAAGGGAACCGGATTGGGTTTATACAATATCAAAAATGTGATTCATCACATGGATGGCACGATAGAGGTCGACAGTCAGATCGGCCGAGGCTCAACCTTTACCCTCACATTTCCTGGTGAGAGGAGCACTCAATCGTGACGGAGACGCCGATATCCTCGCCGTCCGGCACCAGATGGGGGCTCAAGGCGAAAGTCATCCTCTCTATGCTGCTCGTCGGTGTCATCCCGCTCGTCGTCGGCTTAGGGATGGCATTCTGGCAGGGGTCTCAAGAAATCCGGGAAGTCAGTGGGGAAAGCTTTAAAGCACTAGCAACCGAAGCCGCCCGTAAACTCGACCTCCTCCTCGCCGAAGAAATCGCGCACACCGCGCGCATTGCGAATGACCCGGCGATCATTCGAGCGTTGGAGCAACGGCGTGATGCGCGGGGAGACCCCAGGAGTCCGACCACGGCACTCACTGACTTCGAGCAGCGCTGGAAGGCAAAAGACGCTGTTGCCATCACATCCATCACGGACAATCCTCTCAGCACCTTGCTCCACGAATACTTTACCGGCGTCCATAGTGCGCCGGGCCAATTGCTTCCGCACGTGGTTCGTTCATCGACAAAGATGCTCTTCCTGACCGATGCACAGGGCACACTCGTCGGGACCATGACCGACCATCCGGCGTTCCGCCATCAGAAGACCCACTGGTGGCAGGGTGCCTTCAATAAAGCGGTGGGTACGCTCTATATCGAGGATGTCCGTTTCGACGACCAGGTGAACGCCTATGTCTTCTCCATCTCACTCCCTGTCATGGATAGTCTCCGGTACGAGGTCGTCGGAGTGCTGCACCGCGTGATCGATGCCAAAGAGTTCTTCTCTCCCGCCACCCATGTCACTCGATTTGGGAAGACCGGCCACGTCATGTTGATCGACACCAGGGGGATCGTCGTCAGCTGCCCGATTCTTCCCACCGGCGTCCCGCTGTCCGATCCGAAAATCGTTCCACTCATCACACCGCCACACCCCGGTTGGGTGCAAACCTCAAGCGACGGCCACGGTGGACAGTCGACCTCCGTCATCGGCTTTGCCCCTCTGGCAGAGACAAGCCGAGCGACCAACGGCTCGATCGACAATGGGTCATGGCACACCTTCGTCTGGCAATCCTCCGATGAACTCTTCGCGCCGATTCAGCATCTGTTCACCTGGGTGACAGTATTCGGAGCTGTCGCTGTGGTGCTGCTGGCCACGCTGGGTTACGTCGCGGCCGGCCGCATCGTGACGCCCGTACGGCAACTGCAACTGGCCGCGCAGTCAATCGGACGTGGTGAATTGCGGACACCGATTCAGATCCACACTGGTGACGAATTGGAGGACTTGGCTGAAGAATTCAACCGCATGAACCAGCAGTTGAAAGCTGCCTTCGCCGGATTGACTGACCAGGTCAAGTTGAAAACCCAGGAAGTCCAGGTCCTTCAGCAGTCGACGGATCAGATCTTAGACGCCGTCCCCACTCCCATTCTCCTCATCGATGCCCACGAAACTGTACGCTACATCAATCAGGCGGCCCGCGAATCCTTCAAGGTCCAGGACCCGATGTCGGGAACGTCGTTATTCACGATTCTTCCACTCGAACCAGCCGTTCAGAAACAACTTCACGCAGAGTTCCAAGCCAACGGGGATACGTCTCTTGCCACAGCCGGTATCAAGCGCGAGACAGCGCCGAGGGATCCACTTGCGCCGAGTGCCGATCACGAATCGGCCGGCCATCGTGCTGAGCTCCACATCGGATCGCGCATCTATCACTATCAATGGTTCCGATTACCCACAAAACCAGGAGAAGAAGATAGTATCGGGCTGGTGCTTCGAGACACCACGGATGAGAGCCAACTACAAGATAAGCTGGTCCAGGCTGAAAAAACGGGAAGCCTCGGCGTCCTCACCGCGGGAATCGGCCACGAACTCAACAACCCCTTGTTTGGGATCATCGGGTTGGGAGAAGCGATTCAGGACGAGCAGGACTTGGAGCAAATCAAGACCTGCGCCCGAGACATCGTGGCCCATGGCCGTCGCATGGCGACGATCGTTCGTGATTTTACCGGCGTGACGAACCGTGAGGCCTTCGACCAGCACGTACCGGTGCCTGTGGAGCAGATATTGGACCAAGTGCTGGCCACGGCACAGACCACCGTTGAAATGAAAGACATTGTGATCCACAAAACCTATGCGAGCCATACGCCCGTGCTGGTCTTTCCGGACCAACTTCGGCAAGCGTTGGTGAATCTCGTGACCAATGCCACCCAAGCCATGAAGGGGACCGGCACGCTTACATTGACGACTGCCGCGTCGGACCATACGGTGACGGCGATGATCGCCGATTCCGGCCCCGGCATCTCCAAACAGCACCTATCAAAGATATTTGATCCGTTTTTTACGACCAAGGGACAGGGAGAAGGTTCCGGCCTCGGGCTCACGGTGGCCAGGCGGATTATCCGAAAGTTCGGGGGTGATCTCCGCATCGAGAGCGTCGAAGGCCAAGGCACCACCTGCGTTGTCACCCTCCCGATCGGTTCTCCCCTATCTTCCGAAGGAGGCCCATGGACATCGTCCGCGTCACGTTCCGAGCCGCAACCATCGCACTCTTCGTAGGGGGACTCTGGGGCGGGGCTTCTCTTCACGCAGCCAAAGAGAACCCACCCATCGGCAGCATCTCTCCGGAGAGAGTCGCCGATTACGTGCATGCCATCTTGGAGGCTGACCGGACGATCTACACGACGCACATCGTCAACCGTATGCAGGAGAAAGGCATCGTCGCTGCGACCGAACATTGGGAACAGGACAACACGCCCCCTCTGCCGGCCCAGTTTCTTCAACATTCAGGCCGGTTGGTCGCCGAGAGTGGACGAGGCATCCGTTACAGACTGATCGGGTTCTCTCCGATCTATCAACACAACGCGCCTGCCACAGAGTTTGAACGAAAAGCGCTGGAGGTGCTTAGGCGAGAGCCTGACCGGCCGATTACCGGAGTGGTTTCAAGCGGCAAGAAGCAGTACTTCCAAGCCATCTATGCAGACCGTGCCGTCTCATCTGCCTGCATCATGTGCCACAATAGTCATCCGTTAAGTCCGAAGCAGGACTTCAAGTTGAATGATGTGATGGGTGGGATCGCCATTACGATTCCGCTGGAGTAGCAGGACACGTGATAGGTCATTGTCGGCTGGAGAGCCAAAAACACTGTGCGCGGATGCAGCGTGACAAGGAGGTTACGAAGGCGTGGGCGGACTTGCAGGAGCGACCGGTGGTTTGAGGTAGTACTCCTCTCGATAGATCTGCACCGCCGTCATCAGCAGGCTGATAAGGATCGGGCCGACGAACAGTCCAAGCAACCCGTACAGCGCCAACCCGCCCAACACGCTGAGCACGAGGAGCAACACGGGAATCTGTACCTCTTGGCCGATCAACCACGGGCGTAGGAACTGGTCGACCATCGACACGACGCCAATTCCCCACACCAGCATAATCAGCGCTTTCCCGCTCGCACCCACCCAGAATAGGTAGAGCGCCACGGGTCCCCAGACCAGTCCCGTTCCGCCGAACGGGATCGGCGCCAACACGGTCGTCAACGCGGTCAGTCCCATCGGAAACGGCACATCGAGCGCCCAGTAGGCCATCCCCGACAAAAGCCCCTGCACAATCGCCGTGACCAGCATCCCTTTCACCACCGCCCGAATCGTTTGATCCAATCGGGTCAGGATTTTGGACTTGTGCGACTCCTCCATCGGAATCAAATCGTATAACACGGTGAGCCACTGCTGCCCGTCTTTGAAGAGAAAAAACAGTACCAACAGCATAATGAAGAAATTCGTCACCAGTGCGAAGGTATTTTTCAGCAAGCCGCCCATTCCTCCGACTAAGAACTGGCCCAATTCCGTGACTCCACCGACCAGCGACTGTTCCAATGAAACGGTGGGACTGCCGGTCCCGGATACCGCCGCCTTCAACCAACCTCCCACCAAAGGAATGCCGGCCACTTGATCCGGCAATCGCTGGAGCCCGCCGGCTGAAATCCATGCTCGGATCTCCTGCTCCGCTGCCCCGGCTTCCCGTACCAACATCACCCCCATTGCAACTAACGGCACAACGACAACCCCCAGCGCGCCGACGGTCAGCAGAGCGGCAGAGAGCGCGTCCTTCCTACCGAACCATTTGGCCAGCCGGAGATGCATGGGAAAGGCCCAATGCGCCAATAGACCGGCCCACAGGGCCGAAAACACAAACGGTTTAAACATCAACCCGATTTGGTAGAGGAGCAAGACCAGGAGGGCAAAGAACACGATGGAAAAGATCTGTTGTCGAGTCATACGAACGTCGCAGTCTCTTGAGGCAGTATCGAGTAAATACCAGATCTGACGGAGTCTGTCACGGGAGGAAAGAATGGGCTGGAAGGTGCAAGACCACCGGACGTGAGGACGACACAACGAACCAGAGGCGGGAGTGCGCTTACAGGTCGACTTCCCTTCCGATCAACGCAACCGCTTTCCCACGATGCGCATTCATGTCGCGAACATTATTCGGGACTCGAGGGGCTTCTTCGGGCCAGCCTGTGACTCCCATATCGCTGACCCCCTGAAATTTCGCTCCTTCTTCCATCAGCATCATCGGACAATGGACTTCGCCGATCAAAATCGCGGTTTTGAGGAGCTGGATCTTCCCGGTTGCCGTGACCGTGGCTTTGATACGTCCACTGCTGATCAGCGAATCGGCGTGGATAGCTCCCTTCACCACTCCATCTTCCCCGACGATGACTTGCCCCTTCGTGTACACATCCCCTTCGAGTCGCCCATCGATCCGCACCGTACCATCGACTTTAATTTCCCCTTTGAGCTCAACACCTTTTGCCAACAGCGTAATATTGCCATCGTCGACAGACCCGGTCTTTTTCATGGGGACTCCTCTCAACAGGCCAACCTTCCCCAAGGGTACCCGAGGACCAGGGATACGCCTAACAGTTTGTCGAATCCAGCACCCGGGTACGCGCTCTGCCTTATTGCGGTAAACCAAACGTCTGCTTCATCCGTTCCCAGAGCCCGCCTCCATGCACTTCGCAATAGACCGTCGGTTCGGTCCCGGTGATGAAGAACTCAACTCGCTTCTCCGGACATTGCGACGTCGCGAGTTGTCCGCTTTTGGGATCAATCTTCCGCTGAACAACCCCAACAGGCGCCTCAAAATCAGGAGAATCACGTGGGATAAGCCGACTCGCCAGGTCACTCCAAATCGGAAGAGCGGCCTGGGCGCCGGTCAACTTCAGGGCGCGTTCATCGTCAAAGCCAACCCACACCCCGATCGCCATATCTGGGGTATAGCCGATGAACCAGGCGTCTCGATACCCATCGGTTGTCCCGGTTTTGCCTGCCACGGGGCCGTGTACTCCCAACACTCTGGCTTTGGCTCCAGTACCATGGTCCACGACCCCTTTCAACAACGACGTCATGAGAAATGTCCCTTGTGGACTTGCCGCCTGACGCCGATCGAGCGGGGGACTCCAGATAGTCTCGCCTTCTTCACCCACCATATTGGACAGCGCGACCGGACGGATGACCACGCCTCCATTGGCAAGCCCGGCATAGGCGGATGTGATCTGAAGTAACGAGACTGAAGAACTCCCCAACGCCAGGGACAAATCGTCCGCCACCGGTGTCGTGACTCCGAACGCGTGCAGCAGACTCGTGAGCGCCGTAATCCCAGTTCGATGTGCCGTCCGAACGGCGGGAACGTTCAAGGACTGCTCAAGTGCCGTTCGGACCGTCACCGGTCCTCGATACTGCCGATCATAATTCTGAGGTGACCAGGACCCTGTGCCGGATTCCAAGGTCACCGGCTCATCCACCAGTAATGTTGCCGGAGTCAGTCCGGCCGTACCGTGGTCACGGGCTGCCTCAAATCCGGCCAGGTATACAAATGGTTTAAAAAGAGACCCAGCCGATCGATGCGCCTGTACCGCACGGTTGAATTGGCTCAGCTGATAGTTACGACCGCCAACCATCGCACGCACGTGACCGGTCTTGACATCCAGGACAACCGCTGCCCCCTGAAGCGGAGGCTCGACTCCAGCCAGGGCCGGATAGCTCTTTTCGAGTTTCGCCAATCCTTCGTGCAACGCCCGTGCAACGATTCGCTGTGCCCTAGGATCAAGGGTTGAATAAATTCGCGCGCCATCTGGTATGTCCAGTCCAGTCCCCTGCTCAATCTCTCTGAGCAGATGATCGACAAAGTACGGCGCATCGGTGAGGACATCCTGATTCAGCATCACCTTCACCGGCCGGTTCATGGCCTGCGCCACGGCATCCTCCGTCAAGATCCCCTCTTCCTTCAGCCGTCGAAGCACCACATTGCGACGCGTCGTGGCAGACTCAACGCTTTTGACGGGAGAATAGGCATTGGGTCCCTTGATCAATCCGACGATCAGCGCGATTTCATCGATCGACAGGTCCTCAAGATCCTTGCTGAAATAACGATGGGCGGCTTCTCTCACACCGTAGATTGAAACCGGTCCAGCTTGGCCGAGATAGATCTCGTTCACATAGCTCTCGAGAATCTCCTCTTTCCGATACTTGAACTCGAGCACCATCGAGGCCATCACTTCCCGAAGTTTCCGCCCAATGGTTCGTTTGGGAGAATAGTAGAGGTTCTTGGCCAATTGTTGAGTGAGCGTGCTGCCTCCCTGCACAAGGACGCCGCGGGTCAGATTGACCCAAAACGCTCGTCCGATCGCGATCGGGTCAACCCCGAAATGAGAAAAAAACCGACGATCCTCGATGATCAGGAGCGTCTGAATCAGGGTGGGAGGGACACGGTCCAGGGAAATCCATTCCCGAACCTGCCTGGAGCCTGAACGCATCCCGCTGATCAAAACCGGCTCGAGCGAGACCAAAGAAAGCGGGTGCCCATCGGACACGGACGACACCTCAGTGACGATCCCGTCGGCCAATCTCAAGCGAACTGATCGTGCAGGCAGTCGGTGCCCCTCCTGAGCATGGAGAAAGATCTCAATGGAGTCCTTGGTCGCAAAGTACTCACCGGCAACCTGCGGTGCCGCAGTGGCCGGCTTGTACTCCAACCGTTGCAGATGGTCGAGCAACCCTGATTCGGCAATATGGAGTCCCGGCGTCAAAAAAAACGGGGCGCCATAGATCAATAGCGGCGGATGCTCATCGCTTTTGGGAAGCGTCAAACTAGTTGAAAGAAAAGCGCCATATCCTGCCACGAGAGCGAATGCCACTCCACAGACAATCAGGAGCGGTAGGAGGAGCCGCCTCGCCAACGAAACGGACCGATCTGACGTTTGAATCGACATAGTCTCAGCTTGCCCTGTGTATTCAGATGAGAAACACCGTGCAACAGATTACCAAATTCAGGGAGTTTACGTGGAAGAACTTGTGATACGTCGAAAAGGGCAAGACCGTCCTGAAGCCTTGTGCAATCTGCGCACATGTGGCCGGCTTAAGAAGTATCGTCCATGTCAATATGTCCATACTCCATGCGATGCGTGGCGCATCTGGGCCGGCACGGCCTCCAGCGCATTCCTGGCAGGATCAATACAGTTGAACACAATCCGCACCGCCTCATGGTGTTGGGAGTCGCGGCACAGACTGATCACCGGATGATGAGAGCCGGTCCAGATCGTTCTGATCGGCTGGTTAAGGCTTGGGGTCAGGTGGACGTCCGAGGTCGAGCAAATGTTTCAGCCCTTTGAATTCGGTGTTTTCCGCTTGCTGATCCTGTTCGGCTTCTTTCTTCCGGCGTTCCCGCTCGCTGCTGCTGCCCCCTAACACCGGTAGTGGGTCGAAGTGTCGCCAGGCCGGCATGGTCGCCATGAAACTTGCCAGCAGGGTGCCGCTGCGGAGAGCCCACGCGATGAAACCGGCCGACAAGGTGGTCCCCGTCAGCGCGGCGATCCTCACCGTAATCACATGCTGCTCTTGGGACACGCCCATCGCCTGCTCCAACGAGGCCGTCATTTCATTAAGCTTGGAGAAGAGGAGATCGCTCACCGATTGAGATTTCCCGGCTGGTTCAGATTCTGGCGTTGGAGTTGGTTCTCCGAACAGACCGGTCAAGAGCAGCCGTCTGGCTTCGTCGATCCAGGGGAAGAGCACCGAATCCTTAGCCTCATCGATCGTTGCTCTCGGTTCCTCAGGCCTGATCACCGCCAGGCGCTCCGTCGGCGATGGCAGAACGGTGGCCGGATGAGATTCCGCTGGCGCAGAGCGTGAATCTGGCAATACCGGAGCCTGAGGGAGTGCGTCTGTTGGCGGCTCTGCGGGGCCCAATGGACGCGAAGGAACAGGTCCTGAACCAGTCGGACTGGGGGGTGTCGTCGGCAACAAGACCGGCGGCGGAGTCGGGGGAGGCAGAACCCCTTCTACTACATCCGCCACAGTGACCTGAATGGTCTGTGTCGTGCTCGCCCCCTGGCTATCGGTTACTTGCACCTGCACAACATACACGTTGTCACCGTTCGCGTCGGTGGCCGCTTCGAAATCAGGAGGCGCGGTGAAGCTCAACGCGCCGGTGGCCGAATTGATTGTGAACAGCGCCTGATCCGCTCCCCCACTCAGGCTGTAGGTGATAGCTTGCGCGGGCAGGTCCACATCCGCCCCGGTCACGATGGTGACCGCGCTGACGTTTTCGGCCACGTTAATCGCGGCGGTGGAGGCCCCGCCGTCACTCGTAATGGTAGGCGTATCATTCACCGGCGTGATGGTCAGGGTCATGGTCGTGGTACCTAATGTCCCCCCTGCCCCATCACCCACCGTAAAGGTGAAACTGTCGCTGGTGGTTTCAGAACCGTTGTGGATGTAGATGAGGCGATTGGCAGCAATATCCGCTTGCGTAAAGGTGGTCGTAGACACGCCGGGTGCAGTCGTCAGTTCCAGTCGCCCATACGCCGGACCAGTGCCGATGGAATAGACCAGTTGTGCGGCCGTCTGCTCGATGTCGGTCACCGCCAGCTCACTGCTACCAATCGTATCGGTCCCGCCTTCGGCCACGGTGCTGCCCGTATTGACGGTAAGCGTTGGTGCATCGTTCACCGGCGTCACGGTGACGCTGATCACCTGCGTGCTGGTATTGCCCGCGTCATCGGTGATCGTCACCGTGAAGCTGTCGCTGCCGTTCCAATCGGAATTGGGGGTATAGCTCCACAGGCCGGTCGCCGGATCAATACTCGCCGTCCCGTTCGTCGCCGCCCCCGTCACGCTAAACACCGTGCCGTCGCTCAACCCGTCGCTGTCGGTCGCGGTGAGCGTCCCCGTCACGGTCGCGTCTTCATTACCCGTCCCGCTCGTCCCCCCCGTCACCACCGTCGCATCGTTCACCGCCGTCACGGTCACGGTCACCGTCGCGGTCTCGGTCACGCCGCCGCTGGTGATGGTGTAGGTAAAGCTGTCGGGGCCGTTGAAGTTGGCGTTCGGCGTATAGGTCACGGTCCCGTCGGCCAGCAACGTCACGCTCCCGTTCGCCCCTTGCGTCACACTCGTGAGCACGGGGGTCCCCTCGAAGTTATCGGCCGTCGCGCCGTTGGTCCCGGTCAAGACGTTCGCACTGATCGCCGTATCTTCGTTCGTCGTGAGGCTGTCGTTCGTCAGGTCCACCACCGGGGTCACGGTGACGCTGATCACCTGCGTGCTGGTATTGCCCGCGTCATCGGTGATCGTCACGGTGAAGCTGTCACTGCCGTTCCAGTCCGCATTCGGGGTGTAGCTCCACAGCCCCGTCGCCGGATCGATGCTTGCCGTCCCGTTCGATGCCGCGCCCGTCACGCTAAACACCGTGCCGTCGCTCAAGCCCTCGGCATCCGTCGCCGTCAGCGTCCCGGTCACGGTCGTGTCTTCGGTGCCGCTCCCGCTCGTGCCCCCCGTCACTACGGTCGCATCATCCACCGCCGTCACGGTGATCGCCACCGTGTCCACATCGCTGCCGCTGTTCGCATCGGTGCTCGTGACCGTCAGCGTATCGGCGCCGTTAAAGTTGAGCGTGCCTTGATAGACCAGGGTCGCCAAGGTCGCGTTGATGTCGGCCTGGCTACCCGAGAGCGTGAGGGTGTTCGTGCCGTTGCTGCCCGCGCTGATCGTCGCCCCGCCCTGCAAGGTCACGGCCACGGTCCCGTTCAGCACGCCCAGCTGCACGCTGCTCAAATTGTCATCCACATCCGTGACGCTCACGCCGCTGAGGGACAGCGGCGTATCCTCCGCCACGCTCTGCGCCCCCGGCACCGTATTGACCGGGGCATCATGGGCCGGCGTGACATCCAACGTGAGGGTATTCGGAGTCGCATCGTAGGCGTTGTTGCTGTCCCGCACGGAGAAGGTCAAGCTGGCGTAGCCCGTCCCATTGGCATCTGCCGCGGGAGTAAAGACGAGATTGCCCGCCGTGATGTCAGCCACGGTGATGACCTGCCCTGCCGTGACCGCCACCCCGGAAAGGGTCAGGCTGCCCGCACCAGGCAGTGCATCAATCCGCACCGCACTCAGACTATCCCCCGCATCCACATCGCTAAATCCGAAATTGGCGCTGGTGAGTGTGTGCGACGTGTCTTCGTTGATCGTGATCGTCGCATCAGCGCCGGTCGGTGCTTCGTTGACATTGGTCAGATTGATCGTAAATGTCTCGTCGTAGGTCAGCCCACCCGCATCGGTGACCCGCACGGTCACCGTGTGGCTCGCCGCACTCTCGTAGTCCAGCAGACTGCTGTTCGCCACCGTGATCGCACCGGTGCTGCTGTTGATCGCAAAGCGCCCGCCCGCACTGTCGGTGAAGCTATAGCTCTTCGTATCCCCGCTGTCCGGGTCGGTCCCAGTGATGGTGCCCACCACGGTCCCGTTCGCCGCGTTCTCCGCCACCTGGTTGCTCGACAACGCCAGGTCCGTCGGCGTCTCGTTCACGTTGGTGACGTTGATCGTAAATGTCTCGTCGTAGGTCAGCCCACCCGCATCGGTGACCCGCACGGTCACCGTGTGGCTCGCCGCACTCTCGTAGTCCAGCAGACTGCTGTTCGCCACCGTGATCGCACCGGTGCTGCTGTTGATCGCAAAGCGCCCGCCCGCACTGTCGGTGAAGCTATAGCTCTTCGTATCCCCGCTGTCCGGGTCGGTCCCGCTCACCGTGCCCACCACCGTCCCGTTCGCCGCGTTCTCTGCGACCGTGTTGGCCGACAACGCCAGGTCCGTCGGCGTCTCGTTGACGTTGGTGACCGTCACGGCAATGGCCTGCGTATCTGTCGCCCCCATGCTATCGGCAACCTGCACGATCACGTCATAGATGTTGTTGCCACCGCTATCGGTCGGGGAATCGTAGTTCGGCGCAGCGATGAAGCTGAGCTGCCCTGTACTGCTATCGATCGTGAACTTGGCTGCATCGGCGCCACCGGCAATCGAGTAGATCAACGTCTGGCCGGCGTTGGCATCAGTCGCGGTCACAGTCGTGACCACGGTACTGTTTTCCGCAACCGTGACGGACGCCGATGCGCCTCCTCCATTGCTGGAGATCACCGGGGCACTGTTCACCACGCCGGAATCCTGGACCAGCACCACCAGGTTGTCTGGGTTGAGCCCGTTGTAGGCAGTGTCCGAACTGGAGAGTGCGGAGGTCACGATGCTGATCGATTGATCGCCATCGGCAATCAGATCTTGCAGCCCACTGATCGTCACCGTTTGTGGAATATTCCAGTTGGTACTGTCGAAGACGAGCGTCGTCGTGCTCAGCGACGCTTCGGTGCCATCCGACACCGAGAGCGTCAACGTGACCGCCGAGGTGGGAGCCGTGTTCAGGACGACTTGGAACTGTGAGGTTGAGCCTTCTGTGACGTTCGGACTCAGATCATAGCGCCGGGCATAGACGCCATAGTCGTCGCCCGATCCGCTGCCTTCCCAGGCCACGACGAGCCGGCCATCGTCATTCATGTCGATGACCGGCCAGCCCTGATACCCGGCCGTCGTCTGGTTCACCTGCATGGAGGTGCTGACCTTATTGCCGCTCGCATCGAAACGCTGCATCCAGATAGAGTCGCCGCTGCCGTCGGCCGCGTTGCTGTCACCCCAGGCCACCACGAAATTGCCGTACCGATCCATCGCGACGACAGGACCATACTGATCGCCGGCGGTTTGGTTGGTCACGGCGAATTCGTTTCCAAGCGGGGTGCCGTTGGCTGCATAGAGTCGGGCGTAGACCCCGTTGCCAGAACCATCCTGCCCCTGGCTCTCCCAGACCACGACGAAATTGCCAGCGGCATCTGCACGCATGACGGAATACTGTTGGGTATCGGCCGTGTGTTGGTTGATGCGGAACGCGGCACCGGTCGGATTGGTATTCGCATCATAGAGTCGGCCATACACATCGCCGCCTTCCGTCCAGGTCACGATAAAGGACCCGTCCGCTTTGACGTGGATCGAATCCAGGATCTGATCGGTAACTGACCCGGTATTGAGTGTCACTTCACCACCGACTTTGGCTCCGCTGGCATCGAACCGTTGGAAGTGCGTCCGTGCTGGCCCGCCTCCTGAAGTGACCCAGGTCGCGACGAAACTGCCGTCGGCGGCGAAATCCATTTCTGGATACTGCTGGTGCGATGCCGTGGTCGTATTGACCTGAAATTCCCCGCCGATGCGTGTACCGTCTGCGGCAAACCGTTGGCCGAAGACACCGGTTCCCATTCCATCCCCAGGACCATCCCACAAGACGATGAAACTGCCATCGGAATGCATGGCCAGAGAGGCATCGTCCTGTTTCAGGGCCGTCGTGGTATTCACAAGGAACTGACTGCCAACCGCATTGCCGTCGGCGTCATACCGTTGACCGTAGACACCGTATTGGCTTCCATCGGCGCCCCCGGTATCGATCCACACTTGCACGTAGCTGCCATCTTGCGCCACGGCGACCGTTCTGACGGACCAGTAGTAGACCCACTGGTCTCCCGCCGTCGTGGTATTCACGCGGTATTCGTCGCCTAAAGGAGTTGGTTCCAAATTGCTGATCGTGACGCCGGCTCCGGAATGGGTGACCGATACGCTGAGCGCCTGAGTGTCGGTCCCGCCGTTGCTGTCTGAGACCTGCACCGTCACATCGTAGATGTTATTTCCCCCACTGTCGGTCGGAGATTCGTAGTTGGGTGCTGAAGCAAATGACAAGGCCCCCGTACTGCTATTGATCGTAAACTTGGCGGCGTCGGCCCCCCCGACAATCGAAAAGGTGAGGGTCTGCCCAGCATCGACATCCGTCGCCGTGACGGTGGTGACGGCCGTCTGGCCTTCGGCCACACCCAGGGAGGCGGTCGCCCCCCCCGCCGTTGCTGGTAATCGTCGGCGCATCGTTGACGCCGCTGACCGTCACCGTCGTGTCATAGTTGGCACTGGTCCCGCCGTCGCCGTCGGTCAGCACCATGCGCACCGTTCGAACCCCGGTCGTCGGAGCCGCCGTATCCGTGTTTTCATAGGTGATGTTCTTCACGAGGGCGGTCACGGCCGTCGGCGTGGCGCTGGCATTCAGCGTAATGACGAGATTGCTGCCTCCACTGCCGCCCGTAAACGTCCCGATCGTCACGCCTTCGTAGGTGACGTTCGATCCGCTCACCCCAATCTGCCCCGCCCCGGTCCCTTGATTCCGGATACTGAGCGCATCCTCTGCGCTGTCGCCGCCTGATGGAATAGACACGGTCAAGGTGCCGGTGTTGAAGTCGGTGCTGTCCACATCAGCCACCAGCGCATTCCCGCCTTGCTCGATGACCACCGCGCCGGCGCCCTCGCTGTAGCTCAGGCTGTCGCCGCTCAGACTCGTGATCGTCGGGGCTTCGTTCATTGTGTAAGTCACGACAAGTTGGGCAGCATTCAACGGGTCGGTATCATAAGCCTGAGAGGCACGGTGGCCAGTCCCGGTGATGATGATCGCCAGATCATTCCCCGATGCCCATGTGCCCTGATTCACGATTTCCTGCACCACGGATGAAATGTCCGGTGAGTTGTAATCCAAGCCGGACGTCCAGGTAGTTGGTGTCCAGGCGGTGGACGCGCTGGTCAACGCCCGACTGCTGATATTTCCACTGGTGGTCGTGAACGTCGGTGCATCGCCAATCAATTGCCCTTGCAATGTCAGGCTGGTCGGATCACTGTTTGTCATTCCGGGATCCGCTGACACCGCTCGAAAGACAAGATGCGCGCCGGTGATGGTCGCACCGACAGGAATATTCATTCCCGTAAAGCGCAGTCCGACCTTCTGCTGGCCAGTAGAAGGCGACTCCAAATCGCTTATGAGCTCAATATCACTACTATTGAGCCACATCTTGTTGGGGGTCGTGCCGGTGGGTCCTTCTTCTTCGGCATCATCACTGGCTGCTGCCACCCTTTGAGTCAAGGTGGTCTCACCACCAATCGGCTTGATCGAGACGCCACCGGCGGACCACCGAGTGGATGTACCACCCCATGTCCATGACGTCACCACGGAAGCCGCTCCTGCCTCGGTGCTAGCCCCACCATTGGCTGAGCTAGTAAAAAGGTCCCAGAGCTCCGCTTGGCCCGCACCAGGGGCTAGGTCGAAATTGGTACCCTGCCGCACGGCAACCACACCGAAGACCAGTTCGCCGGCGGCAGAGCTAACCGTCGCCGAGGCGGTGGCAGAGCCAGTACTTTGTGCCGACGCAAATGTTCCCAACGGTGTGCTTTGGTCGACATCCGTGAACGTTGTCACACCGACCGTGGCGCCCTCACTGCCAGACCCGGATGGGAAATTCACAATGACGTCGTAAGTCCCTAGGTCAGGCGCAAGTAGTGACCATATCTCGATGCGCGACCGACCATCGGAGTCCTGCTGCGCTCCAACAAAAGTGAGACTATCGCCGTTGTAGGTGACGGAGCCGACGGTGTCGCCTTCTGCCCTGCCGAATGAAATACCCACCAACATCAGTCGATTACTACCCGATGTCGTGTGAGAAATGGTCGCGCTCGTCCCAGTGGTCGTGCCGGTCGATGTCGAGTCGATCGCCACACTCATCAATCCAGCCCAGTCGTGCTGTGTGTCGAGGTCAGGCGCATCCTCTGTCTCAATGCTGCCCGTCCGATACTCCAGCTCCCAATCGCCCCCGAACAAGGCGTATCCAGTGAGATCGGTGCTGGCGGCGACGTCGGTTCCCGTCCATTGCCCGAGCGTATCGACGAGCGCTCGTCCGGCGTCGCTGGCCGCCAAATCACACCCGTACAGCAGCAAATCCCCGTTCGTGCTAAAGGCATCCTCCCACCCGTGAATCACGTCGGCGTAGCCGCTCATTGTCTGAGCATCGAGCCACGTGTTGCCGAGTTGCAGTCCGCCGGCAGTTCCGTGAGACAGCAGATGCAGCGCATCCAGGTTCTGATACCGGCTGAGAATTTCCCTGATCTGCTCGACCCCATCGCGGTTGGCGTCGAGCACAACCACTTCCAGGTCTCGCCCCGCTTCCTGTTGCGACAGCAGCAGGTCTCGGAGCGCTGCTGAATTCTGCACGCCGGGATCGAGAATCACGAGTTCGTGCCGCACTTCGTTCTGCGGCTGCAACTCCCCGATCCCGCCCAGTACCGGGCCCTCGTCGGAGGCGAGTGTCCCCTCCCAGGTTGCTTGCGTATTGGTATCGACTGCCACCGCCGCCCCGACCGTGCCGGTACTGGCTTCGAGTGTCCAATCGCCGAGTTGCGAGACATGGCCGGTCTGGTCCGTGCTTGCGGCCACGTCGGCGCCGGTGAGCGTGGCCAAGGGATTCAGGGCCAATTGCCCGGCATCGACGAAGACGACCTCAGTCGTGGACTCGCCCGGATTGTACGAAGCAATGGCGTGCAGCAGGTCTTGCGATTCTTGCTCTGCGGCGGTGGGCTCGCCGCCGCCTTCCGTCGACAGCGCCAACTCGGCCTGCTCCTGCGCAACTTGCTCTTGATTGACTTCCGCGGCCGTCGCGGCAGCCGCCGCATCGAACATGAGCCGGGATTCGAGGGAGATGAGTGACAACTTCGGTTGAGCGGCCTTGGGTGCGTTGGAAGCCGGCTTCGAGGGGCGGCTTGGCTGAGAAGTGGTTTGTTGCTGTTGTTTTTTCTTGGTAATTAGGGCGTTTCGTAACCATCTGGTAGGCTGGGGGCCGCAT
>ERZ1292630.363-Hain-H41-02um-R3-363-length-48152-cov-8_pt1 | contig 26840 bp, 10 predicted proteins | sample MGYA00564408_ERZ1292630 | MGnify/ENA primary metagenome ERZ1292630 (study PRJEB36523, sample SAMEA6512641) | groundwater metagenome | collected 2019-01-08 | study: AquaDiva: Metagenomics assemblies of 32 groundwater samples
TCGGCTCGGCCACTTACACTTTCCACAGCAAAAAACCCACAGCGACCACTGGTGCGATCTCCCAACCACATACGCAACTGCCAAAGCACAAAAACGCGGATATCCGGACCCGATAGCACCGGATATGGGCCGAATATCCGCGGTAGGTTTGACATACACGTTGGTTGTTGTATCTCCTTCGTTCCTTATCCACGCGGCTTCCTACGCCGCCAACTCGCAGCCCGCATCAGGCAGTTTCGGGGCGTTGCGGGACTCTAATCATAATATTTTTCACATCTCGTGGTATAACCGCTTGCGGTTAGGGAACGTGTTGGCGAGAGGGATGATTGAGAGAGTGCTGCTTCAATTTTTGGAGAAACACAAAAAACCTTTGTTGGTGACAAGACATTGTTGGCGACTTTGAGTGTTTGCGGCCGTAGAGACGAAATGGTTTACCCAATACGAGCGAAAGCGTTAATTCTCACAAACACGTCTCCACAGCGATCGTTCAATGCAGGTCACGTTTCTCGCTTTCCCGCGAGTCAGGCTCGCGAACCGACGCGGGCAGAATTAGGCGTCTTCGGTGATCGCGGGTCGCGCGTGGCCGGAGACTTCTCCGCTGGCTGCTGGGTTGGTGACTGCGGCGATGGCGCAGCCGACGTCGCCGTGGGGGCCTTCGTGGCCGTCAACAGTTGCTGCCGATGCTCGAGGGCGGCGAATTTGGCAAGCAGCGCGTCGCGTTCCGCGGTGACGACCGCGATATGGTTCACCAGCGATGCGGGATCCTGACGGGCGTCTGGGAAGCCGCTCGTCTCACTGAAGCAACGGCTTTCGTCCACATTCGCGAGCGCCGAGTCCACAAAGCGGCGGAGCAGCGTGGTACGCTTTTCCGCAGGAATTTTCGCCGTGTTGTTGCGCAGCTGGTCGAACAGTGTCTTGGTGTCAGCATCATCGTCATCGATCGGCAGCGGTCGTTTGGGCGGGGAAAAGCCGTTGTGATCCGCGTGGAGGACGAGGCTTGTCGCGCGACTTAGTGTGGCTTTGGACGCAGACGAATGCTGAGTGAGGGCCTTGTCCAGGTAGATTCGCACGAGTTCCGAGTCATCTAGATTGGCAGGTGCATTCGAGAGCTTGCTCACCACTGACACCGCGCGAAGAGATGCGTGCAGCAGGTCGGAACGTTGCTGAAGTGCAGCCTCGTACTTGGCCACAATGTCTGTGCGTTGCACGGCTTGACGTTCCGTGTGCAGCTCCGCGGCCAGACGCGACAGCTTTTCATCCCATGTTTTTCGGTCACGCGCGAAGCGTAGCTGCTCCACTTGGCTAGCACGTTCGGCAGCTTCGAGCTTTTCCTTAGTTTGAGCGAGCGTATCTTCTAACCTAGAGAGCTGTTCAACCTGCGATTCGTGTGCAGACAATTTTAGTTCGGCCTGCTGGTGTTTGTGCTCGAGAATGGACAAGGAGCAGCGCAAATCGGAAATTTCGTGCGTCAGCTTTTCGCTCAACCTGCGACTTTCTGCCAGTTGCTCTTCGAGATCGCGGCGCTCCTCGGCCGCTTTCAGCTTGACGTCGACTGTCTCGCGGCGACTTTGCTTGAGATCGCCCTCAGTCCTTCGCAAGTCGTCCTCAACATTCTTTAGGCTGGCAAGCTGGCTCTTCAGGGCGCTGCGTTCCTCTGTCAGCGTCACAACCTTTTGCTGAATTTCCTGCCGGCGACTGGCCTCTTTGGCTTCTCGGTCGCGGTTTCGCTGTTGATCCCGGGAGAGCGCCTCCGCAAAGCTTGCCTCCTTGGCGCGCAATTCCTCCTCGCGGCGCTTGACCACGGCTTCAAGCTCATTCACCCGCGCCTTTAGTTCGGCGATGTCAGTTGTTGCCATTTTCTCTTTCGGTCAAGGGATGCTGATGAGGAGGAAAATGGATCGCAGGAGAGGGGTGTGTGCATTGGGGGTTCCCGGCACCCGCCTCCCACGACCTTTACTTTCCACACAGGCCTTCCTCCTTCAGCGACCCGCGGGGGCGGGTGGCTCGTTAATGACGGATATCAGTGGCAGCGCGTCCAGCTGCGGCTTGCGGCGGCGGTAGTGAATGGCGATGGCGGCCGCCACGACGATCGCACTGAGGGCGATAAAGGCGGTCGCGACCGCACACAGTCGCGGACACCCTGCGGGTGTACCCGCGGGAGCGGGAAAAACGCCGGGCGACGCAACACGCACCACAGTGAGTTTTTGCCAGTCAAAATCGAAAACGTCGGCAAGAAGCAGCCGCGGCAGTGCTTGAAACGAAACGGGGGACGTGCTCCAGTTGAACGGGGCGAACGCGGACCCATTGTTGGGCGCCGTGGCAGTCGACGTGGGCCCGCAAACCAACCAGCCATCGAGAGGGGCGCCGCCATCTGTACGTCGACGCACGACTTCCTGCCACGATGCGATCTTGGCGTCGATGGCTGCCAGGTTCTGCTGGCCTACGTACGCGGAGCCATTGATGTCCGCGAGCACGCCCATCGTCTCGATAGACGCGACAGGGTCCAGATCGCCCCGGGACGCGATGGACAGCATCGCCGAGTACGGAGGGTTGCAAATTTGTCCGGTGGCATCCGAGCAGTTCGGAATCCGCGATAAGGCGTCGTTCTGAAAATTGTTGTACCGCATCAGGCGCTTCATGTCGGCCAACCCGGTCACGCCACTCTGGCCGCGGTGGAACAATTCGGCACGAGCGTACTTGTGATAGGAAAAATAAGACCCGTACTCGCGCTCCATCATCAAGTTGCCAGATAACGCGTAAACCCGCGGAAAGTATGGCGTGTTGTACGACGCCCAGTAGGTTCGTCGCCGCAATTCGGCGGTGACGTCGCCCCACTCGCTGAACGGACCCGGCAGCTGCTCATAGACCGTGAGGGTGCCGTTTGGGAGGTACATGGATTCGGTTCCGCGCACGAGAATTTCACTGAGATCATCGTTGTTGCCGGCCGCCGAGACGGAAGGCGACGCGCGTTGGTCGGTGTCGAGAGGTTCCTCGAGCACGGAATCGAAAGATGCACCGCGTTTCAGAGCTTGCAACAGGGACTCCTCGCTTCGAGACGCCGCGGTATCGTCGGAGCGAAAGCTGCTGCTGTTGTTGCTCGTGCGGTTCACACGCTTCATATCGACGATCATCCACTGGTTGTTTTCCGTCCCACTATTGTTGTAGTTCATCAACTCAACCCACGTGGCGCCGTCGCGCGCCAAGAAGTTGGCAACCATGGTTCGTAGGAATTCGCTCACGGACGAGGTCGTCAGGTAGTCTGTGAACAGCGAGGAGTTATAGATGAGGTTCGTCGTCTCTTGGACGACCAGCTGTTGTGGCTGGGTGATGTACCATCCGTCCATGCTGTGGATCACTCCAGGGTACCCGCTCATGGCGACGGAGCCGACTTGGGGCAGATTGTAGACTTTGTATTGACGAAGCATGACGTTGTAGATATCCCACGTCGCGTGGGAGACGAACACATCGTCGCTTGTGACTTTGATCAGACCACTGCAATGCTCCCCTCCTCCTTGTCGGCGTCGCGGGTGGACTCGTGGAGTCGGCAGCCCACGGTGTCCTTGTTGTTGCGGCCCTTCTTGATGTTGTTGCCCGACATCGCTCGGAAACAAATGCTCCAAATCGTAGAGTTCGAATTGAAAACTCAACCAAAACAGTTGACTCCGATTCAAGGGCATTGCGTCACCTGCCGTCGACGTGACGGCCGCGTTGTAGCCGTCGTGCAGCCCGTGAATGAGCTGAAGCAATGCGCCCACCATTTCCCAGAAGTGCGGCGGGCTATCCGCAGAGGCCGTACTGTTCGCTGTGATACGAGACTGGTTGATCATGTACGTTTCATGGCGATCGATCCATGCGGCCATGTCACTCGGTACGCCGATGAACGCGACTGAGTTGCTGTACATCGCCCAGATCGTATCGTGCGTTAAAAAACCTTCCAAGTAGCCGATATCGTGCAGCGCCGAGGGATCAATGACGACCGAGGTCGCATTGCTGTCTTGCGGGTCGGCCGACGAGGAGGAATTCACCGCCGGCGTCAAGACGATCGTATCCCAGCCCGTTGCGTTATACGTGCGGTTGTACTCGGCTTCCGCTCGATCGAGACTTGTGCAAGGCCGTGCTTCGACAGCTCGCGATTGAGACAGACAATATGTCGCCGCATGCGCAAAAAGAGGGCCACAGAAAGAAATGACGACCACTACGACGACGGAGACAGCGGAGCCGCGAGCCGACATTGTTCGGGCGGGAAAAAGGTTGACGGATTTCACTTCTTGCAGGCCATTTCAAAGTGAGGAAGGTAACGAGAGAGAAAAGACACATTGCACTTGGACCGACTTTCAACAATGAACCGTTGTGCGGACGAGGAGAGACAGATAGCGAGAGAAAGAGAGAAGGTGAGTTATCCTCCTTGTTTAAACGGTGGAAAGGAGGGGCGCCCCTTTCCATTTTAGGCTGCAAAGAAATGAACGAGATGATGAACTACTACGTTTCACTGTTCAACTGGGCCCACATGTCGTTTTCTTGCGTGGTCGCGGCGTCCGATCTGCGGCCCGCCGTCGGTGTGGGCTTATCTTTTCTGGCACGTTTTGCCGGACGCGCATCATCTCCACCCTCCTCGGCGGCAGCGGCGGCCGGGGGCTTCGCGTCCTCCGCCGTAGCTAATGCCCCTGATTCCGCGTCCAGCTGAAGGGCCCCGGCCCGCTCGATGACCTGGACGAGCTCCTCGTTCGACTTTGTCTGCAAGTCGTCGTCGCCGTACGCCGACGGTGGCGGAACGAACCACGGCACCTTTCCGCGCTGCCAATCATACAGCACGCTTCGCGCCACCGCGTCGGTATCTGGCACCCCACCGGGCAAGAGCTTTCCGCGGTTGGTGGCCAATTTGCTGAGGAACTCCCGGCCATCTTTGAAGTCATCAATTTTGTACGTGGTGCAAATTTCTTGTTTTTTGACCGTTCGCAGCACCTCCTCCACGACTTGGGTTTTATCCGCATCGCCCAATCGCTCGACGCGCACCACGCCCTTCAGCACGGCCTGGACGTCGCTGTTGCCTTCGCGATCGTAGATGACCCCTGGACAGTCGATGAGGAAGATGGTCCGCGTCAACGCGACGTACTGCCACACTTTGGTCTCTCCCGGAATCGGCGCCACTTTGCAAACGGTCTTTCGTTTCAACGTGTTGATGACGGAGCTTTTCCCGACATTGGGATAGCCAATCACGCCGATGGAGATCGGGGTCTTCTTCTTGCCCCGGTTGGTGACGTTGTGCAATCCCGAGAACTGACGAAGCAGCGAAATGAGGTTTCCCTTTCCAAACGGATGCGTAATGCTCGCGTGAAACGCAATCGTGGGAAAGTCCTTGCTGAGTTGCTGCACCCAGCGCGCCGTCGCCCACAAGGGAACAAGGTCAACCTTGTTTAACACAAACACAAAGTGCTTGTACTTTTTCTCCTTGCGCATATAGTTTTCGAGAAATGCGCTCCTAGTGCCCATCGGATCGCGTGCGTCGAGCACGTACAGCACGACATCGGCGCTGTCAATGACCTTGTAGAGTTCGCCCCAGATCCGGTTCGACTGACCTTTTTTGAAAAGGGATCGATTCGCCAGTTCGCTTGACTCTGCGTGCAGCGAAACGGCGCCGACCTCCAAGGCGAAGTCCTTGGCGCGTCGGTCTCGCTTGCAGCCCACCTCGTCGTAAGCCGTCCCTTGGGACGTTGCCGTGGCGTGCATCGACTCCACGTTGTCCGCGCCCGCACGCAGCTTCACGCGCTTTCGGCTCGCCTTGTCGCCGAAAACCTTGTCCCACTTCATTTCTTTCCTGTCCATGTTCTTCTCCTGCGGCTCCTCCAGGAGACTGAGGGGCAGCTTCGACTGCTTGATGACCACCGAGTACGGATCGCGCATCTTGGCGCCCATTTCTTGCCTGAACTGCTGCAAGGCCTCCTGGCCAATCACCCTCGTGTTGCCAAACCACCGGCGGTCCGGGGCGACGCGGGCCATGGAGTGTTCGACGCGGTCGCCAGCCGTGAGCACGCTTCCCTGTATGATGTGGCCCTTTTCGTCACGCTTGATCTTCGAGGCGTACATTTTCAGCCGCTTGATGGTGCGCTGATCGCGGAGGTGGCTCTTCGCGCCCGTCGTCTGCCGAGCCACGTTGGTGGGCGGCAGCATCGTGTTGCCCGCCTTTTTGCCCGGCTTGCCCATGCGTGCGTGATGGGGTGGGAAGAGAGCGAGGGAGAGTCAGCCGTCAAGTCGGTGCCGGGGAGGACCGCCTTTGAGCCTGTCCAGAGCAACAACAAGAACAAAATCATCCGTGGAAAGCACCCACACACCGACGACATGTGACAAGACTTCAACGTCGTGCGTACACAGTGACTCGCACGCGACTGAGCGACTGCTAGGGATCATGTCACGACCGTCTACTGTGGGGTGCCTCGTCGGCACTAGGCGGAGCCGTGGAAGCCCAGGCTACCGTCGATGCCGCAGCCCCGGTGAACTTTTGAGGGAAAGTCGGCTGCCCGCTGACCGACAAGGCCGCGGCGGCTGCCAGACGAAGCGTTGGAGGCAGACCGCCACCACCGCTGGGAATCTGTGGTGTGGTCGATCGCGTCGCGGCCAGCAGCCCCGTCGCCCACGAAGGCTGGCACGTCATCTCTGCGAAGGGTGTGGCGGGCCGCGAGGCATGCGCGGAGGTCTCCCAAGGAAGAGGGCCCCTGGATGGGGGGCGTGAAGAGGGCCGTTTCCTTATGTTCGCTGGCAACATGTCGAGGCCGCGAGGCAGAGGCGCGCCGGTCGCGGACGATGGAGGCTGGCCTCCGGAGGACCGGATGGTACGACCGTGGAGGTGACTAAGGGGCAGCGCTCCCCGATCTGGGGCTGGAGGATACGGCGGCTTGTCGTCGCAGAAGGCGATGTTCCGCGCCCGAGGCGCCGCCTGATCCACGTGGGCCACGTCGTACTGCCTGCGCACCTCGATGAGCTCGAGCACCCGCCCGGACGCGGAAACGCCGGCCTGCTTCCGATAGGCGAGAGCTGAATGCAGCGGCGCGAACACCTCTTGCACGTACTTGTTCGCGGCGAGAGCAGCTGCCGTCGCCGTCGTCGCCAATCGAGTGGGAAGAGGATGGGCGACGATTCCCTCCAGACTCTGCAGCGCTTCCGCGGTCACCGCTTCGACGTCGACCTCGCCCGAGCCTTCGGGCACACCTCCTATTTGGGTCGTCGGGGGTGGGGCCTCGGACAGGAGTTTGACGCGACCCAACACAGATTGGCCGGCGAGCGCGTTCACACTCTGCTCGTGCGTCGCCATCGAAACGCTCAGAAATGACCGTGCCATCGACGTCGGAGTGCCTCCCAGACGACCCCCCAGCTCTCCGGCGACGGTGCCATGGACCGACGGCGAGGGAATGGCGGTTGACTCCTTCCGGTCCGCGGCGGGAAGCCGCATCGTCGCTTTCCTCGCAAAGGTGGACTTGCGGTGCGGCGACACAGACGCCGCCATACCGTCCGTGACCACCGTGGTTCGCAGCGACGTGCTACCGGAAAGCGTGGTGGCCTTCCCTTTCGCCATCGTTGACGACGCGAAACGAAAACCGAGCAGCTGACCCTTGAGTGACGTTTCCGCGTGGGTGGGCTGTCCGAACAGCCGTGCAAAATCCTGCACGGCGAGCGGTGGGCCGAGGTCCTCTTCGAGCGACTTAGCCATCGCGACGTTGGTTGCCGAGACGTCGCTCGGCCTTCGGCTCGGCGGGGCGACGCTACTGCGGCGCCGCTGACTCGCGGCGATATTCGCTGGTGGTGCAAAGGCCGAGTCGAGTGCGATACCGAAGGGACGCAGCAACGACTGTATCGCCGCTCGCGCGATGCTAGCTTCACCGGAGGTGGATCCTCGTTGAGCCGCCGCCGCGGTCTGCACCGCCGCGAAGGCTAACTCGCCGTCCGATTCCGTGTTGGCTTGGTGCTCCCATTTGAGGTGCCGCGCGAGCGCCTTCACATCGTCGAAGCTTTCACACGGCACCCATCGGCTGAGTCCGCCTCGATGGTCGTTCGCCGCGGTACCGGGCGAGGAGGAGGACGGGTGATCCGCCGCGTTGCTTGGTGTGGGAGCCGCCAGCTGCGAGGACGCGATGTCGATGCCCAACTCGAAGAAGAATTGCACCAGTTCGGTATCTGACGTCAGCGCACGACCGTAGCGGTCCCACGCCTCGCGAAGGGCGGTTACCTCATCCGGCGTGAGCCACATCGCCGAGGCCGCGTCGTCCTCTCCGGTCGGTGCGCAAGACATTACACACAGGAAAGCAACGTCTTGTCACGGACCCTTCAGGAATCGACTTTTCTTGGTTTGTGATTGCAGCAACCATGTACCACGCTAGCAAAGGAATCCTGCACAATGCGGGGAAAATCCAAAATGTAAAATGAGGTCGGCCTGCCGAATGCTATTCGGAGAATTGAGGGACGGCACACGGATCGGTACACAATTTTTGCTTGATTTCGTCTTCGCGATTAACTCGAATCCGAAATAGAGGGGAAGACCAAAACGCAAGATATTTTCTGACCAAAACATTGCATGTTTTGAGTCCAAAAAAATAGGTCGCGCCTCATTGCGCTGACGCAGCACACAAAGTAACGCGTTTTCTTGCGGTACTACGACAAACCGCGTAACTAGACCACCGCGTAACTGTCGGATCAGTGACCGGCAGCCGCCATGCGACTTGCAATATCCAACAGACGCTTCGCGTAGCCACGCTCGTTGTTGTACCAGAGAAACACTTTGAAGTGTCGCGCAGGTAGCTGTTGCGTGTTCGTGGCGTTCGTCGCAGACTGGGAAAGCAATCCGCTCGCCTGGTCCTGGCTCGTCGGCGGCGGCACGAGAGCCATGCTGGCCAGACTATCATAGACTCCGGCATGCGCATCCAACAGGTAGTCCGAACTTACGAGGGGCTCGTCACTGTACCCTAGAACGCCGTGAAGCCGAGACCCCTCCCGGGTTTGTGAGATGATCAGTTGATCTAAGGCTACCTTGCTGACGGCATTCTCGAGCTGCACGGTGATGTCGAGCAGCGAAACGTTGGACGTTGGCACTCGAATGGACGTGCCGAAGACCCTTCCGGTCGTCCACGGCAGAATCCGTTGCAGCTGTCGCGGAGCGAGATTCGGCATGGGCGTGATGTTGTCGGCGGCACCGCGGCCGGCGCGGGGGTCCCTCTGGCCTGCGACCGCACCGTCCACCATCCGGTGGCCAGACGTCGCGCTCTGTATCGCGGTGAAGGCGCACTCCGTGACCCCGTACGTGGTGTGGAGCAGCTGCAGAAAGGGCGCGAGCGCGACGGCGGTGCACGACGAGGCGGACACGACTTGGGTCGCGGAGGCCTTGAAGGTGTCCTCGTTGCAGCCCATAATGATGATCGGGGCGTCCGCAGACGCGCCGGCGATGAGCACGCGGGGGGCCCCACCGCCCATGTGGGCCGCGGCGCGCTCGGCGGTCGTGAAGACGCCGGAGCAGTCGACCACGACGCTGACGTTGAGCTCGGCCCAGGGGATGAGGCTCGGGTCAGACTGGTGGAAGGTCCGAATCGCACGGCCGTCCACCGCAAGCAGGCCTTTCGACTTGACCTCCACCACCCCACTGAAGCGTCCGGCCGTCGTGTCGTATTTGAGGCCGTAGGCAATGGCGTCCGTGTCCAAGAAGGGGTCGTTGATGGCCGCGATCGTGACCGTGGGGCACTCCAGCGCCGCCCGGACCAGTTGCCGACCAATGCGGCCGAATCCGTTCACTCCAATCGTCACGCTCATAGCGCGCAGTGTATCAGGGAGAGGAGGTGGAGGGTAGGAGAATCACTATATGTGAGGCGACTCGCTTGCATACATAGTCGCAAACAGTTACATCTTCTCGTTTGCAGCGACCACTTCACATTTTTCTTGCGAGTGTGTGTCTGCGATGCGGTCCTCGTTGATCGGGTTACCCACCTTTGATACCTCTCGCCTTTCCCGAAACGGTTAGGAATCGCCGCCACGGCATTGAACCCGTTCCCTTTCGGGCTTTCAGCTTGGGGCGGCGCCCGAAGGAGGCGGCGGGGGCGGGGCGGCCGCCGTCGCTCCAGCGCCGCCCTTAGCGGCTGCCAGCATGGGCCCCATCATGGCACAGTACTGCATGAGCGCCTGCTGTATCGTTTGCATTTTTCGCTGCTCGTCCGGTGTCGGCATCTGCCCTCGCATCATCTTCTGCTGCATCGCCATCATGTCCTTGCGTTGCGGTTCAGTTAGGGCGTGCTCGAAGGCCATCTTCATGAGGACCATTTGCTCCTGCGACGGTTGCTGCATTTGCGCGCCTTCCGCCGGCAGCTGGATGTTGTTGTCCGCGGCCACCTTTGCCGTCACCTTTTTCAGTAGGCTCTCCGTGGCATCGCACAGTTTCATGATGGCGGCCTTGGTGAGCGGATCCTTGTGAACCGTGACGGCAACTTGGAGCTTCCTGAGCGCGTCGGGCCCCTCGTAGCCCCACTGGTTCATGTATTCGACGTGCAGCTCGTCCAGCTTCTCCATTAAGAGGGGGCCGATGATGACCCCTTTGCCTTGGACGCGGGCGTAGAGGTCCGCTTCGCCCTGCGGGGCGTTGAACACCTGAACGCATTTGGTCGCCAGCTCGATGATCTGAGACGATGTTGTGAGCGGCAAGGGCGTCGCCATGGTGAGTGGGATTTCAGGAGGGCGTCACAAATTGAGTTGTGCCCAGGTCCCACACAAACACATTTGCCTCCCAGTTGGGGAAGCGGACATCTACACTTTCGTAGGGACCGAGGGATCATTATCACCTATTACGAACCCATTGTTTGCGCCGAGGAGCAAGCATCGGTGGCGACTGCGGCAGGATTCACGCCGCCGCCTGAGACGCTGACGTGGCGGGGACGGGGTCGGACGACGGGGGGTCCCATTCATTGACCGCCGTTTTCTGCGACTCCGTTAACTGTGCCACCGTCCGGAATAGCTTCGGGCACGCCTCCTTTCCAAGCACCGTCATGGCCTCGGCCAGCAGCGACAAGCGCCATCTGAGCCGCGTGACCAGGTCATCCTCGGCGGAGAGGAGTGCGACGAGGGCAGTCGTCCCTTCCTCGTACCCGCTTGGCGTGGTGGCTTGCAACTGGGTCAGACACCAGAGCATCACGACCGCAATCTGCGCATTCGGCACTCCTTTCGCGACGATCAGCCCGTTCATGGCTGCACCAAGGCCCTGTCGCGTGGCGGGGGATAGGAACTGAGGTCGGCGACTGAGCGCCATGGCAATACGCCGGATCGCGGGCCACGGCACAAGCTTCGCGCCACCGGCACCCGCGGCGCCAGGGGCGCTGACCACCTTGCTGTCTTGTTTTATTTCGCCGGGCACGACTTGATTTCCAAGGGAAGAAAAGACCAGCTTCGCATGGACGGCAAATTCTTCGAGTGAATCCGAGTGCTTCTTGAAGTTGAACAGGGAAATGAGTCCAGCGACGGCGTCGAGATCGGTCAGCGACATCTTCTCCGTGAGTTGTCCCCCTCGATCGAGCACGAACCTGGCGAGCAAAGGTGCATCCGGCTTGGACGCCACGATCGCCTTGGCGAGGGCCACCACGTCGGCAATGGTCAACGCGTTGCTTCTGCCGGCGCTGCCACTACCGGCGCTCAGCATGATAACGCGCGCGCTGCGCGACCACAGCGTTGGGGACGGCATCGCGTGGTTCTCCACCATCGACAGTAGCAACTGTGCGCACTGCCCGGGCGACAGTTCCTCGATCTTCATTGTCCCCTCGACAATGGCCACCGCATCGGCAATCGTCTTTTCCGCTCCCGGCACCGCCTTCAAGTAGGTGAGCAACTGCTGCACGACCAGGGGATCGTGCGACAGTGACAAACACACTTCACCGCATACACTCATCAGAGCCGGATCGCCAAGATGCCGCAGACCGATCACGGCTGCCTTCACGCTGCCGCATCGCCCGGTGCAAAATCGTTCAACGACCGCGCTAGCCACGTGGGATGTCACGAGGCGAAGGGAGCGCGCGACAGGCGCAAACGGCTCACCTCCCTGCTCAAAGTCGCGAATGGCGTCATCCAGCAGTGCGAGCTGCGCAAAGGTCGCCCCCGATCTCGCGTTCAACACGACATTGATGTAGTGGCTGACGATCGAAGGATGGCTCACTTGCGCCTGTGCGACAATGGCGATGATCGAAAACGAATAGTCGATAGGGACGGCCTTGTGGCACCTTAGGAAGAAACTGACCCAACGCAGATGCAACTTGTCCGCCTGATGCGCCGTCACCCTCGCGCGCTGGCACGCCCTCGCCAGCACGGTGGCGGCTCGAAAGAGGCGGAGTGGGGTTTCCGACACGGCAGCGCACCTCTCGAAACGACGAACGAGCGCCATGGTGGAATGCTGCACCTTTTCCAACAGAGCCAACCCCGAGGAGGGCACCTCCACTGCCGACAACAACGCGGCGTCGCGGGCCGGCCGTTTGATTCTATTCGACGCTGCGCCTTCGGTGGACCGATCCAGCACCGTGCTAACAAGGATCATCACTTTGGCCGATTGGCTTGCACATTCGCGCCATTGTCGCGGCGTAGCCGGGGTCCCTCCGAGAGGCAAAAACCGTTTGTCGACGGCCAGGCGCGCGAGCAAGTCGTCTACGTGCGGTGCGAAAACGGTGGACGACACCGCATGCAGCGCAACGAGCAACGAGAGTTGCTCACTCACCGTGACGCGATCCCAAAACGTCGACGCGAAAACAGAGGCACAGAGTTCTTCGATGAGACTTACATGCGACATACTCACGGGTAAGTCGGGCACGGATGCGAGACTCGCGATGAACTCCAGGGTGACCCCTGTCGGAATCCGGTCGACGACGCCAGAACGGAGCCACCACTGCGCGGCGACGGGCAATTGGTCAAACAGCTTTAGCCGGATGAGCGCGCAGGTGTAACCGATCACGCACATCGCCTTGTGCAACCACTCTTTGTCGTTCTTTTCGTTCTCGTGACCCAATTCTGCAGGTACCGACATTATTCGATCGCCAAGCAAGGCCATGACGGACGTGAGCTGGTCCGGCGGGGAGCGGATCGAAAGATTGCTGGCAAGAACGACGAGCTGCCCCGTCGTCAGCGCATCGCCCTCCGGCGTTCGCACTAGAAAGGGGAGCAAACGTTGCAGGGGGTCCATGGCTTGCTCCAAATCGCAGTGAACGGCCCCAAGCCGCTCGCATGAGTCCAACATGCCAACGAGTTCCGCTAGTGTCGGTGGTACCACTACATCTTCGGCGCGAGCCGCAGGGTCTGCTGCCACACTGTCGAGCTTGAGGGTCCATTCGGTCGCGTGCTGTGCAACGAGAGCGCGGAAGCGTCGCCAGAGGACGTGTTGGTCCGAGAGCAACGGCGGCATCGGGCTCGTGGCCCGGGCGGCTTGCCGACGCCACAGATCCAATAAATTCAGCATCGCGCGCATGGCGGCGAGCATTTCCGTACCGGTCAGGAGTCCCGCCTCTCTGTTATCGGTTAACATCAAGCCACCAGAAAGGTAGCACTGGGCGAAAAAGTCCGCAGCCGACCCGTCCGTCACACGCAGCAATGCGAGCGCCATAATCGACGAAAATGCGAGCGGGGCGTCGACAAGGCGACGAGGGCGTCCTCCGGCGGACATCTCCGACGACTTCGGTGACCCACCGCTCCCGGCCACCGCCGCGGTCGTCGCCCTCCCCGTCGTCGCCATGGATGAACCAACGGTCTGCAGACGCTTCGCGATGGCGCCGCTGATCAGCGGATGCGACTCTGGGAAACGCGCGCACCGTCGAGCAACCTCGGTGGTAAACACGGCGATATCCGGGATGGTGAGGAGTCGCGCAGCAGCCCTCTCCACGATCTCCGCGTAGTTGGGACTTTGACCCGTTACTCGTTTCGCCTGGAAAATTCTGGCAAGGGCCCCGGCGAGCTGGGATGGGCCTTCGAGGACGCCCAGTTCAATAATGCGGCGGAGCGCGTGGGGGCAGGTCATGATATCCTGCTGCGATATTGGCGGTGCGGCTGCGCCAGGGGGCAGCGACGACGGCAACTGGTCCAAGACTTCACAGCCCCCGTCGTACGATGGCGGGAAGTTGCCGAGCCAAGCCAGGCCGCCCTGTGCGGCGTCTTCATGTCGGCGTGCCGTTCCACCTTCGTTTCCAAGGGGGTTGACCGCGTTTGCGTCCTCGCCGTCGCTGAGATCCTCGCTTGCCAACTGACCAAAGTCCACGGACTGCAGCACCGCGTCGCACGACAGCCCCGCTACCACCAGACTACTGACATGAGGTAGCAGCGCCGCAGCCAACGCGCGATCGATTTGGATTGTGTTGGGCTCCTCGAGCGGCGCGAGGCACGTGGCCGCCAGGGAAGACCATACACCACAGGCACAGAGATGCCCGGCGATGTCCGCGATGGCCTTGGGGTGGCCGCGCAAGCAGCCAACGGGCGGCGGGGTCGCCGACATCCCCTCCCGCAGCGTTGGAGCGGCTGCTGCGTTCACCCGGGGGTCCGTGAGTGCCGCCCGCAACTGAGCGGCAAGGTCGGCAGCGAGGGCGGTCACGTCTCCTTGGTGGTTCAGCAATCCGCAAGCAAGGAACGACTCTGCGTGAGTAGCCACGAACGCAAGGGCTTCCGCTCCATGCACCAATCGCGTGGCGGGATCCGCCGGCATCGTCGGGAACACGAGGTCCCGCACTTGGCCCACCACCGCTAGGGGCGCGGCGGCGGCTGCGGCGTGATCGTCCCCGATGGTGGATCGCGCGAGCAGGAAGCGACACGCTAGCGCGGGGGGCAATAGCAAGGGATCGAACGCCCCCGGCGGACGCGGCCCCCCACGTGGCGTGGTCAGGTTAGCGGACTCCAACCTCGTGAGCCATGAGCGCAAACGCTGAAAAACAAAGTCACGTCGCGATGATACCGCCCGACCTTCGAGAGGGACGAGGGACGTTGTAGCCCCTGCGGCTGCCGAGGACTGCCGTTCCTCTTTCGAGACGATCACACGAAGGCGCAACTCGTCGAGCACGTCGAACTGCTGCGCCATCGTTAGCTCGTTGACGAAGCGATCACTATCGAGAAGGTCCCCGAGGCATCGCCACGCCGCGTCCGACAGGACGGGCCGCTGCAGCAGTTCGGAGAGAGACGACTCGATGGGAGGTGATACCTGGCTCATGCCAGGGACGGCTGCCGCGGCGGATCGTTTTGCGGCTTTCTTCTCGGCCGCCGCTACGATTTTTCGCTTCTTCTCCTCTTGGCGGCGACGATTTGCGGCAGAGAGCCTCGGAGTGGCCAACGATTCACGAAGCTCGTACTCCACCGCCAGCGCCGACGCCGATTTCTTCTGCGCCAATCGTCGTGATGCGGCGGGCATCATCACCTTCTTCACGATGAGTCGCGCCAGCTTGGACGATGGTATGGCTCGTCGCGGCTGCGCCTTCACTGACACTCGGGAGGCCGCGGCGTGGATTTTCGACGATTGGGAGACGTGACCCTTCTTGAGAGGAACCTTTCCCCGGCCCTTCCCGTCTCCACCGGGCGGCGTGGCAGATTTTTGACTCGCGAAGCGTGCAGAGCTCGCAAGCTGTCGAATTAGAGACGAAAGGAGCGCCCCGGTGACTTGGGGGGGTTCACGTTGTTCATCCGTCGTCGATGGAAGGCGGCGTTGGATTCCGAGGAATCCCGACGTGACGGAGGCCCCTGCACCGATGCCATGGCGGCGGAACAGCATTGGATAAAAACAACAAAGAGAGTGAGAGAGAGAGAGGAAATACTCACTCCCTTTCATCCGCGTTCACGGATTTCCAAAACAACGCAAACATGACCGGCTCAAAATACTGCCAAAATGAACCAATGGACCATTGTGCCAAATCACATGCAAAAATGAATATTAGAGCCACTTCCAAAATAAAATAATTACAGCCACACGAGAAAGAAGAAAAAAATGCCTTCTGGGGGCGCCAACAAAACGTGGCTGTGGTGTGGGTGAACGTCGTTTTGGTGTGGAAGACGAGAAAAGAAGAATTGGTAACAAAATGCGTGCGCTCCGCTCCCCATCGTCAATGCTTTTGCTCACGATGAAGGGCAAGCATGGCGACGAGCGCCACCACGCGAAAGCCTACGCCGAATACGAGCACGACGATCATGCAGAGCGTGAAGTCCTCCAGGTGGTAATCGAACAATTTTAATGACGGTTCGATGTCGACCCCTTTAATCTGATGCCACTCACTCATCTCCGTGAGATACATCGCCTCTTGGGCCCAGCGAATGTAGGAGAGATAGGGCATGACGTGCAGCAAGGGAAACATCTGTTGTATTTCGACGAGCGTTGGCCGCGCCCCACCGAACATGGTGAACACGAGGACGACGACGACACCGGCGAGCTGCGAGAGGCCAGCGGGCGCGACGATGCTGACCACGTAGCCGAGACCCGTGGTCGCGAATTGTGTGACGACCAACACACGGTAGTACGCTGGAAACGGCGCGCGACACGAGACGAACGTCAGGAAGGGCGTTAGGTAAAGCAATGGCGACAGCAAAATGAAAAACATGTGAGCGACATTCTTCGCGAGGAAGTACGCGGTGGTCGACATGCCCGCGGAAGCCTCCCGCCAGTAAACGATTTGCTCCGGGCCGAACACCCGCAAAGCGGCGGTCACGCCTGTCATGCCGATGGCCATGCAGCTGAAAGATGCCTCCGAAATGATGGGGTCGTCGATCGGGCGATCGAAGAACTCGCGCAGCAGTGGCGGCGGGGTTGGCCCGAAGGCCGATAGTGAGCGGTTCACAATTTGCGCTGGCATGGCGGGACGGTACTGCGACCTGGAGAAGACGAGCCCGAGGAACAGACCCGACACCAAGACGAGGATCAGATCCGTGAAAAACCAGATGAGGTCGCGCGAGAGCTGGGTGATGGAGCGATCGACAAAGTAGCGGAATTGGGTGCCGAAGCCAGCGAGTCGCTTGCGCTCCGCTCGCTGAGCGAGGGAGAGACCGCGGGTCGACGCATCGTGACGTTCAAAAGACGAAACCACGGCGACCGGCGCGCGGTCAGCGCCGGTAGTGGCGGTCGTTTCTTCTCTGGCGACGGTGTCCGAGGAGGCGGCGTGTTGCTGCCACAGTCGCGCCATATCGTCGATCGTCATCCGCGACGCAGACGACGCTGCCACCCCGGCTACGTCCGCGGAGCCCGCTGCGTCACTCGGCGCATGGGTTGAAAAGGGCAGTGCCTCCCCCGAAATCGTGTCCATGAAGAAATCGGGCGGGTTGACGTGCGGCGGGCACATCACTCTAAGCACGTTCTCAAAATAGGGGAGCGCCTTGCGCGGCTCGTCGAAGAAAACCAGCTTGCCACCCTTTGCGAGCAGCATCACTTGGTGGAACATCGTGAAAATTTCGTACCTCGGCTGATGGATCACCGCGATAATGGTGATGCCCGCATCCGCCATGGCGCGCAGCGCGGCGCACACGGTCATGCTACTCGAGCTGTCCAATCCGCTCGTGGGCTCGTCCAAGAACAGGATGGACGGCAACGCGGCCATCTCCATCCCGATGTTCACTCGCTTCCGCTGCCCGCCAGAAATGCCACGTTTCTTTTCGTCGCCAATGGCGGTGTCCCGGACGTGGTTTAAGTCGAGCACCTTCATGGTCGCATTGGCGATGCTCTCCGGGCTCTCCATGCAATTCGTAGCGTCGAAACGCATCCGGGCGTTAAAGAGCAGCGTCTCGAATACGGTCATCTCGCGGTGCATGATATCGTCCTGCTTGACGAATCCAACGACCTTGGCGAGCCGGATGAGGTCCACCTCGTCGCCGTTCACAATAACGTGCCCACTCCGGTGGCCATAGAAGGCCTTGCCCGCCAAGGTGTGCATGAACGTGCTCTTGCCACTCCCACTCGGGCCCATCACCGCTACGAAGGAGCCCGGCTTGATGACGCCGGTGACGTTGTCGAGCACGACCTTGCCCTTGCACTCACCCTTCGCCAGCGTGAGCCCCATGCCTCGGAACTCAATCGTCGGGGTCGCGAACGTCGACGTCGGTACCAAGTCGCGCATGGCATCCAGCTGCGACTCCGCCGACAGCAGCTCTTGATTCAACGATGGGTCGTCCAGATTGACGTCGTCCTCGTCGGCGGTGCTTGTGCCGTGGTCGGAAGGGCGGACGGCGTCGCCGGCGGTGGCAGCCTCGTGATCGGATTGGACGCTGCCCTCGACCGAGGTGGCCGACGCGACGGGCTGCCGCGGACTGCTTGGCTTGAGCCGCGGACTGCTTGGCAGGGCGCCTTGGCCCTTGAGAAAATTGCGCACCGTGGGTGACATCGACGCGGCCGCTTGCTGCGCGTTCAGCTGCCGACGCCGATCGTAGCGAGCATAGGCATAGAACCCAATCAGCACGCCGAGCACGACGCAGATCAGCGTCGTCGGCGCGATGAAGCTCAGGGATTGATCGGCGGAGCCGCTTGGGCAGTACACGAGCAGGTTGCACGCAATGGGCACCACGGACCCTGTGGGGCAGTAACTCCCTTCTGGGCACGTGACAGACGAGTTGGGCGAATCACAGTAAGTGCCGGAGGGACACAACGCGGGCGCGAACGTCCCCTCGGGGCAATACTGCGTGGCGACACAGGGCACGGAGACGTTCGGCATCGTGCAGTAGAAGCCCGCGGGACACCACGTCACGTTGACGGTGGCCACGGGGCAAAAGAGGGTGCGAGCATGGCAGTCGACGTTGATTAGGGTCGGTTCGCGTTGCCCCCCTCCCGCCGCCGCAGCAGCAGGGGCTTGCGCTAGCGACACCGTCGTGGTGCCGTTGGTTGCGCTGCTGCGGCTAGTGTTGCCGTCGTCGTACGTGTCGTAGTAAGTGATGTTTCCCGCTGCGTCGCAAACGCATAGTGTCGGGCTGATGACCGCAGGATCGGGACAGAAGCTGTTCGACGGGCACCACTGGCGCCACGGCTCAAGGCTCGAACCATTTGCGGCCGATGTTGCGTTAGGGCCGGAACTATTCGTTGTCACGAAGGGGGGCTGCTGCGTGCCGAGCGGGCACCAGGCGCCGTCTGGGCAAGGCACAAAGTCCATGCGCAACGTGCTACTCGGCGCCTGGTCCACCAACGCTGCCGCGGGCACCATGAAGCCCGGTGGCGCGGGGAACCCTGGGATGTGCGGCGCGAGACACACGGTGCCGTTAGGGCACGGCTGCGGCGCGGTCTGGCCCCAACTTGCGCAGGTCTCAGAGTAGTTGGTAGACAAGGCGCATCTCGTGGGCGCGGACATACCGGAAGCGTTGCAGTAGAACCCGGGCGGGCACTGCGTTTTTTGACCGAGCGCGCAGAACGACCCCGCGGGGCACTCCCGCCGCACCGCAGGGCGGTCGGCATAGTAACCGGCGCTCGGAAGGGCGACGAGAGGCTGCGAGAGCGACGGGCAGAGCGTGCTGTAGGAACACAATGACGAATACTGCGCAAAGCTGTTGAGATTAATCGGCTCGGGCGCCTGCGCCGCGCAGGCCGCGCCGAACGCAGGCTGCAAGAAGACATTGGCCGAGGCTCCTGTTGACGTCGCCGCACCGTTTGCGGCCGCCGCGTCGCCTGCGATTCGCTGACAGATGCGCTCGTACCTCTGCTGTGAAAGCAACTCCCACTCTCCTCGCCGGACGGCGGCCAGCAAGTGTTGACCGTTGTCGGACACGAAAAAGTAGTCGATGCTGCCAAGGTAGACGATCTCGTTCGCGGGCTGCAGCACGACCCCGAGGGTTGTCATCGTCGTCGCGTTGGTCTCGTTGGTGGGAAGCCAAGAGGAATTGTGATCGTCAAACAACCTCGCCGTCGGCGCGGAAGGGACGACGACGGCCGGAGCTCCAGCCACGCCGCTGACCCGCGACAAGGGAACGCTGACCGACGCGTCTCCAGGAACGTTCGGCATCGACGCGAGTAGCCGCGCCGGGGGGGCGTGATTCACCGACGTTTCGTGATTTTCCGATAACAAGAACGACCCAGACGGTCCGGAAACGTTAACCGTCGTCGCCTCAAACAGCGCGGTCGCCACCGTGATCACCCTACCTTGAGCGATGAAGATGGCAACGTAGGGCTCCTCAACGATTCCGATCACCCGCTTCAGCGCGGCATTTCGCTCCGCCTCACGTGGCGTCGCGGGGCCTTCCGCTCCGCCGAAGGCGTCGCTGTCGAACGAGGAATCGTCGACAATGCTTAGCGGCATCACCGTGCGCGACTGCATCCGTGACACCGCGGCCGGTTGTGACAAGGGGAGGTGGAAGACGCGTCGGGTCCGGCAACAGCCGACCGTCGTCAGCTCGACATATGCCGTGGTGTTCACAACGGGGGTGTAAGGGATCGTGGAAACCGTGGTGCGCCATCCTGTCGCACAGCTCGATGCATTCGCCGCGCTTGTCCGGTTCGCCTCGCGGGTATCGAACCACTCTGTGTCGAAGTCGCACGGAAAGTCGGGGGTGCCGAAAGTGCTGGCCAGTGCCAGCGGATTGGTGGCCGTGGAAGGCTGTGCGGTTGGAGCCGCCTCCGGGCCATCTCGAAACGAATTGTTGCGTTGGGGGAACAAGGCCAGCTCTGTGAGCGGCATCACGTGTAGATACGGCCTGTTGAGTTGCTCGTAGGCGGCGTCATCGGCGGCGAGCGCGATGACGAGCCATAGCACCTTCGGATCCACATCGGGTTCCGAACTGACGATCGGGTTGCTTTGGGATGCTGACGATGTCGACGCGTTCGATGCGGATGAAAATGGAGGTAAAAAATACGCGTCGACGGCGGTGATGCGATATCCGGCCGGCACGCAAAACACTGTCGCGCGCGAGCGGGGATAGACTTTCGTCCCACCGGTCTCTGGATTATAGAGGGTTTGGTTCACGCACCAGTCCACGACCAGACCTGTGTCAGCGAGATACGTGAAAGACGGCGAGGAGCCGGAAGACGCCGTAACGTTCGCAGCCCCCCAGTACGTGGCGACGAACACCACGACGGCCTGAACGGTGTGCAGGATGGCAAACGTGGTGTTGGAGATCAGGTTGCGTTTGATGAGGATCTTCGCGGGGCGCTGTAACGTCCGAAAGTGCAGGAGGAGCTGCCGTTGCGCCGGGGCGGAGCCTTGACACGCGGCGATATACGCCGCGATGGTGTGCTGAGGCGACGGAACAAACGCCAACTCGTAGGCGTAGAGCAGGTTCATCCACGGTTGAATCTGAGACGCGGGCATGCCGGAAAGCAGCTGCAGCTTCGTGTAATTGTACTGCCACGAGTAGACGAGGTTAATTTCGATCGCCCCGTCGCCACCGGTCAGGCTAGCGGGGAGGTCGAACGTGACGATGACCAAGACGGTGCCGTCCTCCACCGCGCCAGGGTAGTTCATGACGACGCACGGAGGCGTCATGGTGCCCGTGTCGCCCTCAATGACGCCGACGGCCACGAGGGTCGCATTGCCAACGAGGAACACCACGTCTTGTCGGATGGGCGACCCACTCGCGTTCGTCGTGATCGCTTGCGTCGCGTCAAAGTGCGTCACCTGCGGGACCCCGATGGTGAGGCTCGACACCATCCGGTTGTCGTTGAAGTCGAGGAAGAGCATTTGTCCGTCACTGTCGGTGAACATGATCAGTCGTGTCACGCTCGTCGTGTTCGCGTACGTTGCCCCGCGGATCTCACGGATGGCGCCGCAGGAGCGCCGGATCGACGCGTTCGTCGGGGAGGGGGCGTCCTCGCCGCCGGCCAAGGCCCCGATGGGGAAGCGGCTCCCGTTGGCCCCAGTGGATCCCGCCGAATCGAGGCACCACACATTGAGATTGAATTCGTCGCTGCGGTTGGTCGTCGTGCGCGTTGGCGCGGGGTGCGTGGGGGCCGGAGGAATCGACGCGGTGGCTGTCATGGTGGCATTTCGAGACGCGGTAGGCATCGATGTTGTGGTGACGGCCGAGGACGCGTTGGACCCCGACGTGCGACTCGTCGAAGGAGACTGGCTGCTCTCCTCCGTCACGGTCAGTTCCGTCCCATTCCGACTCAAAAAATCGGATAAAATATACGGGTTGGTGTAACGGCACCAAGTCAATTGAGGCGGGGAAGCGTCATTAGTTTTATCGTGCGGCGCCGACGAGGACGGCTTCGCGCAGTCACCGTACACCGTGGACGTACCCTCTACTCGAATCGACCACGCGACCAAGACGCCGAATACTGTTGCGAAGAAAGCTGCCTTCAACATGTTGTCACCTACCTCCCAAGGGGAACAGACTGCGGGGAGAAAAGCGTTGGAAAGCGAGGGGGAGAGAGAATTATTCGGGATGGGTGTCTGTGGGAAGGCGTGGAGGCTTTACCGAGGTGTTGAGCACACGTGAACAGTGCACCGTATGTGACCCTCCGGATGATTTCGGTGCCGCCGGTACAGAGACCCCCCCCTTACACCCCCAGCATCATCGCATTTTCTTCCCCGCTACTTCCACAAGGCGGCCACGACGGCTAACTTCCCGCGCATCCCTGTCCTGCGAACCGGGCTCGGCGCTCGGGCGACGTCCGTGACACCATCCACACCCGGAACCACGGAAGGCCCCCCCCCTACGGCGGCGTTTCCAGAGACGTGCGGCACCTTGTGCTCGCGCAGCCGATTGAGCAACGGCTGCAGCTGCTCCGGTCGGCAGCCCTTCGCTTCCAGCAGCTTCGCACAATGCGACACGGAGCAATCGTCGGACGGGATGGTGTTGTAGTACGCGTCGATGAAGATCGTACCCACTGGACACTGCAAGACTTTGAGGACCGCGGACAAGCGCGCCATCTCTCGGACTGCCACTTTGGCGTATGCCGCGCGGCCGACCGACGACGCGGGGGGTGGCAGCGGGGGCTGTCCTGAGCCGTCGTCGTCGACCGCGGGGATCGGGATGTGGGCGGCGAGCCCTTGCAACGTGGCCTCCAGCTCCCGCGACTCCACGCGCAGGGCGCCGACGGCGGTCTCCTTAATGAGCCCGCGAAACTCTCTCAGCAGCAGCTGATCGGTCAGCTTGCCGACGAGGACGCGAACCATCTGCCGCAAAAAGTAGGCGCTGTTTTCGGCAGTTAGGCAACGAATGTCGGTGAGAACGCGGTCGTGCAGCATGTGCCGAACCAGCCGGTGAAGCGGCGGGATGTCAACGAGCGCAACGGCCGTAGGCGTCCCTGCCACAGCAGCGCCCGAGAGGCTCAGCGTGGGCGACGTCGGCGCACCATCGGCGGCCACAGCGCGGCGACGCACGGCCTCTTGATCGAGCGCCGGTATTGGCAATCCCGCGGCGTTGCAGAGAACGGCGTGCATCAGCGCCGCGGCCTCGAGAGCAATGCCCTCCGCCAGCTGCGCGGCCGACGCCGAAAAGAGTGTCGCGAACTCGGCCATGATATCGTCTGTGGTGATCACCGTCGCGGAACTGGCAGCGGACGCGGCGGGTGCGATGCTGGCAAGGCCACCGGGAGTCGACGGGGGCCCGGCTTTCATCACGTCCTCTAAGATGTCGTCTAGCTCGGCGGTGCGCTTCGAGCAAAAGTCGGCGGTGTTCAGCACCACGCAGTACTTCATATCATCTTCCTCGCTCGCCGGAGGCTGTCGCACGGAGTGAAGCAGCCCCTGCGCGTAGACCGTCAAATGCCGAATCCAGACGCTGCACATGCGAACAAACGTGGCAGGGTGCTCGATCGACAGCACTCGGGAGAGAGACCCGTCGATGTGGGAAAAGAGATACTGGGCCGACTGCAAGATGAACAGTTCCTCGACGACGTCGTCGTTTTTTAGCACTTCGTCGAGGGCCTTGGCCATCGAGGAGTCCTCGAACTCGACGTATTTGTCCATATGCGGCAGAAATACTTGCACTAGGTGGCCGCTGAAATTGAAAAAGCAACAATCCTTCGGCGATGCCGACGCAGCAGAAGGTGCGATGGCCGGCGGGGGCCGCACGCCGCCGGCTGCGACTGCCAGGTCGGGCTTGTCGGCCGTTCGTGTCGGAGCTGGGGACTGCGCGCGGTCCGTTGGGTCCGCCGGGAGCTCTGCTACCGGCACGTGCTGCCAAGACGACACCCATGCCACCTGCGACGCGGGAGCCATGTGCGTGACGGCAGGCCCTCCTCCTGCATGAGGTGCGTCATCCTCGTCTTCGCCGATCGCGCCGCCGTTGCGGGGGGCACCCCGAGCGGCGCCTCCGTCGAAGGCGGCCGCCGCGCTGGAGGGTCGACAGCGCCCGGTCTCTTCATCAAGAATGCGCAAGCGGCTGGTGAGGTACCGTTCGAAATCAATGACCTTCGGAATCGTAACGCTGAGGACGTTGGTGTCCAGGGAGCCGATCTCCTCGCCAAGTTGCACGTTGAGGTCCCTTAAGGTCCGGTTGCAGAAGTCGACGCACAGTTCGTGTGCGACCCGCCAGCGGGGCGGAAAGCATTCCCGGAAGAGCACGTCGTCTTGTTCGAGGATCGTCCTCAGCGTCTTGAAGCGCTTCTCCACTCGCTCCACTTTGATGTCTTCAGACCCTTTGACAAAAATGCTGTCGATGGGCGCGAGCTTCGCTGTGACAATCTCCGTCCGTACCTTGGCGACCGCCGCAGGGCCCACGGCGTCGACCACACTGCACGCCGCCAACAATTCATCCCGTTTCGACTTCGGCATGTCGCTGCTGATGCCGCGGCGGATGGCCTCCACGACCTTCGTCTTGACGAGCAGCTCAATGCGAGCGGAGACGTCCTGCAGCCGGTCACGCAGCTGCTTCACCTTTGGCACGTCATTATACAGCGCGCCCAAGCGACCATAGAAGCGTTGCGCCTGTCGCAGCAGCCGGTTCATGTTATGGTAGTCGAGGCGGCTCCCACCAGCGGCCGCAGGGCCATCGGCCGTGCTTCCCCCACCGCTCAACGCGTCGCTGCCCCCTGACCCCCCAGGCGGCGGCGGCGGTGCCGCACCGGCGGCGAGGAGTGCGTCCAGCTCCCGCAACGATAACACGAGCATCGCCAGCTGCTTAATGGCGGCGGCCGATTGCTTCAGCTGCGTGCGCGCCGTGTTGAGGTGCTTCACGCGGTCGGACACCTCATGCACGAAGTGGTTCGTTTGGTCCGCGCGGGTGCGAATGGCGATCACTTTGGCGTGAAGATCCGCCACCGCCACCTTCGCGTTCGCGATCGACTGTTGCGCCGGCGTCGTCGACGCCGAGGCAGCTGCTACTGCGGTCACGTCTCGCTGCTTTTCGCCTTTGCCGTCCACCGACCTCGCGGGCTGAGCGCCCACCGCCGGTTGAATCCTGCCGACCGACCCTCGGACAGCGTCCATCAGGCACGCGTCCGTGTCATTCAGCTTCGCTTGGAGATCGGCAATGAAGCTGGGAAGCGCGTGCAGAGAATGCTCATCCGGGAAGCGGCGGTTGACGTATTCAACGGGGTCGAACGTCGGCTGATCGATGGGGTCTTTGGGGTAATTCGGAAAGACATCCGCTAGGGTCGCCTCGACCTTGTCGGAGAAGCGGATGGGGCCGCTGGTGGAACCCTCGTCATACAAGGCTGCGAACGGACCGGTTGCCGTCATTGCTTTCTGATAGGCGAACGAGACGAAATAATTCTCGTTGCGGAAAACGTCGTGAGCGGCGTTTGTGTTGCTCACAACAGCGCTGTTACCCAAAATCAAAGGTCAAATCGCGCCACCCGATTGACAGCCGTGGGGGGAACAGTGATACGGCGCCACCGGCGGTCATGCCGCTGAGCATCCACCGCTGGCATTCCTGGAACGTCCAGGAGCGACCCCTTCCAAATCCATCCGCTCCCTTATTACGACAAAAGACTTTCATTGTGCCACACGCCGCGCACGAGAGGGAAGGATGCCGAAGTCGATCGATTCGACGCCACAAGAAGAACGGAAGACTGGGGGAATGGATCAAGCAGGAAAAAAAGTCGAAAACGCACACCTTAGATCGTGATCTCCGCACACTGGAGAGAAGTTGTCATGCGCTGGCCACTCGCTGCTCGACCCGAAACCCCCCAGACCTCTCTGGGGCCCACATCGACATTTGATAACGCTTTTGCTTCATGTGCCGAATTGCGAGACGGGCACTGACCAAAGGTTGGCGATACCCGAACGCCAGGCCTTACCATACCAGTATCCGCACTGCCCAGACGATGGCACTCATCACCAAAGCGACGACGGCTCCCAGTTTGACTGGCCAGTAAGGGCCGTACTCACGCCGGAGTCGCCACAGGACTAACGGCTCCTCGTCGAGGTCGCCATCCTCCTGCTTCCGGAAGGTGACCTTGTCCTCGCGGCCGGGAAACACGCCGATGGCGCCGAGAGCCGCGCGGACCGCGTCGTGCTTCGCCCTGATCTCCCCAGTCGATGTGTAGCTGACGCCCCAAGTGGACGGAAAGTCGACGAAATCCGCCAGCTCCTTCAGTACCCGGCGGTGGCGGAAGGGCGTCACGGTCGGCTCGCCGTAGACGCCGATGTCGACGATGCAGTCATCCACGATAGTGTCCGGCGTGCGCAGCTCAACTTTTCCCGGGCGTGATAGCACTCGATGGTTTACGGCGATGGGACAGATCCACAGCGGATACACGCCGAGGCGGTTGTTCACCCAGTCGATGCCGTCGGCGAGGCGGTTTAGGAAAATGCCCATGTCCTGACTCACCAAGCAACGTTGCAAGTCCTCGGCCGTAAAATGCGTCCACGGCGGCGAGAATCCATGCGTCCTTCCAATCTTGGCCATTTCTGCAGCCGCATGCTTTCGAAACCAGCGCTGATTCGTCAACCACGGCATCCCCACGTGGCACTCCAGCATCCAGTAGGCACCACGTTCGCTGCGGAAGAGAAAGTCGAAGGTCG